>Ga0315899_10006081_pt1 | contig 12989 bp, 6 predicted proteins | sample LakEriMetagenome_2_FD_203518 | JGI IMG/M metagenome (GOLD analysis project Ga0315899, IMG submission 203518) | Freshwater fungal communities from buoy surface, Lake Erie, Ohio, United States - Buoy 4 MA112 | ecosystem: Environmental > Aquatic > Freshwater > Lake | place: USA: Lake Erie, Ohio...
AGTCATGCTGCGGATCGGAACGAGATCGCCTCTCACCAGTAGCTTGCTGGTCATTACGTTACTGGTCACCGGCAATTTGAGCGGTTGCCGATCGGCCAAGTCGGTGACACAAGACCTCACCACCTCGAGCCCCAAGTGCTCGGAGGTTTTGCAGCAAATCGAAACTCCCGACCTGTGTGACGACAGCTGCGAAGATCCCAGCGACCTGCTGAGCGGTCCACCGATGACCATCTCGACTTTCCAGCAAATGGAAAGCTGGGACCTGACTCTGGAGGAGGCGATCGAACTCACCCTGCGAAATAGCAAGGTGCTGCAGAAACTGGGCGGGGTTGTGGTCAACTCACCGGCCGGAGCTCAGACTCTGTATGACGTGGCGATCAACGAGACCAACCCTCAGGGCAGCGTTGAAGCGGCTCTCAGCCAGTTTGATGCGCAGATTGCGAGCAGCCTGTTTCTCAACCATTCGGAGCGTTTCTTCAACAACCCGTTCTTTGGCGGTGGTGCTGATACACTGAATACGAATAGCGGCCAATTTCGTTGGGAGTTGGTCAAGCCAACCGCAGCGGGTACTCGGTTTGCCGTGCGAAACCTGACTGATTACACGCGAAATAATTCACCCTTCAATACCGTCCCTAGCGTCTGGGATACGGTTAACCAGTTTGAGATTCGCCAACCGTTGTTGCGAGGGTCGGGGGTTCAAATCAACCGGATTGCCGGACCTGGCGCTCAACCCGGCCAATACAACGGTGTGCTGATTGCCCGCATTCGAAGCGACCTCAATCTGGCTGACTTCGAGGCTGGACTCCGGGACCTGGTTCGCGACGTCGAGCGAAACTACTGGGAACTTTATTACGCCTATCGTGAACTCGACACCCGGTTGGCGGCGCGGGATGCGACCCGGGCCATCTGGGAAAACCGCCAGTTGGTTCTGGAGGCGGGAAAACTCCGTCCCGACGAAGAAGCCCAAGCCCGGCAGCAATATTATCAGTTCCAATTGCAGGCGCAATCATCCTTGACGGGAAATGGAGTCGGCGGAGCAGGCTTCGGCTCAGGCGTGCTGGGAGCCGAGCGGAACCTGCGCCGTTTAATGGGGCTGACGGTCAACGATGGCAGAATTCTCCGTCCTATCTCCGAACCGGCGATCGCACCGATCGTGTTTGATTGGGAAATCCTCCAGCAGGACGCTTTGACCCGCTCGGTCAATGTGCGCCGTCAAAAGTGGACCATTAAACAGCGCGAGTTGGAGTTGATCGCTGCGAAGCAGCTGAACATGTGGGACTTGGACGCCGTTGGCCAGTATGGCTTTCGAGGCTTCGGCGACGACCTGTTCGGAAATCGCAGCGTTCCCCAAGGGAGCGCCGTGGCCGACCTTTGGCACGGGGATCTCGACGACTGGCAAATGGGCGTGCAACTCCAGGGTCCGATCGGCAACCGGCTCGGCCACATCGCCGTCCGTAATGCCGAGTTGAGGCTGATTCGGGAGAAGACCGTGCTCCGCGAACAGCAGCGACAATTGCTGCACGATCTCAGTGCGAGCTACGTCGAAGTCGACCGAGCACTGGAGGCAATTAAGCTCGCCTACAACGGCCGGGTAGCAGCCTACGAAAATCTTGACGCCAAGAGGATTCGCGAGCGGGAAGGTTTGGAGAACGTCTTCTTCCTGCTCGATGCCCAGCAGCGCTTGGCTACGGCTGAAAGCTCGTTCTATCGCTCGTTGGCCGATTACAATCTCGCTTTGATGAATCTGACTTACACGGCAGGCGGGCTGCTCGATCGCTACAACATCTTCCTCGAGGAGGGTGATTGGGACAGCGGCCTGCAACTGATTTCGGACCGCAAGGCTGGGAAAATGGTCAATGCCGGACCAAATCCAGGCCAGCGGGATTTGGACCCCGTCACCAACGGTCCATTCCCCCAAAGCGATGACAGTCTCCCGGCCGGCACAGGCGAACTGGCGCCTGAGACAGAACCGACACCGGGGATCGCGCCGGAGGAGCAGCAACTTCCCGGAACAGTTCGAGGCGCTCAGCCTCCGCCTCGCTTGCCGTAATCGGGCGAGAGAACAAAAAGCGGGTGAAATGCCGTCCAGCTTTTCGCCTCTCCGGGATGATCACGGGAGTCGACCCAACCCGGCATTCGCTTGCGGGTAATGACCTGCCGTGAGCCGATGGTGGAAACCGCCCCAGTTGGACGCGACTCGCAAATTCCTGACCGCAGGATTGTTTCCAGCCTCAGCTGCTTGGTTTAGAATCCCTTCCGCCTCGTAATCAACGGGCGGGGCTGGGTGCATTCTCAAACTTGTCTCTGCGAGCCACTGGAATCATGAACTCTGTCCGCTTTCGACTTTGCGTGATGATGTTTCTCCAGTTCTTTGTCTGGGGAGCCTTCTTTGTAACGATGGGCAGCTACTTGGGCACGATTTTTGCCAAGTATCAGGAAACCAATCAGCTCAACGGCATCATTGGCGGAGCCTACGCGACTCAGACTTGGGCGGCCCTGTTTGCGCCGCTCGTCGTCGGCTTTGCGGCCGACCGGCTCTTCAACAAGGAAAAGCTCAACGGTGTGCTGCACCTGTTGGGTGGTGCCTTGCTCTGGTGGATCTCGACGATCACCGATTCGCCAGAACGATTTTCCTGGGCCATGCTGGCTTTCTTCCTCTGCTACATGCCGACCCTCGCCCTGGTCAATGCGATTACCTTTCAGAACGTCGACTCGATTGAAAATGATTTCCCAAAGGTGCGATTGTGGGGCACGATCGGCTGGATTGCCGCGGGGCTGGTCGTTTCCCAATCGATGTTCGGATTGTTTCCGATCCCCGTGCTCCCCGGAGTCGCCGATGCCAGCAAGACAGCTCTGCCACTGCAGATTTCGGCCGTGGTCAGCATTCTCTACGGACTCTACAGCTTCACGCTGCCGCCATCGCCGCCGCAAGGCCGGGATGAACCGTTCAGCCTGATCAAAGCGCTCGGCCTCGATGCGCTCCGGCTGTTTGCGAATCCTTCGTACCTGATGTTCGCGATTTGCTCGTTTCTGATCTGCATTCCCCTGGCGTTTTATTATGCCCGCACAAACGAGTTCGTCAGCGCCATGGCTTTCGGCGATCGCTCGGCCGGTGTGATGGCCTTGGGACAAGTCAGTGAAATTGGATTCATGGCCGCCGTGCCGTTTTTCCTCGCCCGGCTCGGTGTCAAAAAGATGCTCCTCGTCGGCATGCTCGCCTGGGCGGTTCGCTATGCCCTGTTCGGCTTGATGCCCTCCAGCCCGGCCATGCTGCTCGTGGGGATCATTCTGCACGGCATCTGCTATGACTTCTTTTTCGTCACCGGCCAGCTTTACACGGACCGGGTTGCTCCCAAGGAAATCCGCACCAGCGCTCAGGCCTTCCTCGGTCTGTTGACTTACGGCGCCGGGATGCTGGTCGGCAATTACGTGCTGGGCTATTGGGGTGGCAAAATCGAACTCGACCCCACCACCAAGGAAGGCTGGCTGGCAGATGCTGCCACGTATTGGTTACTCCCGGCCGGATTGGCGTTCGCCGTGGCGATCCTCTTCTTTGTCACCTTCTGGGACAAAACCGAGGGCCAAAAAGAATAAGCCGTCCCGCTCCCACCTCGATCACTTCGGCAATTTCACTTCGGCAATTTCACTTCGGCAATTCCACTTCGGCAATTCCACTTCGGCAATTCCACTTCGGCAATTCCACCTCAAATTCCCCTTTGCATTCCCTATGAGCGAGTTTGCCCAGTTCGCTGACCGCCTCAAGCGGCCCATCGATGTCAAGCTGCATGACTTTCAACGAAACGAGCGGCTGCGGCATCTGATTTTTGCCTCGCAACTGACCCCGCAACTGCTCGAAAAGCTCCGGCGCATGGCCGACATGATTCGCCAGCTCTCGCGGACAAAAGAAGGGAACCTGCAGCTGAAACAACTGCTCGCCCACCGCCGGGCAATGCTTTATTTTTCGCAACCTTCAACGCGAACTTTCCTCTCGTTCATGGCTGCCTGCCAGATCCTCGGAATCACCTGCAACGAAGTTCGCGATCCGAAGACGTCATCCGAAGCCAAGCGCGAGTCCAAAATGGATTCGATCCGGATGTTCAGCAGCTACTTCGACGTGATCATCATGCGGACCCCGGAACCAAACTTCGCCGAATGCTGCGCTTACCTGATGAACGAACTGGAATCGCGGGAGATGCGTTCGGTTCCGATCATCAATGCCGGTTCAGGCAGCGACGAGCACCCGACCCAGGCGCTGCTCGACATGTACACGCTGATGCGAACCTTCAGCACCGATTACAGCCGCGAGTCGAAGCAATCCCGCTTTGTCGAACTGCAAAGCCAGACACCTGAACTGAAACCGGGAATCGCCAACAAGACCTATCTGTTCTGCGGCGACATGGGACGCGGGAGAACGGTGCGGAGTCTCGCTTACACAATTGGCCAGTACCCCAACGTTCGCCTCCTGTTTGTCTCGCCGAGCCATGAGACCTTGCGGCTCGATGAGCAAACCAAAAAGCGGTTGCGGGCTCTGCGGGCTGATATCCATGAATTCGACTCGCTCGATGCGCAACTGGAGGGCCAGCCAATCCTTGCGCAAGCCGATGCGGTTTACATGACTCGCATCCAGCGCGAGCACAACTCGACTCAGGATGACAGCGACTTCTCAAAGATTGACTTCAGCCAGTACCAGCTGAATCCGGAACGCGTAGCCAGGATGAAGATTTATGCTCCCATCTTGCACCCTTTCCCACGCGATAGTGTGATGGGTGAAATCCCCACTTCAGTCGACATGGATTCCCGGGCGATGTACTTCCGCCAGGCCCGCAACGGGATGTGGGCCCGGGCCGCCCTGCTGGTCCATCTCTTCGACGCTGCCGACGAACTGTTCATGCTCCACAACGGACGTTGATGGACCACGCCGCGAAACTGGACCTGACCCCGTTTCACAAAAGGGGAGTAATGCAGTCGGGCGATTCGTTGCGGACTGAATTGACAAAGGTCGAGACCTCGCGAGCAGCCATCGCCTCGGCCGGATAGGGGCGGAGCAACTCCTGCAGCGCTGCGGTCGCCGCCACAGCCCGCTGCTCTGAATCCGCCGAACTCTTACTGGCTGCCGGAATGTCTGCCTCGAGCCAGCGATGAAATTCTCCCGGCGGGATAATCACCGGCATTCGGTCGTGAATGGAAGCCATCAGTGAATTCGCCGTGGTCGTCAACACGGCTACCGACTCCACGACCTGGTCCCCGCCCGCCCAACGCTCCCAGATCCCCGCCATGCAGAACGGTTGCTCGTCCGCCATCGTGATGTAAAACGGCCGCTTGACCTTGCCCTCGCGAATCCACTCATAAAACCCATCGGCCACAATCAGGCAGCGGCGGGTGCGAAAGGCAGAACGGAAAGAAGGCTTTTCATGCACGGTCTCAGCTCGGGCGTTGATCATGCTGTAAACCGCTTTCCCATCCTTCGACCAAGGGGGTACCAATCCCCATTGCAGCCGCGCGACTTCAAATTCGCGTTCCGCATCCGCCTCCGCTGAAGCCCGACGGACGCAGGCGATCAACTGACTCGGGGCAATATTAAATCGCGGCCTCAACTCCGGAAAATTCAAATCGAGCGATGCCCGCAGGAACCATCCAGCCAAACTGGCCGCTGGTGTTCGCAATGTAAATCGGCCACACACGGCATCGTCTCCCAGAGGGAAGTTAGCTTCCCGCTCGATTGCTCACCCAGCTTTGGCTGGTGAACGGTAGAAACGGTTGGATAACAGATACTCCATCGCAAACACTGCCAGGAGCATCAACACCACCAGCGGATAAAACTCCTGCCCTTTGCGCGCGGTTCCCTGCTGGCGCTCAATCTGTGTCTGGTCACTGGCCAGTTGAAAGCCGCTGGTTCCGAGCACGGACTCGAGTTCACCAGGTGCCAAGCGGGTCAAATCCGTATCGGCGGGATGAACGTTGACACTAAACCCGCGGATCACGGGGCCATCGAGTGTGCCTTTGAGCCGATACTGCCCGGGAAAATCAGTAAAGCGATAGCGCAACTGCTCGCCGACGACGGCGACTTTCGTTGTTCCCTGATTGGGCTTGGGCGTGAACAAGGTGTAACTCTCCGGATACTCCCGGAGATTGTTGGCCAGCGAAGCCGTTTGCCCAGTCTGCAGATTCAACGTATCCAGTTCCAATCGCACCAGGTAAGAAACCAGCTCGCGGGTCATTAACCAGGCCGGCAAGGGCCGCCCCACGAACAGGTCATTCCACGGCCGCCTTCCAGCCGAGCGACGTTCGGGCTCAGCCAGCGGCGTGGTCAACACCAGCACTCTGCCTTTACCGAGGACGTTTTCAATCAGGGCCGGTTGGCGATCGCTGTAGGACACGAGAACCTGGCGCGGTGTTTCCGGATCGGCGGGCAAGTCCAAGCCCCAATGAGAGTAAACGGGAAACGCACTCCAGTTAAGATTCGACTCGATCGCGCGGAACTGCTGAAACAGGGGATGCGCCAAACTGTCGGGGCGGAGAAAGACGTCTCCTTCCGGACGAGACCAGGGAAAGGTCAGCTCGCCTCCCAAAACCACCTGCGCGGCCTCACTGAGAAAACGCTCGTCCGGGGCTCCCTCCTGCAAAGCGTTTTGCCCCAGCGTGATACATAATCCGCCGCCGCCGCGCACATAATCACCCAGTTGCCGCCACACGGCTTCCTCAAAGGCGGTTGGATTCAGCAGGATCACGGCGCCGAATTGGCTGAAGTCGACCTGGCTGATTTGCTGCTGTTCGACCGTCGTGCATTCATAATTCCCCCGGGGTGCTCCCTCAGCGCTACCGGGCGCGATAATTTCGACAATGTCCAGAGGGTTCACTCCTGCCGGGTGGACGACCAGTACCTTCCACGAATCCCGAACGTTCAGGGTGAAATAACGTTCGTTGTCCAGCTGCAATCCATCCGTACCCTGCACGAACATGCGGCCGTGATACACGCCGCGAGGCAAAGGCTCACTGAATTCAAACTGCACATTGGCCGAGCCGTTTTCCGGGACCTGAACGCTCTGAGCCAATTTCCAGAACTTTTCGGGGACGACCGTTTTGCCATCCCGAATGGTCGGAAGAGATTCGTCTGGCTGCTCAATCTCGAGCTCGACCATTCGCTCCAACGCCCCCCCGGTCCGCGCCAAGCTTGCCTGCAACCGCAGCGGCATGCCGGCCGCGAGCACGGCTGACTCCAGCTGCGGAGCCGAGATCCCGAGGTTGGTCACCTCTTTCGCGCCGACATCGATCACAAACACGGATCCCGCAGCCAGTTCCTCGAGCCGCTGCTGGAGTTCCTTGCTTTGCTCGCTGGTCCAACTCGCCTTGGTCAAATCGGTGAAGAGATAAACCTCCCTGCGCTCATGCTTCCCCTCGGCCAGCAGCTTTGTGCCTCGCATCAGGACATCCGGAATCGGCTGGTTCAGATAGCCAATCTCAAAGGTCGAAATCCTTTTCCTGGCCGAGGCCAAATCGACAGAGAAAAAGGGCTCGTCGTCTTTTGTCTCCAGCACGCAAACTTCACTCTCCTCGGGAAGTTGCCCGACGGTGGCCATGGCCAGCTCCTGAGCTCGCTCCAGACTGGACCGATTTTCCCAGCGGTAGCTCATTCGCGGCGAGTTATCGATCAGAATCAGGGCGGAGACGGGCGCTTCAGCCGCGCCCAAAAGTTGGCCCGAACCGGCAGACAGTGCTTGCTGCACACTCCAGCCCAACCAGCCAGTCGCCAGCAGCCAAACGGCAGCCATCGCAGCGAGCAGGCCTCGCGCCCGCTGGCGACTCGCCCAGACGACATACAGGACCAGACTGGCGAGCAACCAGAGCGAGCCAATCCCCAGCACCCACAGCCAATTCGCGTAGGCCGAAGCAGCAACGGCCGGCCCGGCCAAGGCCAAGGCTGGAAGCAGCAGGACGAGACAACGCAGCAGCAACAGCAGCCACTGCCGCACGCGCAGCTGGCGGCGATTGGAACTCGCGGTTAACTGCAAAAATCGCAAGCCTGGAAAGACCAGCGGCTTGGGCTTCGGTTGCATCAACAGATGCAGCACAATCGGCACTGCGACCAGCCCCGCGCCGAGCAAGAGCACGAACAGGTGTGCAACGGCCATGGTCAGGTCCTCGTCCGTCGCGTCAGCAGATACTCGGTCAGCGCCTTGTCAAACTGCACGCTCGTGTCGAGCGGCACGTAGTCGATCCGGTTTTGTCGACACCGCTTTGCCAAGTCCTCCCGATACTCATTGACCGCCCGCAGGTAATCAGCGCGAGCCTGGTCAGCGTTGGTATTCAGGTTCAGATCAGACTCCAAATCCTGAAACAGGCAGGTTCCGCTGAACGGAAAATTGACTTCGGCCTCATCGAGCACATGGAACAGAATCACGTCGTGTCCGCTGTGCGAAAGCCGATAAAGCGCTTCGATTTCCTCGGTTTGCTCCAGCAGCAGATCGGAAAACACCATGATCAGGCTCTTGTGTCGAAGCATCCCGGCGAGCTGATTGACCGACTCGCGAAATTTGGTTTTACCGGTTGGCCGAGCCTTGGCCAGCAGCGAGAGGATATTGTTCAGCTGGGCCCTTTTCGATTTGGGTGACAAACTGGCCCGAATCCGATCGCTGAACGTCACCAAGCCAACCGGATCCTGCTGCGAAACCATCAGATAGCTGAGCGCCGCGGCGAGACAGACGGCGTAATCGAACTTGGTCAAATCCTGGCGATAGGTGTAGTCCATCGATTCGCTCAAGTCCATCATCAGGTAGCCCTGAATGGTGGTCTCGGCCTCGAATTTTTTTACGTAATACTTGTCGGTCTTGGCGTAGACCTGCCAATCGATCGTCCGCGGTTCGTCGCCCGGAGTGTACTTGCGGTGCTCGGCAAACTGTACGCTGTAACCATGAAAGGGGCTGGCGTGCAGGCCGTGCAGGAAGCCTTTGACCACGAACTGAGCGCGCAAGTCCAGCCGCTTGATTTGGTGAATGACATTCGGCTTGAGGTACTTCTCGACAGACATGTCTGGCCAACGGGTTGGCGGCAGGGCAGATAATGGCTCGGCAGGGCAAGCATCGACGCCCCGCGGATTGCCGACAGATTACTTCTCGAACTTGGGCACTTTCGGCTCGGGGATCAGCTTGAGCAATTGCTCGATCACCTGTTCGCTGTTCATTCCATTGGCTTGCGCCTGGAAATTGCAGCTGATGCGGTGTCTGAGCACGGGGATCGCGACCTTGCGAATGTCTTCAATCGAAACGGAGAAGCGGCCATCCATTGCGGCGATCGCCTTGCCGCCGCTGATTAAAAATTGTCCCGCCCGCGGGCCAGCGCCCCAATCGACCAGTTCCTTGACCACCTCTGGCGCACTGGCGTCAGCCGGACGCGTGGCCCGAACCAGCGCCGCGGCGTACTTGATGATGTAGTCCGTCGCGACCACCGAGCCAACCAGCTTCTGCAGATTGACAATCGCTTTGGCCGAGAGAATTTTCTTTATCTCAGGAGACTCGCCCGAACTGGATGCGGTCAGAATCTTTTCTTCCTCTTCCGCCGTCGGATAGCCAACCTTGATGTTGAACATGAAGCGGTCCAATTGCGCCTCGGGAAGCGGGTAAGTTCCTTCCTGCTCGATCGGGTTTTGGGTCGCAATCGTAAAAAACGGATTGGGCAGCTGGTAGGTTTCCCGGCCCACCGTCACTTCCCGCTCCTGCATGGCCTGCAGCAGCGAAGACTGGGTCTTGGGCGGGGTCCGGTTGATTTCGTCGGCCAACAGAATATTGGTGAAGACCGGGCCCTCGACAAAGCGAAAATGCCGCTTGCCGTGATCGTCCTCCTCCAGAACGTTGGTGCCGGTAATGTCGCTCGGCATCAAGTCAGGGGTAAACTGGACCCGCTTGAAGGTCACGTCCATGATCCGGGCCAGAGTGCTGACCATCAGCGTCTTGGCCAGCCCGGGCACACCCTCCAACAAACAATGTCCGCGGGTGAAAATCGCGGCGAACAGCTGCTCGATGACATCGTCCTGACCGACGATAACCTTGTGGAGTTCCAGCTCCATCAGCTTTCGGTGTTCGCGAAACTCTTGAAGAATATCGCCCAGACTGCGGGACTTTTGACTCACGGACACCCTTTCTCAAGCTTCCCAACCAAAGAAACGCCAGTCGGACGAGGAACTGGACGCTGAATTCTACGGCAAACGGAGAAAAACTGACAGCCTTCCGCCCCGCGGCAGCCGTCCGGCTGGGCGGCCCCGGAATGAGCGCGACAGCCAGAAGGCAAACAATCCCAGCCTGACCCGCCCCGCAAAATCGGCGTCTGCAAACCATGACCCGGTAAACCGCGAGCTGTGAACTGTTAACTGCAAGCGACGCGGTGAGTCTTGGCTCGGGACGCAAACGGGCGATCGGCGTTTCCCGGCAAAAGCAGCGCACCGCTGCCACCGACTCGTGGCGGCTGGGAATGCGAAGGGCCAGGTTCGCTGCAGCTGCGACAGTCAGGGGCCGGCGCCAAGCTCGGCTGGGTTGCGATTTTTGAGAGCACGTCCGCTCCCTGGAGTTTCGGATTCCAGCCACAGAAAGCCGGTAAAGCGGACGAGCGCCCCTCAAACTGTCCGGTTCGCGTTGAGCGGCCGGGGCTGGGCGAATAGAATTCGAGCACTTACTTCTTCCAGGGAAACGTGATGCCCGGTCCATTGCGCAGTTTGAGTTTGTTGATTGCGGCGACGGTCTTGACCCTGGCTGGTTCACCGGCAGCCCTCTGGTCACAGGACAACGAGGCCGACCTCTCGGCTGCGGCAGTCCGGGCGGCGATCGATAAAGGCGTCGCCTTTCTGCGCAACACGCAATTGCGCAACGGACAATGGGGCGAGATCAACATGTACGAGGGCGGAGCCACGGCACTGGTCGCCCTGGCGATGCTTAATTGCGGGGTCCCCCCGACCGATCCCGATCTGGAGCGGGCGATCAAACTGCTCGAGACCCAGGGCAGAGAGCGGATGACAGTGTATGTCGCCTCGCTGCGTTTGATGGTGTTTACCACAGCCGACCCGCAATTGAAACGCTACGGCCGACTCGTTCAGGAAGATGCCGAGTACCTCTTGCGACTGCAGGTCAAACAGGGGGTGTACACCGGGGGCTGGAGTTACGGCTTTGCCATCGTCGATGACCTGATCGGCCAGACGGCCGACTCCTCGAACAGTCAGTTCGCGCTGCTCGCCTTGCATGAGGCTTCCCGGGTTGGTTATCAGGTGCCGCGGGAAGTCTGGCTGCGGGCGAGGCAGTATTGGCAGAACGTCCACGACCCGGGGCGGGGCTGGTTTGCCTATTCACCGCGCAAGGACCGGCCCAATGGCAGCATGACCTGCGCCGGAATCTCTTCGCTGGTGATCTGTGAAGAGAATCTCGCCGACCCCGAGCGCTATCTGAAGGGCAATCGGGTGAATTGCTGCCAACCGCCGGGCGACCAGCGATTTATTGAAAACGGCCTCCGCTGGCTGGCGGAAAATTTTTCAGTCACCTCGACCCCCTCGACGGATCCGCTCGGCCGCGAAGGCAAGTACTACTACCTTTATGGAATGGAGCGGGCCGGGCGAATGAGCGGCCAGCGATTCATCGGTCCGTTTGACTGGTACCGGGAGGGTGCTGCCCACCTGATCAAGGACCAGGGCTTCGACGGGTCTTGGCATCGAAATGATCGCTTCGGCATGTCGCGCGACATCAACACGGCGTTTGGACTGCTGTTTCTCTCGAAAGGGCGTCGGCCAATCGTCTTTGGCAAATACCAATATGGCGATGACCGCAACTGGGACCTTCACCCGCCGGGCATCCACTATCTGACGAGAGAAACGGAAAAGGCCTGGCAACTGCCGCTGAACTGGCAGACGGTCGATGGCAACACGGCGGAGGTCAACGACTTGCTCGAGGCTCCCGTGCTGTTCATCAGCGGACAAAACGCGATCAGCCTCAACCCGGAGCAGAGGCAGAAGCTGAAGAGCTACATCGAAAACGGAGGGTTTCTTTTCGTCGAAGCCTGCCAAGGTGACGGCTGCGGAGAAAATGTCCCCTTTGACAGCTCATTTCGGTCATTGATGGCCGAGCTCTTTCCAGACAGCCAACTCGAAGCCCTTCCTCCTGAGCATCCGATCTGGACTGCCAATTTCCCGCTGAAGCCCGACCCCGAGCGACCGTTGCTGGGGCTGCAGGCCTGTTGCCGAACCAGCGTTATCTATTGCCCCCGCAACCTCTCCTGCTACTGGCAACTTGATCGCCCCAGTTTTCTCCGCGAGGTTTCCGACGCCGTCAAATCGGACATCGTCTACTGCCGCCAAGTCGGAATCAACGTCGCCGCATACGCTACCAATCGCAGTTTGGAAGACAAGCTCGAACGACCCAAGGTAGCCGCCGGAGCCAACATCGAATTGCTGCGCGATCGCGTGCTTGAGTTGCCCAAATTGCGGCACAATGGCGGTGCCGATGAAGCTCCAAACGCTTGGCGGAATCTGCTGCAGGATTTCCGCAATCAGACCCAAATGAACCTGGTGCTCGAGAAGAAGCTGATCGAGCCGACGCTGGAGCAACTGGCCGATCATCCCTTTATTTTTCTCCACGGGCGTTCGACCTTCAGCTTCGATCCGCCCCAGCGCGAAGAACTTCGCAAGTACCTGCAGCGCGGTGGCTTTATTTTTGCCGATGCCATTTGCGGTTCACGCGAGTTTGCGGATGCGTTCCGCAAGGAATTTCAGGCGATCCTTCCCGATCACAAGCTCGAGCCGATCCCCGCCGACCACCCGATCTGGAACGACCAGAAGTTCGGCTACGATTTAACCCGCTCGAAAGTCACTTTAAATACGCCGGATCGCAACGCACCCGGAGGCTTTACCAGCCAGGAAGTCGTCCCGCAGCTGGAGGGCGTCACAATCGATGGCCGTTTGGCAGTCGTATTCTCGGCGGTCGATTTGAGCTGCGCGTTGGAAAACGCCTCGGCCACTC
>Ga0315899_10006082_pt1 | contig 12988 bp, 11 predicted proteins | sample LakEriMetagenome_2_FD_203518 | JGI IMG/M metagenome (GOLD analysis project Ga0315899, IMG submission 203518) | Freshwater fungal communities from buoy surface, Lake Erie, Ohio, United States - Buoy 4 MA112 | ecosystem: Environmental > Aquatic > Freshwater > Lake | place: USA: Lake Erie, Ohio...
TTGACCCAGAGTCGCGGCGCTCTGTTGCCGGCTACCTCGACGCGATCCGTCGCAGTGAGAAGACCACCATGGTCCTCACCACCCATTACCTTGATGAGGTTGAGATCGCCGATCAGGTCTGCATTATCGATCGCGGCAAGATCGTTGCGAACGGGACGCCAGCGGAGTTGCGCACTGGTACGGGCGTCACTCGCGTGGAGTTTGAGGCCGCAGATCGAGTTGCACTCAGCGCGGAGGTGGAAAAACTCGGACACACCCCGCAGCCGATCTCTGCAGGTGTTGCTGTTGAGGTGCTCGGTGCTGAGGTGGCACATGCGCTCGTGCGTGACCTGAAGACGCCACTCACGCGCTTCGAAGTGCGCAGCCCAAGCTTGGAAGACGCCTATCTGAAGATTGTTGCTGCGACGGCTGACGATCGCGAAGAGTCACCGCTCGATGACGCGCCACGCAGGAGCTTCCGCCGATGAGCACCGTGATCACCCCGCGACCCGCGTCGCGCTTCAGCCTGCGCAACGAGCTTGCCGCCGCAGGCGCGATCGCCGCGCGTGACGTTACGAAGCTCCTCCGCGATCCAATCCGCCTAGTTGGCGGCCTCGTCTTCCCCGCACTCTTCATTGGCGTACTTGGCGGCGCATTCGCCTCCAACTTTGAGTCGCCTGGAATTGATCTCCTCCCGTTTATCTTTGCCGGCCAGCTAGCGCAGGGCGTCTGGCAGTCCGCAGCACTCGGGCTGATCTCCATCCTGGAGGACCGCGAAAACGACTTCTCGCAAGAAATCTTTGTCGCGCCAATCGGGCGACGCACGATCCTTGCCGGGAAGATCCTTGGTGAATCGCTCGTTGCCTTCCCGCAAGCGTTCACGGTGATGCTCTTCGGCATCGTGCTCGGCATCCCGCTCACCCTTGCGCAGGTGTTTGCGTTGATCCCCGCGCTCGTCCTGGTCGCCATCTTCGGCGCATCGTTCGGCGCTCTCCTCGTGAGCCTGCTGCCGAATCAGCGTTCGGCCAACCTTCTCTTCCCATTCATCTTCCTCCCGCAGTTCTTCCTGGCGGGCGCATTCAATCCTATTCGTGACCTGCCTTGGTATCTAGACATCGCCAGCCACATCGCGCCGCTCAGGTACGCGGTGGACCTGATTCGTGGCGCCTACTACGGTTATCCGAACGTGGCGGTCCTCTCTGATCCAATCTGGAACGTGGGCCTCATTGCCATCCTAACGGTGGTGATGCTGAGCATTGGCACACTCCTCTTCGTGCGGAGCGAGCGCAACCGCTAAGCGTTCTTGCGTTCTACGCCTTGTCAGGGAAGTGGCAGGCGACCTCGTGACCCGTTGAAACCTGCACGAGCTGCGGTGACTCAGTGTTGCAGCGCTCTGGGTTGCCGAGCTTCTCCTTCAGCCAGCAGCGCGTTTGAAAGACGCAGCCGCTTGGCGGATTCGATGGCGAGGGCACATCGCCCTTCATAATGATTCGCTTGCGCTTCTTCTCAACCGCTGGATCAGGAATCGGCACGGCCGAGAGAAGTGCGATGGAGTACGGGTGCACCGGCGAACTATTGAGTTCGGCCGATGGCGCAACCTCCGCGATCTTCCCCAGGTACATCACCGCGGTGCGATCACTGATGTGGCGCACTACCGAGAGGTCGTGCGCAATAAAGAGATAGGCGAGTCCGAGGCGCTGGCGCAGTTCAGCGAGCAGGTTCAGGATCTGGGCTTGCACGCTCACATCGAGCGCGCTGACCGGCTCGTCGGCAACCACGAGATCTGGGTTGAGGGCGAGCGCTCGTGCTACGCCAATGCGCTGACGCTGCCCGCCGGAGAATTCGTGGGGGTAGCGCTCTGCAAAGCGCGGATCAAGACCGACCAGTTCAAGGAGCTCGGTGACGCGATCGCTGTGTTCTGCATTCGTGCCGACCTTGTAAATTTCTGCTGGCTCGCGCAGGATCGCGCCAACGGTCATGCGCGGATTCAACGAAGCGTATGGATCCTGGAAGATCATCTGCACGCGGCGACGGAGTTCGTGCAGCTCACGCCCTTCGGCGGTCGCCAGGTTATGGCCGTCAAAGTCAATCGTTCCGGTGCTCGGCTTGACGACACGGGTAATGGCTCGTGCAACGGTGCTCTTACCGCAGCCGGACTCACCCACAAGGCCGAGGATCTCCCCCTTCGCGACTTCGAACGAGACGCCATCAACCGCGCGGACCTCTGCAACGGTGCGTTCGCGCACCAGTCCTTCGCGGATCGGGAATCGCACCGCGAGGTCCTTGACGGTGAGCAACGGCTCGTGGCTCATTGGGCGGATCCTCCAGCGCGTGACAGCGGTCGCCCTTCGGCCACCTCTGCGGGAGCGACTGGGTTAAAGCAGGCGACCACGTGGGTTGCAGCAGGCCCACTCGTCACAATCGGGCCCGTACCACCGTCGATCGGCTCGAGGGCTGGCGTTTCGGTGGCGCAGCGATCCGTGCGCCAAGCGCAGCGCGAGTAGAACGAGCAGCCAACGGGCGCCTCAACAAGATCTGGTGGTCGACCTTCGATGGGGACCAGCTTGCCGCCAGTCTCGCCGTCGAGGCGCGGAATGGAGCGCAGCAGGCCAACCGTGTACGGATGGCGTGGCTTGGCGAAAAGGTCGTCGGTGGTGCCCGACTCAATCACCGCACCGGCATACATCACGTTGACGCGATCGGCCATGCCGGCAAGTACGCCAAGGTCGTGGGTGACGAGGATCGTCGCGGTGCCGCGCTCCTCGGTGAGGCGGCGCAGCAGGTCGAGCACCTGCGCCTGAATGGTGACGTCAAGCGCCGTCGTTGGCTCGTCGGCAATGAGCACGCGTGGCTCAAGGGCGAGGGCCATGGCGATCATCACGCGCTGACGCATGCCGCCAGAGAACTCATGTGGGTAGCTGCGCAAGCGCGACTCAGGGTTGGCAACGCCCACAGCCACAAGTAGTCCGATAGCGCGGGCTCGTGCCGCCTCTTGCGTCACCTTGCGGTGAGCTTGAATCGTTTCAATCAACTGCTCCTCAATGCGCAGCACCGGGTTGAGCGAGGTCATCGGGTCTTGGAAGATCATGGCGATCTCACTGCCGCGAACCTTGCGCAGCTCCTCCTCCTTGAGAGTGGTGAGCTCACGGCCTTCCAGCTTCACGCTGCCACCCTCAACGCGGCCAGCAGGCTTCGGGAGCAGGCCAACGATCGCCAGGTTGGTGACGCTCTTGCCGCAGCCCGATTCACCGGCCACGCCGAGCGTCTCACCGGCGGCGAGGTCAAACGAGATGCCGTTCACGGCGTGCACCGCGCCATCATGCGTGCGGAAGCGCACTACAAGATCGCGAACTTCAAGGAGGTGTTGGTCGCTCATCGCTTCAGCTTCGGATCCAGCGACTCGCGTAGGCCGTCTCCCAAGAGATTAAACCCGATTGCTGAAATCACAATCGCGCCACCAATAAAGACTACGATATGTGGTGCGGACTGCATGAATCGACGTGCGTCTACGAGCATCGTTCCCCACTCCGGCGTGCGTGGGTCTGAAGGGCCAAGGCCAAGGAAGCCGAGACCGGCGATGTCAATGATGGCGGTGGCGAGCACCAGCGTCGCCTGCACAATGAGTGGCGTCAGCGCGTTCGGCAACATGTGTCGGACCAGGATCCTCAAACGCGAGGCACCAATGGTGCGCGCAGCAACGACGTAATCCACCTCTCGAAGCGCGAGGAGCGATCCGCGTAGCAGGCGCGCAAACGTTGGCGCATAGCTCACCGCAATTGCCAGTGTTAATTGTGGCATCCCACGCCCAAGGGCGGTAACGATGCCGATCGCGAGCAAGATGCTCGGGATCGAGAGGAAGACGTCCGTGGTGCGCATGATCACACTGTCGACCCGGCCGCCGAATCCACCTGCGATTGCACCGAGGGCGCCACCGATAACGAGTGCAATGGCTACGGCGCCAACCCCCACAAAGAGGCTGATCTGGGCTCCGTAGAGGACGCGTGAAAAGATGTCGCGTCCCAGCAGGTCGGTGCCAAAGAGATGGGTTAAGGAGGGGGCGTCGAGGCTGCTCCCATTCATGGCGTACGGATCGTGTGGCGCAATCAGCGGTGCAAGGATCGCCGCTGAGGCAAAGAGCACGATGCAGAAGAGTCCCACCATCGCAGGCCGATTGCGGCGTAGTCGGCGAGCAGCGTCGCCCCAAAGGCCCCGTTGCGGGCGCGCCAGCTCAGGATCAACCATCGCAGCACGCAGCATTATTGGTACCGAATTTTTGGGTTCAATAGGGCATACCCAATGTCGACGAGCAGGTTAACGACCAGGAAGATGAGGGCAAAGATAAGAATCGTTGACTGAACGATTGGGTAGTCCCGGTTCTGGATTGCATCCACAACCCATCGGCCCACGCCGTTCCAAACGAACACGGTTTCGGTCAGCACCGCGCCACCCAGAAGGGCGCCCGCTTGTAGACCGACGACGGTGATGACGGGCAGCCAGGCGTTGCGCATGATGTGCCGGTTATCAACCGTTTGCTCCTTGAGGCCCTTCGAGCGCGCAGTTCGTACGTAATCTTCGTTCACCACTTCAATCACCGATGCGCGGGTGATGCGGGTAATGATAGCCAGGGGAATTGAGCCGAGCGCAATTGAAGGCAGGATCAGGTGGCGCACTACATCCACAAATAGATCAAGGCGACCAGCAAAGAGAGTATCAATCAAGAGCAGGCCTGAAGTTGCCTCGAATCGCGCACGAGCATCGATGCGCCCCTGCGTTGGTAGCCACTCAAGGATCACGCCGAAGATGGCAACGAGCAGGAGGCCGAGAACGAATACCGGGATGCTCACCCCGAAGAGGCTGACTCCCGTGACCAGGCCATCGACCCGACCGCCGACCTTTCGTGCGGCGAGTCGGCCGAGCGGGATTCCGACACCAAGGGCAAAAACGAGTGCGCCGAAGGTTAGCTCCACCGTTCCGGGGAACCTCGTAAGGAATTCAGCGAAGAACGGCTGCGAATTCACAACGCTTGCGCCGAAGTCACCAGAGAGCGTGTTCAGCAGGTAGCGAATGTACTGCTCCCAGAGCGGAAGATCGAGCCCGAGGTTCTCGCGCAGGGCTGCGCAGGCCGCAGGGGTCTGGTGCTGCCCAAGGATGGCGACGCACGGGTCGCCGGGCAGGATGCGGATGTAGGAGAAGAGCAGAACAGAGAGCCCGAACAGGACTGGCACAGCGGCCAGCAAGCGACGAACGATGTATCTCCCCATGAGGGGAGTCTAGGGGTGAAACGCCGTCGCCGCCCCCTCAGCCTCGCGGCCAAGGGAGCGGCGACAGATGCTCTCGTTTGAGCGAGGAGCGCGCCGCTTTAGGCGACACGCACCTTAGTTACGGTCGGTCAAGCCAGACTAGGTTGAGCGGCTCGTTCAGCGCTGCAGAGCCGATGAAGCCCTTCAGGTCGATCGTGGCAGCTGCCTGTGGTTTCGAGTTGGCAACCGGAACTGTTGGCATGTCGGCGCGGATCAAATCCTGTGCCGTCTCCCACAGACCCTTCGCCTCAGTTTCGGTGCCCGCTGCAAGTGCGTCGTTCATCGCCTTGTCGAGCGCATCGTTCTTGTAGCCGAACTCCTTTGAAGGGGCGCCGTTCTTATAACCAAAGAACGCCGTCTTCAAGAAGTTGTCCGGGCCGGCCCAGTCGCCGGTCCAGCCGAGCAGCCACATCTCGTACTTACCCTGGCCTTCGTCGTCCAGGTAGCCTTCGCGCCAACCATCGCTGCCTGCGTTGATGGTGAAGCCGACGGCCTCGAGGTTTGCGGAGATCGCCTCAAACAGGCCCTTCGGGTCGGGCATGTATGGACGAGTCACGTCGTTTGGATACCAGAAGTCAATCGTAAGGTCGGTTTCACCCGACTCTGCGATCAACGTCTTTGCCTTCTCGACGTCATAGCCTGGAAGGTTCAGGTCCTTTGCGTACGCAACGCCAGCTGGCATCCAGTTCGTTGCTCGTACCGCCGCGCCGGCGTAGAAGGTCTGGATCAGGAAGTCGTAATCAATCGCATGGGCGATCGCTTCACGAATCTTCGGATTGCTGATCGGCGTATACGTGTGGTTCATTGAGATCTGGAACGTATTGAACGAGGAGCCTCGGTCAATCAGCTGCAGATCTGGGTTTGCGGCGATCGTTGCGATCGTCGCTGGGGCAATGGTCTGAGCAAGGTCGATCTCGCCCGTTGCAAGCCCGTTCACACGCTGTGCCTCTTCGGCAACCGCCTTGAAGACAATGGCGTCAACATAGGCAACCTTATCTTTGTTCCAATAGTCAGCGTTCTTCTCAACTTCAACGCTATCGCCAACGATCCACTTCACGAACTTGAAGGGGCCGGTACCGACCATCGCGCCAGCGCCGCCGGTGGCGGCAGTGACCTTCGAGATATCGGACTCGGTGTTGTCGGCCTTACCAAGCACCAGCGCCGTTGGCGACTGGATGGCAAAGACCTGAAGCGTCTGGGTCAGAAGGAAGTTCGAGCTCGCCCTGCGCAGCTTGATTGCGACCGTGAGGTCGTCAATCTTCGTTGCGGACTCAAGGTTGCTATCGGCGCCGTAGCCGCCAAAGATGTCGCCAATGTAATAGGCGTAATCTCGGAGCTCAGTTGGCAGCCCGATGTAGCGCTCATAGTTAAACACGACTGCATCGGCATTGAAGTCGGTGCCGTCGTGGAACTTGATGCCGCTGCGCAGCTTGAACGTATAGGTGAGGCCATCGGCGCTCATCTCATAGCTCTCTGCGAGCACTGGAACAACCTTTGAGGTTGAACCTGGCTCAAGGCCAACGAGGGTCTCGACGACCTGCTGAATGACGTACGACGTGTTGCTGTCGTCCATCAACGCAGCATCGGTTCGTACGATGTCGCCTGGTAGGGCGACGATGAGGGTTCCTCCGGCCTTACCAACAGGCGCGCTCGAGCTCGAGCACGCCGCGGCGACCATGAGGAGGGCGCCAAGTATGGCACCGATCCGTAGGTTCTTCATGTGTTCTCCTTACCAATGGCGAGTTTGGCCCGAGCCCGTGACCCGGCCGGCGCGGGGTCTCCGCGATTGCCTCATCCTACCGCAGCGTAAGCACGATTTAGGTTCAGGTATCGCAATCTTGGGGCAATCGGCATAGCGCTCCGCATCGTGCTCGGCATCCCGCTCACCCTTGCACAGGTGTTTGCGCTGATCCCCGCGCTCGTCCTGGTCGCCATCTTCGGCGCATCGTTCGGCGCTCTGCTCGTGAGCCTGCTCCCAAATCAGCGCTCGGCCAACCTTCTCTTCCCATTCATCTTCCTGCCGCAGTTCTTCCTGGCGGGCGCATTCAATCCTATTCGTGACCTGCCTTGGTATCTAGACATCGCCAGCCACATCGCGCCGCTCAGGTACGCGGTGGACCTGATTCGTGGCGCCTACTACGGTTATCCGAACGTGGCGGTCCTCTCTGATCCAATCTGGAACGTGGGCCTCATTGCCATCCTGACGGTGGTGATGCTGAGCATTGGCACACTCCTCTTCGTGCGGAGCGAGCGCAACCGCTAACGCGGCCGACAACGGACCTAGATCGCGTCTGCTCCTCGACGGATGCATGAGACTCGCCGTGAGCCGGTTGGGTCAAGGTTGATCAGGGAGGGCGTCTCCGCCGAACAGGCGGCGGCGCTCTCTCTGCATCGCGGGTGGAATGAGCAGCCGCTCGGTGGATTCAAGGGGGAAGGGACATCACCCTCCAGGATGATGCGATCACGACGCTCTCTTCGGTCGGGCTCAGGCACCGCCGAGAGGAGCGCACGCGTGTACGGATGCGATGGGTCCCTGAAGAGATCCGCGGCAGGCGCCGTCTCCACCACCTTGCCGAGGTACATCACCGCGATCCGATCGCAGAGATGCTCCACCACTCCAAGGTTGTGAGCAATAAAGAGATACGAGAGCCCGAGCTCCTTCTGAAGTTCGGCGAGCAGATTCAGCACCTGCGCCTGGATAGAGACGTCCAACGCTGAGACCGGCTCGTCCAAAACAATGAGCCTTGGGTCGAGCGCAAGTGCACGAGCGATCCCCACACGTTGGCGTTGACCGCCCGAGAACTCGTGTGGGTATCGACGCGCGCTCTCCGGTCGGAGCCCGACCATCTCAAGCGTTTTTGCAACTTTAGACTCGCGCTCTTTGGCGCTGCCAATCTTGTGGATGTGGAGCCCTTCAGCAACCGCTTCACCAATCGGTGTGCGCGGATCAAGGCTCGCGAACGGGTCCTGGAAGACGATCTGCGCCTTGCGTCGGTACGACTTGAGTTGCGAGCCTTTCAGCTTGGTGATGTCAGTCCCCTCAAAGTGGACAGAGCCTCCGGTTGGTTCAATGAGGCGAAGGATCAGCCGACCAACGGTGGTCTTTCCGCAGCCAGACTCACCAACGAGTCCGAGGGTTTCACCCGCGCGCACTTCAAAGTCAACGCCATCAACGGCACGCACATGGCCCACGACGCGCTGCAGTGCCCCGGCGCGAACTGGGAACGTCTTGGCAAGGCCGCGCACCTCAAGCAGTGGTGCGCCAACGGGGGCTCTGTTCGCAGATGCCGTGTTCACTGGTGCGCTCCGCTCTTCGCTCATCGCACTCCCCCCTTTGCCGCAACGCCTCCGTGCGCGGGATCGTAGAGGTGGCATCGCACGATGCTTCCAGCGGCACCCGCATGTGCAAGGAGATCGGGATGCTGCGCGCTGCATGCGGCAAGGTTCGCCGCTTCGCGCTGCCCACAGCGATCCGCAAATCGGCACCCGGAGATGGGTTCGGTGAGCGACGGAACTTGCCCTGGAATGACACGCAGCTGTCCACGACCCGTCCCTGCGCGCGGGATCGCGCCGAGAAGTCCCTGCGTGTACGGGTGGCGGGGGTTGTCGAAGATCGCGTCGCGACCCTGCTCCTCCACCACCTCGCCGGCGTACATCACCGCCACGCGATCGCAGAACTCGGAGACCACGCCAAGGTCATGCGTGATCAGCACGATGGCGGTGCCGAGTCGTTCACGTAGGTCGCGGAGCAGTTCAAGGATCTGCGCCTGAATCGTCACGTCGAGTGCAGTGGTTGGCTCATCGGCAATGAGCAGCTCTGGTTCGCAGGCGAGCGCCATGGCAATCATCACGCGCTGCGCCATCCCGCCAGAGATCTCATGTGGGTAGGCGTCGGCGCGGCGACCAGGATCTGGAATGCCGACAAGCTCAAGGAGCTCAATGCCGCGCATGCGAGCCGCCTTCTCATCGAGCCCCTTGTGAATGCGCAGCACCTCACCAATCTGATCGGCCAACTTCTGCACTGGGTTGAGCGAAGAGTTCGGCTGCTGGAAGATCATCGCGATTCGGTTCCCGCGAATCTTCTGCATCTCCGCCTCACTTGCGGTGAGCAGATCCTGGCCGTCAAAGCGGACGCTGCCGCCCGTGATTTGTCCAGGTGGTGTGATCAGGCGGAGGATGGAGAGTGAGGTCACGCTCTTTCCGCAGCCCGATTCGCCCACGAGGCCAAGCACTTCGCCGCGATCCACACCAAACGTGGCGCCATCTACGGCGCGGACGATGCCGTCGCGCATGCGGAACGATGTCTGGAGGTCGCGTACTTCAAGGAGTCGATCAGCCATCGCCCCCTCCTACCGCTGCAGCCGTGGGTCGAGCGCGTCACGCAGACCGTCGCCGACCAGGTTGAAGGCGAGCACGGTCATGGTGATCGCAATGCCAGGGAAGATGACCACGTGTGGCGACGAGAAGAGGAGGTTGCGATCGGCACCGATCATGGAGCCCCACTCGGCCGTTGGTGGTTGCGCGCCGAGACCGAGGAAGCTGAGTGCCGCAACGTCAAGGATTGCGCCGCCGATGCCGAGCGTCCCCTGCACGATGATCGGCGTCAGGGCGTTCGGCAGCACCTTGCGGAAGAGAATGGAGGTCTCCGATGCGCCGAGTGCGCGACTCGCCGCAACGAACTCACGATCACGCAGGCTTAAGACGGAGGCGCGCATGACACGTGCGTAGATGGGGATCGCGACGATGCCGATTGCGAGCTGCGTGTTGATCAGTCCTGGACCGATCACGGTCACAATCGCAATCGCGAGTAGCAGGCTCGGGAAGGCGAGCAGCACATCCATGATGCGCATGAAGAAGTTGTCTACCCAGCCGCCAACGAAGCCAGAGACTGCGCCGATCAACGAACCGAGCACGATCGCAAAGCCAACGGTGAGGAAGCCGACCTGAAGGCTAAGGCGCGCGCCGTGCAGCACGCGCGAGAAGACATCTCGTACGTTGTTATCCAGGCCAAAGATGTGCTGCGTCCCTTCGCACCCTAAGAGGTTGATGCAGGGTCCGGCGAGACGCGTCGCTCCAACTTCCTTATCAATCAGTACGTCCGTTGGGCCGTAGCTCGCGAAGATATCTGCCCCGAGTGCCGCGATCACCAACACCGCAAGGAGCGTGAGTCCAACGCGTGCAGTGCGCTGCTCCAAGAAGGAGCGCAGCGCACGTCGGAACGGGGTCTGAGTGCTGGGAGCCGTCCGTGTGCCACTCATGAGTTGATCCTCACGCGCGGGTCAAGGTACGCGTAACTAATGTCCACGATGAGGTTGACCACCACGTAGCCAATGCTGACGACGACGGTGACACCCTGCACCACCACGTAGTCACGCGCGGTAATGGCATCGGAGATGGTGCGACCAATGCCCGCAAATCCAAAGATGGTCTCGGTGAGTACCGCGCCAGAGAGTAGCCCGCCGAGCGAGAGCCCGACCACGGTGGCGACGGGGAGGAGCGCGTTGCGCAGCGCGTGCTTGGAGACCACCTCGCGCTCCGAGAGTCCCTTCGCTCGTGCCGTGCGGATGTAATCCGAACCGAGCACATCTAATAGCGAACTGCGCGTGATGCGCGCAATCACCGCCATGGGGATCGTCGCGAGCGCCACTGACGGGAGGATCAGGTGCCGCACCGCGTCCACGAGATTCCCAGGGTTGAGGGTGAGGATCGCGTTTGGGATCGCCATGTTGGAGATGAAGTCGAGCACCCCGCGCAGCGGCCCTTGCAAGCCACCGAGCCCCCACGCCAGCGCAATCTCAGTGGGGATCACCCCCGCGCTGTAGCGATTCGCTGGGGGTAGCGCGATCGGTGTGTCCTTCAAGACCACTGCAAAGAAGTATGCGAGCAACAGCCCGAGAACGAAGACGGGGATCGAGACGCCAAGGTTGGCGAAGATCATGGTGGAGACATCGGTGCGTGAGTTGCGCTTCGTGGCAGACCGGACGCCCAGCTTAATGCCGAAGAAGGTGGCGATCGTCAGCGAGATCGCCGCAAGTTCAACGGTAGTAGGCAGTCGATCAACAATGAGCTGCGTGACTGGAACGCCGAACCTGATGGATTCACCCAGATCACCCGTGAGCACCTGCTGGAGATAGGTGATGAACTGGGCGGGGATCGGTTGATCAAAGCCGTATCTAGCGTTAAAGACGGCACAAGCGGCCTCTGTTGCCTTTTCGCCGAGGAGGGCAATGCACGGATCGCCAGGGAGAAGGCGCGTGATCACGAAGACGGATACCAGAATGCCGAAGATCACGGGGAGGCTCACCAAGAGCCGTCGCACGATGTAGGTGGTCATGTTCGCTGCAGCACCTCCGCTAATGAGAAGGGAGAGCTCTCCTCCGCCGTCACCCGAAGGTGGCGACGGGGGCCTCCGTCACTCCCACCCGAAGGTGGCAGCGATGGAGTAACTCATTCTGCTGGCTTGGCGCAGCCATCTGGATTCAGGAACGCATCGAGGGTGTAGCCCCAAGTACTTGAACGTACCAGTTTGACCCTTGCGCCACGGGTTCGCGCAATTCCACCTCGCAGCGTAACCATTGACCACTTCAGTGACATCAAACGTTGCGCCGTTGTGGAACTTCACGCCCGTGCGAAGGGCGCAGGTCCAGGTGAGCAGGTCTACTGACCGCGCGGGTGCGCCCCCCTATGATTCGTGCGTGGATTCGGCCCTCTTCACCGCGCTCCTCCCGCTCGCCTTCTTCGCCGTGGCCCTCCTCTACTCCTCGGTGGGTCACGCAGGGGCAACGGGCTACCTCGCCCTGATGGCGCTCGCGGGGCTGGCCCCTGAGGTGATGCGCCCAACCGCGCTCGTCTTGAACCTGGCGGTTGCCTCTATTGCAGTCGTCCGATTCGCCCGGGCCAACCAACTCCCGTGGCGCACGCTCCCCTACTTCGTGATCGGCTCAATCCCCGCCGCGTACCTTGCGGGGAGCCTGGAGATCCCTGATGAGATCTACCGCCCTCTCCTCGCCGCGGTGCTGATCGCCGCCGCCCTCCGACTTGCGGTGCGCGCACACAGCGATGCATCGTCTGAGCGCGCGGCTCGCCCACCGCGTCGCTTTGTTGCTGCACTCGTAGGTGGCGCCATCGGGCTCTTGGCCGGAGCAACGGGAACTGGTGGCGGCGTCTTCCTCACGCCGCTCGTGATCGCGCGTTGTTGGGCGAGCATGCGCGCAGCTGCGGGACTCTCCGCAGGGTTCATCTTGGCGAATTCAATCGCCGGTCTCGCCGCACGGCCCGCATCACTCGACCTCCTTCCCGCCACACTGCCGCTCGCGCTCGCTGCTGCCGCCGTGGGTGGACTGATTGGAAGCGAGCTCGGTGCGCGAAGAGTGAGCCTGATTACGCTCCGACGCCTCCTTGCGGCGGTCATGGCGATCGCAGCCGCCCGTCTCCTGGCTGGCTAGCACCTCTCCTGCATGACGAGTCGGGTACCCTAGTCGTTAGGCAGTTCGTTCACGAACTGCACGAATAGAGTGGAGGTACTCGTGGCAGTAGCAACCAGAAGGCGCGGTGCACCAGCGCCGCGCGCAGCAGGGTCGGGGGCGGTGACGACAACGTTCACCAAGATCGCCCCAGCACGCGCAAAGCAGCTCTTTAACTGGAACCGCATCCTTGTCGTCTTGCACGGCATCCAGGCGGCGGTGATTGTGGCGATCAGCCCAACGGAC
>Ga0315899_10006083_pt1 | contig 12988 bp, 10 predicted proteins | sample LakEriMetagenome_2_FD_203518 | JGI IMG/M metagenome (GOLD analysis project Ga0315899, IMG submission 203518) | Freshwater fungal communities from buoy surface, Lake Erie, Ohio, United States - Buoy 4 MA112 | ecosystem: Environmental > Aquatic > Freshwater > Lake | place: USA: Lake Erie, Ohio...
ACTGACACGGTACAACCTGTATGCGCTACTGCAATCGTTGACTCGCCATCCAACAACGAACTTTGCATACGCATTGGCACATCGACTGACCAATATACGTTTCCATGAACATCCCTCTAGTCCGCCTCCCTCCACGTATCTCGATCCTATCACCAAATCGTTATCTTCCGATTTCGACAACAGCTTTAACATCGCGGATGGATCGTGGCTGAGGTCAGCATCCAAATTAAGAACCCATTCGTATCCATGCTCTATCGCATATTGCATTCCGTCGCGAATGGCTGTCCCTAGCCCTAACTTACCGGAACGTTTGATCAAATAAGTATGGGGTCTCGACTTTGATTCTTGTGCAACCCAATCTGAAGTACCGTCAGGAGAATTGTCATCCACAACCAAAATGGGAACATTAGGGATGGCTTGATCAATGCGCTGAAACAGTTCCGCTAGATTGGCTTTTTCATTGTAAGTACAGACGAGCACAATCAGTCGTTTGTCGGCTGCCCATGAGGTTTCCATCGTCGAGTTGATTAGATTCATGATGGAGTCAGAGGGCTGGTTGCAGGCTTGCAATCGTAGGATGGACACTCCTGCCCGTCCACGCCTCGCACGTTGGCCAAGAGCGGCCAACCCACAAACACGCCAACGAGCCCTAACGCCGCGAGGAAGTCCCTTGCTAACGCTGCGGGTTGGCGGGATTCCGAGGACCACGCCTGGCGGGATAGAAGTCCCGGCAGGCAATAGTCACTCTTTTTTTGGCAGAGTTGTAGTTCTGTCAAATGCTTAAACACGCTTATTGAGCCTCGTCACCCGAATCATTTTCGTTCTCGCCAGAAGCATCATCTGAGTCTTGCTCATCGACATCTGCTTCTTCAGGTGCCGTGGAGTTTTCGCTCGACATCACCGGTGCACTGATGGCCGCTTGTGCAGCCAAGGCTTCTTCTTCGGAGATATCTTCCAGCGGTACGCGAACCAACGCTGTGAGCGAATCACCCTCATCAAGACTCATGATCCGAACCCCCTGAGTGTTACGTCCGATAACGCTAACGTCAGACGCTGCAATTCGCTGGATCTTGCCCCGAACGGTCATCATGAGGATATCGTCGGTATCGTGTACAGGGACAACCCCAACAACTTTACCGTTTCGCTTGGTGGTCTTGATGTCGATAACACCTTTGCCGCCTCGACGCTGCGTTCGATATCGATTGGAAGAACTCACATCTTCGGCTTCCTCGGCTGGCTCTTCTGCGGGCTCGTCGGCTGGGGCTTCGTCCGCAACAATTGGCTCGCCATTTTCGTCCTCTAATGGTGGCTGTTCCTTGCCAGCCATTTCATCTCCTGGTCCGAAACTGGTTCGTTTGCCATATCCGAATTCGCATGCTGTTAGAAGCGTGGCGGTTGGGTCAGCTACGACCATGCCGACGACTTCATCGCCACTCTTGAGGGAGATGCCCTTCACACCTGAAGTGTTTCGCCCCATGGGTCGAGCATCACTCTCCGCAAATCGGATGGCCATGCCGTTGGCAGTGGCCAAAACAATTTGATCATTCGGCTTGGTGACAACGACATCTACGAGCTCGTCGTCCTCTCGAAGCTTGATGGCAATGATACCACCCTTCTTTGGACGGCTATATTGCTCGAGAGCGGTCTTTTTGATGATGCCCTTTTTGGTTGCCATCATCATGAAGTGACCGGGCAAATTGAAATCGCGGACGACAACGCAATCGCGAATCTTTTCTTCTGGTGCAAGATTCAGCAAATTAACGATAGCTCGTCCTTTACTTTCGCGACTGAGTTGTGGGATTTCCCATATCTTTTGCCAGTACACTTTACCTTGGTTCGTGAAGAACAATAAGTACGCGTGGGTGCTGGCAACAAAGAGGTGCTCAACGGGATCCTCTTCCTCCGCCTTCATGCCAGTAATCCCCTTGCCGCCTCGTTTTTGAGCTCGATATGTTGTGGCTGGGATTCGCTTGATATATCCGGAGGTCGAGATGGTTACCACCATGGTTTCCTCCGTGATGAGGTCTTCCATGTTGTAATCGCCGAGCTCTTCGCCATCGATTACCGTTTTTCGGTCGTTTCCAAACCGACGAGCAATATCCTCGAGATCGGCGCGAATCATGGCAAAGATGCGAGCTTGATCAGCCAGAATGTCGCGATACTCTGATATTTCGTCGAGCAATGACGAGTGCTCTTGCGTGAGTTTTTCTTGCTCTAACCCGGCCAATTGTCCCAGCGTCATGCGCAAGATCGCATCGGTTTGCACACTGGTGAGCGTGTAAATGTCGTTCCTACCCCGTTCCAGAACAAAGTCTGCAAAGCCTCGATCACCGAGGGCACGCTCCATCATGGACGCAGGGCATTCGACGCCCATCAATTTTTCTTTCGCCTCAGCCTGAGTTCGGCTGTTTCGAATAATCTTGATGATGTGGTCGATATCCGCCAAGGCTAACAACAATCCCTCGATGGTGTGCTTTCGCTTTCGAGCACTCGCCAAAAGGAATTGAGTCCTACGTCGAATCACAATGACGCGGTGACGTATAAATTCCTGCATCATTTCTTTGATGGTTAACTCTCTCGGCTTACCATCAACCAACGCGAGAAGAATAATCGAGTGGGTCTCTTGAAGCGAAGAGAATTGATAAAGCTGGTTCAAGATAATATGCGGATCTTGTCCCTGCTTTAGCTCGATCACAATCCGCACAGGTTCTTTCAAATCGCTTTCATCGCGAATGGCAGAAATCCCTTTGATCCGATCGCCACGAACCAAGTCTGCAATTCGCTCGACGACGCGATCGCGAGCCTGTTGATAAGGTATCTCTCTAACGATCAAACGAGCTTTCTTGCCTTCTTCGACATCGACTTTGGCTCGAACTACGATCGTCGCTCGGCCGGTGCTGTAAGCTTGACGAATGGAGTATCGGCCGCAAATGATACCGCCCGTTGGGAAGTCAGGTCCCTGCACGATTTCGCAGAGCTCCGAAATCGTGGTCTCAGGGTCATCGATTAGCCTGATCAACCCAGCGCAGATCTCACGAAGGTTATGCGGTGGAATGCTCGTCGCCATACCGACGGCAATACCTTGCGCCCCATTGACGAGCAAGTTCGGAAATTTGGACGGCAAGACAACCGGTTCAGTTCGTCGCTCGTCGTACGTCGGAATAAAGTCAACCGTATCCTGCTTGAGATCGTCAAGCATCATCGCAGCGGGAGCTGCTAAGCGGGCTTCGGTATATCGCATCGCCGCTGCGGGCAAACCTGCGATCGATCCAAAGTTACCTTGTTTGTCGATCAACATATGACGCATGTTCCACTCCTGCGCCATCCGAACGAGCGTAGGGTAGATGATGGCTTCACCGTGCGGGTGATAGTTACCGGACGTATCACCGGCGATCTTCGCACACTTGACCCGCGCGGCACCCGGAGTCAAATTCAAGTCGTTCATGGCCACCAAAATACGACGCTGACTCGGCTTGAGCCCATCGCGAACATCGGGCAATGCACGACTCACAATAACGCTCATTGCGTAAGTTAAATAACTATTACGTAACTCATCTTCGATCGCCTCTTCGATCATCCGCTCGCCAGGCATGCCCCCACTGGAACCATCACCTCCCGCTGTTGGCAAATTGGCTGGATCGTTTGGATCGAAGTCGTCATCGGGAGGTACATTGGACACGGAAACAGCACCGATCGGTTACGAGGAACTAGAACGAAAAATCGCCTGACTAGCGAATCAAAAAAACCAGTAAATTCCTTGGTTTTTCGAGCTACTTTACGTGCCCAGATTGTACCGCAAAATGGCAAATTTCACAATCGGATGAATTCCTTTTACCGCTCATTCCGGTCCGATTCGTCAGACTAACGATCGATCCCTCAATACACTCGGTCAATAAGCTCTTGGCCGGCTTCAAATCGAACATAATTGCCCAGAAAATGACTTACCAATCGCTCCATCTCTCCTTGAAAACCTCCCGCAGTATGGGGGGTGACAAAACAATTGGGCGCAACCCACAGGGGATGGTCCACTGGCAATGGTTCTGGATCAGTTACATCGAGGTACGCCCCTGCAATCTCCCCGCGATACAACATCTCCACCAACGCGTCCTGATCTACGGTGACACCGCGCCCAATATTGTAGAAATAAGCTGTCTTCTTAAGCCCCCGCAGTGTGTCTCGGTCAAAGAACCCTTTTGTTGCGTCATTGGCGGGCAAGATGTTAATGACGTGATCGGCATGCTCCAACCATGATTTGTGGTCTTCTAACGAAACCATCGGGATCGATTCGTTCCCTGTTGCCTTGCGGCGAACACCAATAATGTTCACACCAAACGGCTTGAGCAACTCGGTGAGCCGATGCGCGATGGCGCCATAGCCATAAATTATGATGTTCTGGTCATTCAGAAGAGCAGACTGACGTCGAATCTGAGCGTCAGACCACGCTCGGCTGGTAAACTGCTCCTTCCACGACATGGGCAATTGCCGAGCAAACGCCAATATCATTGACATGGCATGCTGTGCACATGGCTCAGCATAGACACTAGAACTGTTGGTTAAAATCGCCCCACGCTCTCGAAAGACAGCCCGCAAATCGTCTCGATCGTACTTGGTATAACCCGCCGATGTTAGGTGGACCCAACGAATGTTAGTTAACTGAAGCAATTGTTCGGCATCAGGTTGCCCAAATGCAATCGTGGCTTCTTCTAAACTGCTGTCAGGAGGCGAACTAACTAAATTGCCCGAAAAGGTTTGCGTGGCATAAACAAGCTCGGCAGTATCGAGCCCCTCCTCCAAAATCTGTAGCACATCCTCAGGAAAATTCGTGTTGGTCCAAACACGAGATTGTTCGCTCGATCCATCACTCATTATGACCCCTCAAACGCGCTAGCAAACTCCTGACGTAGCTTCCGTATTCGAATTCGATTACCTGCGGCCTGAGCAGAAGACTCAAATTTGTATGCTTCTTCTGCCGCAGCATAGTCCTCAATTTGTTCGTACATCCGTCCAAGCAAATAGTTGGCGTGAGAATGCCAATACTCGGAACCTTTTAATTGCAAGGTCCGTTCTTTGAGCCAATTGATGGCGGTCTTGGGTTTGCCCAAGTCCATGTTGGCCATGGCCAAATATATTCCCACATCAAATTTGGATCGCCTAAAGTAAGTCTGCGCCAAAACTAACCTCGCGTCATAAACCTCTAAGGGCTCAAACTCTCCACGAACTAACCCGAGATCCTTTTGTACATCTTTGCTAACCATCATTTCTCGAAGCGTTTGCTCGTCAACTCGATAATCCATATAAGATCGCAACGCACCGACCTCCTCAACAGAGCTGTCGAATTTCCCTTTAAAGTGCAACATTCGAGCACGACTAATAGGGGTGTCGGTTACCAATGCACCATACCGCTCCATGTAGCCTGCCGAAAAAGGAGAATTCTCCGTGAGCCGCTCACGAACGGATTTGTTGTAGACGTAGGAGAGCCATGGCGCATTCCAAAGCTTGACCTGCAGATTCTCCGCTGAAGACTGAAGCACGGCCTGAAACGCATCGACATCTGTGCTCAATCGAATCCTATTGGCTCCGATCAACGACTGCTGAACCGTTGCCATTGTCTTGCCTGTCGAAAACGGATCGCAATCCACCAGTGCAACGAGTTGTTCTAAATCTTTTTGCTCGACAGGGTATTCGAACAATCCCGGCACCTTGCCACGCCTTAAAACGTTGGCATTCGCGCGGGCCTCTCTCAAAGTTGCAACTCCACTGGTCTCTTGACTTGGGATAGGCAATCCCCACTGTGGCTCAAAGAGATAGATCTCACCTTGAATCGGAACACCAACACACCACAATCGTAGCGCCGAATCCTCCGTCGCACCACTCAAACTCGGTAACGCTAATACGCAAGAATCAATCCCTTGTGAAAAAAGCAACTGGGTGAACAACCTAGCTCGCTCCCATCGGTCGCCGCTCGCGAACATTAGCGTCTGCCATGGCAATTGACGAAATACTGGGGATTGATCAGAGCTTGCGGAAACGGGATTGGTTATCAACTGCTCAACGTCTTTGGGATTACCAATCAAGCCAACGTTAGCCATGGTCCAATCGAACAACTTCAGCGATGTCTCCAAACGCTGCCAGTTTTCCGGTTCCAATTGCCCCTTTTGGGATTCCAGCCATTTGGAAAACAACGGGTCCCGGTAGGGCAAGTCCAAAACCCATTTGCTGACCCCGGATAGAATTTGACACTGCAGTAGAAACTCGCACTCTGGCTCTCCAAACTCGAGTTTGTCGAGTCTCTGTGCAAAATCGATGCTTCTTAATGCCGGCGATATGGAGAATAAAAGTTCCGATGACTTCCATTCTTTGGGGTCTTCGACGCTGCCCGCCCATGTATTGAGCTGTTGACGAATTTCCTTCAAAGCAGCCGTTCGATTGAGACGAATCAGTTGCGGCAAATAGGAAAACGCATCCCTCAATGCATCCTTACGCTCCTTAGATACCGTCTTTCGCTGCTCAATTGCTGAGATTCGATCTTGAGCACTATTGTCACAGCCAATCAGCCCCATCAGCAATCCGATCAATGGCAATATCATTACCGTCCGATGAGCAAAAGCACCAAAACCCCCTCCCTCGATCGTCGAGTGAGAGTTAAACCTTTTTTCGCCAAAGTGCATTGTGTTGTTTTTGTTCGGAATAACCATTAGGAAATCTACGATACCCAAGGGCGAACGGTTCGCCAGATCGTATGCACCCGCTCCAAAACGCCACCGAACTGATCGAGTGGTACCATATTGGGGCCGTCGCTAGGGCTCTTGGACGGTTCGGGATGTGTTTCAAAGAAGAATCCATCCACCCCCACTCCTGCTGCTGCCCGGGCCAACGGCTCCACCATTGCTCGATTCCCGCCGGTTGCTCCACCGAGTCCACCCGGCTGCTGCACCGAATGGGTTGCGTCAAAGATCACAGGGGCCCCGAGCTCTCGCATCATTGGTAATCCAGTCATATCGTTTACCAATCGACCGTAACCAAAAAAGGTTCCTCGCTCGCAAAGCATTACCCCGGTAGAGGAAATCGTTCTCGCCTTATCCAAAACGAATTTCATATCAGCAGGAGCCATGAACTGCCCCTTTTTGATATTCAGCGGCTTTTGTGTTTCAGCACACGCCACGATCAAATCAGTCTGCCTCGCTAAGAAAGCCGGGATTTGTAACAAATCACAAACCTCGGCCACCTCGCTCGCTTGATCTGGTATATGCACATCCGTTGTCACCGGACAACCCAACCGTTCCCGGACCTTATGCAGTATCTCGAGGCCCGCCTCAATGCCCAACCCGCGAAACGCTCCACCGCTCGTTCGATTGGCTTTGTCAAAGGAACCCTTGAATACATATTGAATGCCGAGCCGTTCACATTCCGCAGACACACAACTAGCGATCTGCATGCAACTGTCAAACGATTCAATAACGCATGGGCCAGCGATCAAAATCATTGGCCCGGTTCCGTCGACTACGTAATTACCAATTTGGACTGGCTGCATAATTACATCACGCATTGCCCATGAACGGCAATGTAACCAATGCGCCCGCTTTATCGCGACATTCCATTTCCAGGTGCTCTGGAAACAAGCTATCGGTGCCATGAATCAAAACGCTTACGCCGGTTAGCTCTTCGAGCTTGATCAAGTCTCGGCGCTTCTTGTTGTTCAAATATGCAGCGACGTTCTCGTGAACCTTGACTACGACGCGAGCCGCATTGGGCAGTTGACACGCCATGATCAATAGACGGGTAACCTCAATAGACATGCTCTCAGCCGTCTTGACTACAGCCCGGCCTTTGCAGCATGGACAATCTTCGTAAACGCTCTTCTTGAAGCTTGGACGAATCCGCTGCCTAGTCATTTCGATCAAGCCGAATGGACTCGTTCGCAAAATCTTGGTCCGAGCGCGATCGCGTCTCATGGCATCTCGCAATGTCTTTTCGACTTTGCGGCGATGACTCTCTTTCCTCATGTCGATAAAGTCGTTGACGATAACACCACCGAGATCCCGAAGTCGCAATTGCCTCGCGATCTCTTTTGCGGCAGCCATGTTGAGGTGGAACGCGTTTTCTTCGGCGTTATCTTCATTCCCGCGGAAGTTCCCACTATTCACATCGACAGCGACTAACGCTTCGGTCTGATCGATGACGATGGATCCTCCTCCCTTTAGCGGCACAACTCGTTGATGGATCCTGCCGATTTCCTGTTCTAGTTTGTAGTGATGGAACATCGGAACTTTTTCGTCAAACTTTTTGAGTCGATCGACAAAGCGTGGCATCACGAGTTCTAGGAAATCAAGGGCCCGTTGGTAGGCCGCATCTTCGTCGACGACGATCGTGTCGATGTCCTCGGTAAACGTATCACGAATGGTTCGAATCATGATATCGTTTTCTTCGTAGATATCGCACGGACCAGGAGTCGATTTAACTCGTTTTACAATCAGCTTCCATAGCCGAAGCAAATACGCGACGTCGCGCGATAGTTCCTTGCGAGTGCGATCCTGTCCCGCTGTTCGGACGATAAACCCAACCCCTTTAGGCAACTGCATATCTAGCATCATGCCTCGCAGTTTTCGTCGCTCGTCTTCGTCCTCAATCTTGCGACTAACACCGACTCGACCGAGGGCTGGCATTAGAACTAGATAACGACCAGGGATGCTGATGTAGGTCGAAAGAGTTGGGCCTTTGGTGCCAATCCCCTCTTTGATAACTTGCACGAGCACTTCGTCGCCACGCTTGAAGATTTCTTGAATGGGGGGCTTGAACCGAGGGCGACCGCTACGAAGCTTTCCACCCTTGCGTGGACCTTTGTGGTTTTTGCCTTTATCCCCCTCTGGAGCGTCATCTTCGCCGTCGTCGTACCCGTCGTAATGCTCGTCCATGATCTCGCTGGGATCATAGCCTGCTTGGCGAAAGTACTGAGGCTCGACGTCGCTGATATGCAAGAATCCATTTCGGCCCACCCCAAAGTCGACAAACGCCGCTTGGATGCTGGGCTCGATGTTGACAATCTTTCCTTTGTAGATGTTTCCCACCCAGTTGTCTTGGCTGGTACGCTCCGTGTAAAGCTCCTCCAGGACTCCGTCTTCGAGCAATGCGATGCGGCACTCCTCTGCCTGGGAGACGTTGATCAGCATTTCCTTTTTCATAATTCATTCCTTGTAACCGCTTCAATTACGATCATGTCGATGTGGCTAGCACCTGCCATGTGGAACGGGCCTTGAGAGGCGAGGAGGCTCGTTCGCTGCCAATTGATCGCGGTCGTATTCTACTTGCTTTTATTTTGTTATGGATCGTCGGGCCCAAGGTCGTTGGCATTAACAATGCGACAACGTTGCCTCAAGCCTGTAAGACGATTTCGGGCACCAGCCCGGCTAATTGGTTCATCAGGAAAGCGTCTACTTCACGCGCCGTCGATAATCGCAATGCTCGCCAAGCCATGGCTTCACACTGCCCTACCGTTACGGAACGAATAGCTTTCTTGAGGATAGGAATTGCGGCGGGCGCAGTACTTAGCGTCCGAATTCCCATGCCGACCAGCAGCAATGAATAAGCAGGATTATTGCTCATTTCCCCGCAAACACTGGTCGACTTTTGGTGTTGGGTTGCGATTTGCTCCGTACGTTGGATTAGCCGCAACACCGATGGGTCACACGCTTGATATAGATCGGCAACAGAATCGTTGCTCCGATCTACCGCGAGCGTGTACTGAGTTAAATCATTGGTTCCAATACTGACGAAATCGATCTCTTCGATAAATCGATCTAACATCAGAACAGCTGCAGGTACCTCAACCATCATTCCAACGGGAACATTCTGAGGTACATGAACATTTTCAGAAGCCAAATCTTCTGCGACGGATCGCAGAAGAAACCTCGCGCTTCGGAGCTCATCCAAAGTGGTAATCATGGGGAACATGACTCGTACATCACCCAGACAAGCAGCTCTTAGCAAAGCGCGCAATTGAATACGGAACAGCGGAGGATTTCTCAGGCTGAGCCGAATACTGCGTAGACCGAGAAAAGGATTATTCTCGGGCTCCGCGGGACGTGACAAACCCATCTTGTCCGCACCTAAATCCAAGGTACGAATGACGACGGGTCGACCTTGCATATCGCGCACAACTTGCGCATACGCTTGAAAGTGCTCCTCTTCCGTGGGCTCTTTGGTGTGACCCAAGTAAAGGAACTCTGTTCGATACAATCCAACTCCATCCGCTCCTCGGGCGATGCATGTTGGAGCTTCGGAAGGAAATTCAACGTTCGCCATCAGCTGGATGCGAACACCATCACTGGTGCTCGCAGGCAAATCTCGCAATTCATCCAATTTCAGGATGATCGATTGACGATACTGACGACGCTCTAAGTAATGTGCTTTGGTGGCTTCGTCTGGGGAGACAATGATCCGCCCCAAATGGCCATCGACTATGACCTCGTCACCAGTGCGAATGTTATGCAGAAAGTTACCAACGCCAACCACTGCCGGGATTTCCATCCCCCTGGCTACAATCGCAGTGTGACCGCCTGGTCCACCTGCCTCCGTGCAAATCCCAAGAACCCTCGTGCGATCAAACGAGGCCGTTTCGCCCGGTGTTAAATCGTGACTAACAACGATGGTCTCCGGGGATAGCTGGTTTAACGTGGCTAGCGGCTGCCCCGTCAACCGCTCCAGCAGCAATCGCTCTACATCCCGAACATCGTTGACGCGTTCTACCAAGAACGCGCTCGATGATTTTCGAAACACGGCCGCGTAGCGACTAAAGACTTCGCTGACAGCGTACTCGGCTGAGTATTGCTTCTTGCGAATCAAACTCTCCAACTCTGATTTGAGATGCGGATCCATCAGCACTTGCTGTTGTGCCGAAAAAATATTCCCCATCCGTTCACCCATCGACTCAGACGTCGACTTTTGCGTCGACTCGAGCGCCTGTCGGGCCTCCTCAATCGCGTCGTTCAATCGCTGCCATTCGTGGATATCATCTCCAGGCTTAACCAAACATCGCGTAATGCGATATCCCTCTCGATCGAACACCATGGCTCGGCCGATTGCGACGCCAGGCGATACCGCGATTCCTTGCAGCTCAAGCATGCTGGTCCCGGTTCCTGACATTAAGGTGCGGGTTCAATACCATGAATCCGTTCAAACCTTTGACTGATTAAATTGTGATGAGTGCCAACCGTCGAGGAACAAGCTATGCAGTAGATGCATTCAGCTCGTCAAATTGCGAATCAAACAATGAACTGATTGCTTGAATCGCGGCTTCCGCATCAGGTCCCTGGGCTCTAAGCACCAGCTCACAACCTTGGGTCGCCCCCAAAGTAAGTAAACTTAAAATGCTTCTACAGTCAGCCACCTGGCCAGCTCGCTCTAACTCGATCTGAGATTGAAATGTCGACGCTGTGCGAACCAGCCGATCGGCCGGCCGCATGTGCAACCCATCAGGGTTCTTGACTGTAACGACGCAGTGCTGCATTACCGGAGCCATTAAATCCTATTACGAACCAAACTGATTGCTGTCAGCCTCGTCCAACAAGTGAAGAATGTCTTCCCCTGTCTTGGATTGACGTAGAAAGCGACAAAATGTGTCGTCACGCAACTGACGAGAGATGTTTTCTAGTGCTCGCAAGTGATCGCCAGGACGATCCGGAGGCGAAACCAACAAGAAGAACAACGACGCGTCTTGACCATCGAGCGACTCGAAGTCCAAACCCTCAGGGCTAACACCAACTGTACCTACCAATTTTTCAACACTTGCATGCTTGGTATGAGGGACAGCGACTCCGCGTCCAATACCAGTGCTGCCGAGTTCCTCTCGCTTCATGATCGCCTTGATGATGTCGGCTTTGTCCGAATCTTTGATTTCTCCGGCCTCGACCAATGCATCAACTAACTCGGCGATGACTCCCTCTTTCGAATTGGCAGTCAAACTGGACCGAATTGCTTTCGGAGAAATAAATGCAGAAAACTTCATGGACTATAAAATCCTTCCAATGAATCATGTGGCCCGAATAAGGCTATTTATTGAACTTTGTCCTCGCCGGATCTCTTCCAGCAAGGCGAAACTACGATGTGCTTAAACGGATTCTCCGCCGGTGTGCTTCACACTCGCGGCTTTGTGGTCCGTTACCTTTTCTTTGTGTTTCCGAATTTGCTGTTCAACCTTGGCAATCGTCAAGTCCAAAGCTGCAAGTATTGACTGAGAATCAGTCGAAGCGACAAAATCAGGAGCGTGCTCGGCCGAGACATTGATTTCCACACTCGGACGTTCCTGGTGCCCTAAATCTACAGTGACGTCGATGGAGTTAATGCGATCAAACAACCGTCGGACCCGCTCCACCTTTTCGACGATAATGGCCTGATCTTCTTGCTTTAAATGGCCATGACGGGCAGATACATTCACTTGCACAGGAAAACTCCAATCTTTCTAGTAGTCCGATTCCTCGGTAGTTCGCACGCGAAGCGAGCAATAGACCAAGGTAAAAATTCGGCATGGATCCAGGGATCTCTTGGGGGATTGTACCGCGTTTACATGCTGCAAACAAATCCCCCTCGCAGTCGTGGCAATCGGAAAAGGGCCCCAAAAGAATTTGTTGACCTCCCAAATCAGAATGCATTGCAATTCTGAACTACAGCCCCCCCTGGTGAGGCACGCAAAGCAGAACTTCCCCTATTTCCACCCAGGAAAAACAACCAAAATACTTCTCATGCGTTCTGTAACGGTAAGCATGGAAGCGGAATAAGCTGCGATAATTCCGATAAGACAAATTGGTTCTTGGTTCTTGGTTCTTGGTTCTTGGTTCTTGGTTCTTGGTTCTTGGTTCTTGGTTCTTGGTTCTTGGTTCTTGGTTCTTGGTTCTTGGTTCTTGGTTCTTGGTTCTTAGTTCTTAGTTCTTAGTTCTTAGTTCTTAGTTCTTAGTCCTTAGTCCTTAGTTCTTAGTTCTTAGTCCTTAGTCCTTAG
>Ga0315899_10006085_pt1 | contig 12987 bp, 15 predicted proteins | sample LakEriMetagenome_2_FD_203518 | JGI IMG/M metagenome (GOLD analysis project Ga0315899, IMG submission 203518) | Freshwater fungal communities from buoy surface, Lake Erie, Ohio, United States - Buoy 4 MA112 | ecosystem: Environmental > Aquatic > Freshwater > Lake | place: USA: Lake Erie, Ohio...
ATCCTTGTTGCAGGCGTCTTTTTATCATCCGTTACCGCTTTTGCGCATCTTCCCGGATGCCGGTGCAGCAAATACGTGGGAAGAAAAATCTATTCATCCGGAGGTTGCTCCCTACTTGGACGCGTCCACCATTAGTGAAAGTGAGGTTCATTTTCATCAACCCCATGGCCATGGGGTTGTAAAGGGAGCCGGTTGGCTCGACATGCCCATTTTTTTAAATGCTACCCGTACGTTTTTGGAAAAAAGAAATGCCTATGTGCAAGCGGAAATAACGGTTGAGCACATGAAGTCATGGCTTCATAAAGGCGATTGGGTTGTGCAGTGCACCGGGTGGAAACCTATGCAAGACAGCTTTTGGTCGGCCGTTCCGATTCATACCAACAAAGGACAGGTGCTTACTATGCGTATTGATGGTTTGAGTGAAGAATACTTGAGCAATTTCGGCAAGTTCACAATACCTCTTGGAGGCTCGCATTTCAGAGTAGGCTCAACCTATGAGCATGGCGCCCTGGATATGCAGCCATCAGAGGCTGCCAATGAAATTAAAGAAGACGTCGAAAAAAGTGTAAAACATGCTTTCGCTGTGATAGATCATAAAGCCGGTTTCCGACCAACCACCATCGACCGGCAGCCTGTTTTGGGTGTACACGATCAATACAATCGACTCGCTATTTTCAATGGCTTTGGTTCGCGCGGAGTAATGCTGGTTCCCTTTTTCGCCGAACAATTAATCAATTATCTCACAAAGGGACTTCCCATCATGAAAGAGGTCGATTGGCAACGTTTCGAAAAGCGGCGCAGTCGACATCATTGAGCTGCTCCTTTGGAAGGTTGCATGCCTTTCATGCCGGCAACATCTCGGTCAAAGAAATAGAGAGCACCTTTCTCGTTGCCTATCAAATTGAGCTGATCGATAATATGGTGCGCAAGGGTTTCTTCTTCGATTTGTTCGCTCACATACCACTGCATAAAATTGTGCGTAGTGTAGTCTTTTTCTTTCAGACAAACATCTACTACGTTGTTAATGGCAGCGGTCACTTTGTTTTCATGAGAAAGCAAAAGATTGAAGATGTTCTGCAGATTTTTATAATCTTTCTCGGGCTGATTCACGCTGGGGATTATGGCCTTTCCACCACGATCATTCACGAATTTGATGAGTTTCAGCATATGCATGCGTTCTTCATCGCTGTGAGCATATAAAAACGCACTGGTTCCGGGATAACCGTTGCTTTCAGCCCACGAGGCCATGGCCAAATATGCATGTGAGCTGTCGGCTTCAACCTTAATTTGGTCGTTGAGTGCTTTTTCTACTTTTTTGTTCAGCATGGTGGAATTTTTTAATAAACAAATGTAACAATGATTTTGTTGCACGTTTTCGTTCAATTAACGCCATTCCACCATCAACAAAGCATGGTTCATTATCGGGAGTACCGCATGCCCTCGGGCATAAGGCGACATTATAGCTTTGGGAGTTCATGCTATTGGCATTCAGAACATACAGTGTCCTTGTTGTGCATCTCGCGTTATGGATGCTTCTACCTTCTGTTGCCCATGGCCAGACCATACCGGAAGACAATACGGTAGCCATCATACGTTCGAACTATTTGTATCAGTTTGCCAACAACAACGACTGGCCTTCCGTCAAGAAGAAGGGCCCTTTTGTGGTGGGTATTGTAGGCAATACCGATGTATATGAAATCATGGCATCTAAATATGCCACGAAGCCCATCGGCAGTCAGGTTCTAACGGTAATAGCAGCTGGGGAGGTGACCACTACTCCCCAAGTGCACGTGTTATTCGTTGATAGGTCCAAGAAATCGGAAATTGCTAAGTATGTGAAGGATTTTAAAGATAAAAACACCCTCATAGTAACTAACTGGGAGGGAGCGTTGGCGCAAGGTGCTCACATAAATTTCATAGCAATCGACGGAGCTATCCGATTTGAATTAAACAAGGCAGCAATGCTTGAAGCCGCAATAACACCAGGAGTAAAAATCTTGCAATGGGCCATACAGTAAACACACAACGAATCGCAATGACCGTCGTGCTGCTCTTAGCAACGATGTGTCTCTTTGCGCAGCAATTGCCGCTCAGCAACGAGGCTGCAAGACTTTGTCAGCAAAAGCAACTCGACGCTGCGCTGGTGAAGAGCAGCGAGGCGTTAAGTAAGAAAGAGGAAAATTCAGATGCCTATGCATGGTATGTGCACGGATTTGTGTTGAAGGAACTTTACAAGGAGAAGGAGTACGGATTGCGCAACAGTGCATATCGTGAAGAAGCGGTTAAGGCCTTTGAAGTATCGATGACAAAAAATAATGCATCGAAGCATGCATCTATGACACGACTTGCGCTAAAGTACCTGGCTTCGACCTATTACAACGATGCTCTTCAGGCCAGTCAAACGGCTGGAGATGCTGCAGAGAAGGAAGCGGAGTTGTTGTTCGGCAAATTCGAACGATGGATTCAACTTGCGGAGCCCGGCACTGCAATGGCGGGGTATCGAAAGGAATTTGCGAAATCGATTGGTCAGCGATACTTCGCTTTGTGGCAGCGTGATACAGAAAACGAAGCGTTTCGATCGAAAGCTGCGCAGCAATATGAAAAAATGCTTCAGCTCGATTCAACAGATGTAGATGCCTATTACAATCTTTCGGTTATTTATTACAACCAAGCGGTTTTCATGTACAGAAAAATTAATCACGAAACCGACTTATTTGATATGATGACGATTCAGGAAGCGGCTGCGAAACTAATACGCACACAAGCACTGCCGCTCATGGACAAGGCCTATGCGTTGGCTCCGGAAAAAGGAGAAGTTGTTCACGGAAAAATCATACTTCATCGCGCCTTGGATCATGAGAAGGATGTTGAGTATTTCAAGCAAGAGATTGCCCGTTTGATTCGAGAGGGTAAGATTAAATCGGAACATTCTTACTAGAAAAACCATCGTTGAAATTCAGGTTTTCCATATCGCGCAAACTCACGCTGGGATTCGGTCTATACAGTCTATGTGTTCTATCACTGTTTATATACACCGATACAACCTTGAAGAAGAGCCGTGCCATCAACGAGCGCATCAACACGATTTATGCACCATCCATACGTCTGCTTGAGCAACTGGATTATCAGCTTCTCAAGGCACAGCAAGTCATGACTCAGTGGGTAAAAATTCAGGGCAGGCCTGAAGATCAAGATCGTTTGGAGGTGTTAGGTTTATGCACACAGGAGATTCCTCTTCAAGTGAATCGCATTGATTCGATATCTGAAGGATGGAAGGAAAATCAAAAGGTAGATAAGAATGTTTTACTTGCTGATATTCAAACGTTGCTTTTGGTATACAAGGCTGTTCGTGATATACTTCCCACGTTCGACAGTTATCTTACTCCTTTTCCACAGATGGACGCGGATTATGTTTTTTTTGTACAGGACGAGCCATTGATAGCATACAATCGAGCACGAGCCAATGTTCGTGTATTGATTCAATCTCAGCGCCGTGATATGGAAACGGAGATAGGCAAAATGAACGCTTCATTTTCTGATCTCACGCAAATTTTCATTTGGGTGGCCTTTTTTGTTATTCTTATAGGGATTTTCCTTGCATTTATTACCATTCAATCGATAGTACGTCCGGTAAATTCACTGCGACATAAATTGAATAATCTGTCGCTTGGTATTTACTCGTTGCATACTACGCGCGCCAACAACGATGAAATTGGCGATATGGCCCAAGCGGTCGACAAGCTTGTAACAAATTTCGAACGCACCAAGGAGTTTTCATTGAGTATTGGTGCGGGAAAATTCGATATGCAATTTGAACCTCTTTCACACCACGATGAATTGGGTAAGGCATTGCTTCAAATGCGCAACGACCTTGAATCTTACCGCAATCAAATGGAAGAAAAAGTTGCGGCACAAACGCTCGAAATCAGAAATCAAAAGGAGGAGGTAGAGAGACAAAGCGAGCGCGTTACCGAACTGTATGTGGATTTACAGGCGAGTATAGATTATGCGCAGAGACTGCAAAGTACCATATTGCCCGGTGCTGATGCTATTCGGGAAGTTTTTCCCAATCACTTTGTGATGTATCGTCCCAAAGCTACTGTAAGCGGCGATTTTTATTGGTTTGCAAACAAGGGTAAGAAGTTGATGTTTGCCGCTGCTGATTGCACCGGCCATGGCGTGCCGGGAGCTTTTATGAGCCTCGTGGGTCACAATGCGTTGAACCAAGCCACCAAGGTTTATTTCAAGCCCTCGCAAGTGTTGAACACAGTGAACCGATTGTCGGCACAAGCGCTTCGCGCCGACGAGAATCAAATGGTTCGTGACGGAATGGATATCGCGCTGTGCTCGGTGGATAGGGATGCCATGGAGCTCGAGTTCAGTGGCGCTCAAAATCCTGCTTATGTAGTGAGGAACGGAGAACTCATTGAACTAAGTGGTGATGCATTTAGCATTGGTTCTTACGTCAATGGTGAGCGAGAATTCACAGGCAAAAAAATGGACCTCCAGGCGGGTGATTGTATTTACACATTCAGTGATGGATATGCTGACCAGTTTGGTGGTCCGCAATCCAAGAAATTCATGCGGAAACAATTCCGTCAATTGCTGGTTGAAATACACACGCTGCCTATGGAGGAGCAACATAAGGTCATTGAAAGTAGATTCGATGCATGGCGCGGCGAACTGGAACAGGTCGATGATGTGCTCGTAATAGGTGTTCGCGTTTAATCAGGCGAATTTTTTACTTACGTCGACTAAGAATTTTCGAAGCAACGTTTTTCTTCCAATCAACACTTGAAACTTCATGTCACTCCGGTCGGTAAGTGACACACTGCTTTTGATTTTCTTTTTCCCAATGCGTATGGTCGTTCGAATGCAAAAGCGTTTTTCTTTCTCGCCAAATGAGCTTTTGAATTCTTTTAAAAAGTAATCGGGAAAATGAAGTCGCTTTACGCCGCTGCCATCTAGGTTTAAATCGGCCTCCAATACCTTTCCTTCGGGTGTAGTTATTTCACGGCATTGCTCGCAGTGTAGCACGGTGCGAAACGCGCCCGTATCCACTTTGGCGTCGACGTGGGTAAAACCTAAATCCGGGAATGACACGCGGACATGCCGTCCGATGGTTGTCATTTTACTCGGATTGGATGCAGCCATAAGCGAAATTTATCCTTGGGTGAGGAGTTTCTTAACCATCTCGGAAATCGCCTTTCCATCTGCTTTTCCGGCTAGACTTTTCGAGGCAACACCCATTACTTTGCCGAGATCACCCGGACCTGAAGCTCCAACTTGTGCGATGATGGCTTTGATTTCAGCTTCCAGTTTTTCGCCGGAAAGTTGCTCGGGCAAATAGGCAGCAATCACATTCGCTTGTTTCGTTTCTTCTTCAATTAAGTCTTCGCGGCCTTGTGTTTTGTAGATATCGATAGACTCCATGCGCTGCTTGTAAAGCTTATTGAGGATCGCAATCCCTCGCGCGTCATCCACCTCGCCACTGCCATCTTTGGTCATCTCCAAAAGCAGTTTGCTCTTGATGTCGCGAAGGGCCATGAGCTTATCCTTTTCTCCGGCCTTCATGGCCTCTTTGATATCGTTATTAATGCGTTCTGTGAGATTCATATGCTGAGAATTAAGACAACGAAAATAATGTTCTTTGAAACTATGCTGAATAGAAGCTCTGCAATTTTTGTTTCCTGAGAAAAGTCAACGTCTGCTGTTCTCATTCATACAGACCTTTGTTATCAAACCCGTAAAAGCATTTCTATGGAAAATAATTCGGCAACAATCGATACATTGATTACACATGCAGAGGATTATTTAAAAACAAGGCAGCAATTAACACAACACGTCATATCGGAGAAGGTCATTGTGCTTTCAGCTTCTATGATTACATCCTATGTGTTATTCGTGTTTTTTCTATTGGCTGCTTTCTTCGCGAGTATGGGCTTGGCCGGTTGGATATCGCAGCGCATGAATGATCCGCTTGCGGGTTATTGGGTTATTTCCGGCGGCTATGCCTTGCTGGGTATTGTTTTCACCATCCTGCGCAATGTGCTGTTGAAATTACCGGTTATGAATTCTATGGTACGAAACATATACAGCAACAGCGATGGCACGAATAACTGATATGCGCGAATTGCGCGCTGAGATAGCTCGATTACGAACCTTGTCGGATCAACAAGAAACCGTCATTCGAAACGATATGGCGTCGATACGAGAGCAATGGAAGCCGATGAATTTATTGGTCAATGGATTGAGCAGCTTAACCGGAGTTCAAGTCTCCAAATCCATGTTTGTAAACAATGGGTTCGTTTTTGGGTTGAGCCTTGTACTTCAACGCCTTTTACTGAAAGCAGAGAACCAGGTATCAGAAAAAGTACACGTATGGAGCGAAGCTTTGATTGGTAAAATCAATGATTTTATTTCGAGTCATGCTCAGACACCGAAGCAGAAGGATTAGAATTATTCGCTCTAATGGAATTTGATCCGCCGAGTAGTAGAGCAACGGGTTCCCATCCAGGCATTCGATCTGCTATCAGTTTGAGAATTCCCATAAATGGAATGAATAAAATCATTCCCGAGGAACCCCATAAGGCGCCACCTGCCAGGATTGCGATGATGGTTACAAGGGTGTTTACATTCAATTTACTGCTTACTGCCCATGGGAAAATTACATTAGCCTCGAGATATTGCACGAATGTGAAGATGCCAATAACGCCTAATGGATAATAAATGGAGTTGAATGTTACCCAACTCACCACAATCGGCAGCGAGGCACCAATCAGTATTCCTACATACGGAATGAAAGTGAGGATGGCTGCAATACATCCAAACAGAATTGCATGTGGAACACCCAATAATAACAATCCAACGCTGTTCAGTATCCCTACACAGATATACACCACGAGCATGCCTTTGATGAATTGATAGTAGGTGTGAATCGTCTCCCCTAAAATAGTTCTCAATTCTGTCAACTGAATACGTGGAAACATGGCATGCAGAACCTGCACTAGTCTTTTTCTTTCGTATAAAATGAGAGCCGCAATGATGGGAATTAGAATGAGCAATACAATCAAGATACTCACATTGCCGATGGTGGTTTTAAGCACGGGTAATACATCGTTGCCATAATTCCTTTCTGCTGAAGTCAGCCACTCCTGCTGTGTTTCTGCACTTATCTGAAACGAATTAGTGAGCCAAAGGGAAAGTTGTTCCCACGTTTGCATTAGTTTGATTTGCAGTTGCCCCCATTCCGAAGCAAAGCCACTTATTTGCCATATAAGCAGCCAAACTAAGCCTGTAGCGAAAAGAACAAGTCCGCACATGCTGATTGCAATCGCCAAAATGCCGGGAACACCGCGTTTTTCCAAGCCGCGGCACAACGGATAGAGGATGCACGCTATAAGTAAAGAGAAGCTTAGAGGAATAAATACGCGTCGACCAAAGTAGAGAATAGTAAGTGTGAGCGTACAGCCGAGCAATAGTTGAAGATGTCGATTCATGTGCATTACGAATTCCGATTTACAAGAATCGAAAATTACTTCTTCACAGTTTGTTGGATACGATTAAAATCAGTTGTAGAAAAAAGGCCTCGCATAGCGAGGCCTTTTCATTAATTCGATAGGAAGCTTACATCATCCCGCCCATTCCGCCGCCCGGCATAGCAGGCATGGCAGGAGCGTCTTCTTTGATGTCGCTGATTACGCACTCGGTGGTGAGCAACATACCTGCAATCGATGCTGCATTCTCAAGAGCAACACGAACCACTTTCGTTGGATCGATTACTCCGGCCTCGATGAGGTTTTCGTAGCTCTCTTTACGAGCATTGTATCCGTAGTCGTCTTTACCGCCGCGCACTTTGTTCACTACAACTGCACCTTCGCCACCTGCGTTGGCAACAATTTGACGCAGTGGTTCTTCGATAGCACGCACAATAATGGCAATTCCGGTTTGCTCGTCATCGTTGGCACCTTTCAATTTATCGAGGGCTTTTGAAGCGCGAATCAACGCAACTCCGCCTCCGGGCACGATACCTTCTTCTACAGCAGCGCGTGTTGCGTGCAATGCATCATCTACACGATCTTTCTTTTCTTTCATTTCGACTTCAGTAGCAGCTCCGATATAGAGAACCGCTACACCACCGGCCAACTTGGCCAAGCGTTCTTGCAATTTCTCGCGATCATAGTCGGAAGTAGTCTTATCTATTTGCGCCTTGATTTCACCAATACGCGCTGCGATGGCTTCTTTGCTGCCGCTTCCGTTTACGATGGTCGTATTGTCTTTGTCGACCGTGATTTTCTCGGCGCGACCCAAATCTTCGAGGGTTGCGTTTTCGAGTTTCAAGCCGGTTTCTTCGCTAATCACCTGACCGCCGGTGAGGATGGCAATGTCTTGCAACATAGCCTTGCGACGATCGCCGAAGCCAGGTGCTTTTACTGCGGCTACTTTCAGAGCTCCGCGAATTTTATTTACAACCAATGTTGCGAGGGCTTCGCCATCAACGTCTTCTGCGATGATAAGCAATGGACGTCCTGTTTGGGCTGTTTTCTCGAGCACAGGAAGGAGTTCCTTCATAGTGCTCACTTTCTTGTCGTAGATTAGAATGAAAGCATTGTCAAGTTCCGCTTCCATATTCTCAGCATTTGTTACGAAGTAGGGCGACAAATAACCGCGGTCGAACTGCATTCCTTCTACGGTCTTCACTTCGGTTTCGGTTCCTTTCGCTTCTTCCACTGTGATAACACCTTCAGTACCCACTTTGGCCATCGCGTCTGCGATGAGTGTTCCGATAGCTTCATCGTTGTTGGCAGAGATAGAGCCTACTTGCTTGATTTTGTCGTTGTCATTTCCAACAGTCTTCGAAATTTTCTTAAGATCTGCTACAACGGCTTCTACGGCTTTGTCGATACCGCGCTTCAAATCCATTGGGTTTGCTCCGCTGGCTACATTCTTGAGCCCTGCTGTAACAATGGCTTGAGCTAAAACGGTAGCTGTAGTTGTTCCATCGCCTGCGATATCAGCAGTTTTGCTTGCAACTTCTTTCAGCATTTGGGCTCCCATGTTTTCAATGGGATCTTTCAATTCAATTTCTTTGGCCACCGAAACACCGTCTTTGGTGATGTGTGGTGCGCCGAATTTTTTATCGATTACCACGTTGCGGCCTTTCGGACCGAGGGTAACTTTTACTGCGTTGGCCAACGCGTCTACACCTGCTTTCAGCTTTTCGCGGGCCTGGGTATCAAAGGTTATTTCTTTTGCCATGGTTTATCTTTTTGGAAATGATTGGTTGTTGATGAATTAAACAATTGCGTAGATATCGGATTCACGCATGATAAGGTACTCTTTACCATCCACTGTAATTTCTGTACCTGAGTATTTGCCGTATAGAACGGTATCGCCTGCTTTAACGGTCATGGGCTCATCCTTTTTGCCGGCGCCTACCGCTATAACTTTTCCGCGCTGGGGTTTTTCTTTCGCTGTGTCGGGAATGATGATTCCGCTGGCGGTAGTGGTTTCTGCAGGGCTTGCCTCAACGAGCACGCGGTCTGCAAGGGGTTTAACGTTGACTGACATGATGAAATTATTTAATCGGTTAATTGATTTTAATGATTTGCGAAACCGCCGCTGTCACCTTTTGTGCCAATGCAGCGGAAAGAAAATTTTGTCAGAAGCACACAAAAAAAATGTCAGTGTAAGCGACACACTGACATTTTTCTAAGTATGGATCTTAAAATATTATTGTCCTTCTGCAGGAGCTTGTTCTGCCGGTTGCTCGGTGGTTTGCTCAGTTGCTGCCGGCTCAGAACCACCTTCGCTGATGGTTGAGCTCGTGTACCAGCGAGCAGAGATTAGGCAAAGCACGAAAAGAGCAATCCCGAGATACCAGGTAGCTTTTTCTAAAAAGTCTGCTGTGCGTTGCACCCCGCCTACTTGAGTTGCTCCTTGAAATCCTACGGCCAATCCACCGCCTTTGGGGTTTTGCACCAAAACTACGAGAGCCAGGAGCAATGCAATTATTACAATTAAAATGACGATGAGCGATGCCATGATCTTATTTTTTAAAGTGTTCTAAATTTTTTAATTGGGCTGCAAAGTAAATACTTTTTTCGGGATGTTGCTCCATCAATTTTCGGAAAGCTTTGCGGGCCTTGTCGAGTTTCCCTTGTTTAGCAAAGAGCAGGGCCATGGTTTCGGTAACTAAACTGAAGTCTTCTTCAAGACTGTCCTTTGCCATATTGCCCGAGGGGTAATCACCCGCTTTACCCCGCGCTATCTGAGGTTCAAACTGGATGAAGCGATCGACTATATCGCGCTGATGCTGTTTTGTGTCGGTCGACCGAATGCGCTGAACCCCATGTGAAAGAGGCGTAGAGCGAAATGCCGGTAACCCCTCATCGGATACGTCGGGTTCACGCGGTGTTTGATCCGTCGCAGGTAGCAGATTCTTTCGTTGTGCTCTGCGGTAAATGAGCGCAGCGTAGGAATCTTCATCTATGGTCTCTTCCGGTTTGGCCGATTCATTGGACTCGATAAATTCACTAGCTTCCGGCTGAACTTCCAATTCTATTGTCGTGTTCACGGCGCTCACCAGTATCTGAGCCTCCAGCGGGTCAAGATCGGTCAATCGCAGCAACTGAACCTCTTCAATGGTTGGTGGAATTTCAATAACCGGCGCAGCAACCGGGGTGGGCAAAAGAGTAAATTCCGCTTCGGGTTTTTCTTCGATCGCAGGGATAAATTCTACTGAAATTTCTTCGTCCAGAATTCTATCCGCCAGCGTGGAAGTTACCTTTTCAGAAACAAATTGCGTTTTAGGAGTAGGTTTATGAACTCCTTTCAATCGCCTATACAACGAAGCACGATGACCCGTATAAATAGCGGCCTGAGAAAGCTGGTCAATAAATTCTACATCGCCTCGGGCTTTGAAGGCCTGCGTAAGCGCAATCTGAGCGGCACCGAAGAACGGGAAGCGTGCAACGGTTTCCCGCAATTCATGCAATTGTTCATCCGAGAGATCCTCGGGATGCATGAGCAAATTATGCAGTTCTTCTTTGCGCATTGTTTTACCAGTTACCTACGCTGGCATTGTAAATCTCTTGGGTCAATTGTTCGTTGATAAGCGACCATAAACTCTCCTCAATAGTAAACAAATCCTGGTTTGCATCATAATCAGCAAACTTGGAAAATGTTCGCTCAAAGTTCAACTCGGGTTCTAGCGTATTGCGATAAGTGACTTTCACTGTAATCGTAAGCCGGTTGAGCGAGGCGGTTTCGGCGCCGCCTGATTGCACTGCTACCGGAGCAGTGCGATAATCCACCACTATACCCGAATAATTCAATTCTCCGTCGCGCTCAGTAAGACGAAGAGGGCTTTGAGCCAGCAGCAAATCTTTGAGTGATTCTGTAAAACGTTGGGCATATAGGGGAGTTACCAAGGCAGATTGTGGCTTGAAATAGTCTACTGAGAAAGTTTTAGCCCCGCTGTATTGACCTCCCGTAAACGAATAGATGCCGCAACCGCTTGTAATGAGCGAAATCAATAACCCTAAAAAAAGGCTTCTACTCATGCTTACGAAAGATTGTATTCTTTGATTTTACGATAAAGCGTGCGCTCGGAAATTCCCAGTTCTTCCGCAGCGTATTTACGCTTGTTACGGTGCTTTTTCAGTGCTTTCTCGATGAGATCGCGCTCTGAGTTCTGAAGAGATAGTGTTTCTTCGACCTCAATTACCGGCTCTGTTGCCTGGGGCAGCCGAATAACACCGGTATTGGTATTTGGATGGGAGGGGACAGATGAGGTATGATCGGGTGCAAATACACGTTGAATGAGTTCGGCATTTACCGCATCGTGAGCAAATTCCACCCCTGATTGCATCAACCCACCGACGAGTTTTTTTAAGTCGTTGAGGTCGTTTTTCATATCGAACAAAACCTTGTACAGAATTTCTCTTTCCGAGAAATTACTTTGTGCACCGGCACCTCCGGTTACCACTACTCCTCGGTTTCCGAAGTCTTCATGTGGAAGATAATAAGCGAGCGTTTGGGCACTGATAAGGCGCTCTTGCTCGAGTACATTGATTTGCTCTGTGATATTTTTCAGTTGACGAATATTGCCTGGCCACGAATAGTTAACCAGCATTTCGCGTGCATCGGGAGTGAGCTGAAGCACGGGCATTTTATAGCGTTCGGCAAAATCGGTGGTGAATTTTGCAAATAGTAACGCAATGTCTTCCTTGCGCTCGCGCAGGGGCGGAAGGAATACCGGCACTTGATTCAATCGATAGTACAAATCTTCGCGGAATTTGCCCTTGCGTATGGCTTCACTGAAATCAACATTGGTAGCGGCAACTACCCTCACGTTAGTTTTCTGAACTTTCGAGGAACCGACGCGAATGTATTCACCGGTTTCCAACACGCGTAGCAAACGCACTTGGGTTTGAAGCGGTAGTTCGGCTACCTCATCCAAAAAGATGGTTCCTCCGTTGGCTTCTTCAAAGTAACCCTTTCGTGCTTCTGTTGCGCCTGTGAACGATCCCTTTTCGTGGCCGAATAATTCGCTGTCGATGGTGCCCTCGGGAATTGCACCACAATTCACGGCAATGTATGGCGCGTGTTTGCGCGCACTGTAGGCATGAATAATCTTCGGAATGTTTTCCTTTCCTGTTCCGCTTTCGCCATTGATGAGCACCGACATATTGGTAGGCGCCACCTGCACGGCAATATCCAATGCCCGATTGAGCATGGCTGTGTTGCCTATGATTTCGAATCGTTGTTTTACAGTCCTGATATCCATGGAATGCTTACAAAGATTGGATGTGTTTGTTGGTTCGTGGGTAGACTTTTATCAGGTCACCTATCAGTGTAACCGATGTGCAGTCGTTGGCCAATACATCGGCATAATCACCGGGCGCGCAATCCATCGTTTTCGGGAAAACGACAACAATGTTTTGCGAATTGCGACCTTGTAAATGGTCTTCCGATTTTTTGCTT
>Ga0315899_10006086_pt1 | contig 12986 bp, 12 predicted proteins | sample LakEriMetagenome_2_FD_203518 | JGI IMG/M metagenome (GOLD analysis project Ga0315899, IMG submission 203518) | Freshwater fungal communities from buoy surface, Lake Erie, Ohio, United States - Buoy 4 MA112 | ecosystem: Environmental > Aquatic > Freshwater > Lake | place: USA: Lake Erie, Ohio...
TGCTTGGTTAATAGCGCTCTGGCAATCCCAAGCCGCTGCCGCTGTCCTCCACTTAGATTCTTACCAGCATCACTAATTCTGTAGGAAAGTTGTCCTTCTAAACCTTTAACAAAATCAGATAGATCAGCAAGTTGTAATGCTTGCCACACAAGATCATCTGAGACCGACTCTGGATTAAATCCTAAACAGATATTCTCTTTAACAGTTGAGTTCTCAATAAATACATCTTGAGGGACATAACCAATCGAACCTGGCCACTTCTTTATAGCGTCAACAGGTGTAAAACCAGAGATTGTTATTGATCCAGAAGATGGGGCCAGTAATCCCAAAATCAAGTCAACCAAAGTGCTTTTACCGCCACCGGATGGGCCAACAAATGCGATGAATTTACCCTCTGAAATATCTAAGGAAATATCTTGAATTGTGTTATCTATGGCTTTCAAATATGTGAACTTAAGATCATTGATTTTTACTCTTGGTGAAAAATCTGCGTGGCTTGTGCTAATAACAGTTTCAATTCGTTCTAATTCTTTAACTCCATTTAACTCATCAATTAATTCAAAGGTAGGCTTTGATGCTGCTAAGCTGGACTTAACTGCGATTATATTTTGCTGCAACCTGATTATCGCCGGAGCAATTCTGGTACTTGCAGCTAAGAATACTGAAATAACCGCAATAGCTCGGTTAGAATCAAATAAATAAAATTGAATTCCTGCGATCACAGCAATTCCTAAAATTACTGAAATCTCGATTGTGTACTTACTAATATTTGGAATGAACTTAATTTCCGCGTCATATCCAGCCAACTGCATTTTAGTTTTGCGTATTTCATTTACATAAAACTCTCTGCCGCCCTTAATAAATAGGTCTCGGAATGAGTTAATTCCTTCTGACACTTTTTGATTGAAATAAATGCTTTGATAGGCAGATTTTGTACTTAACATTACAACTCTTTTATGTAGCAAAAAGTATAGCAAAAATGCAATTCCAGTGAATATAACAAAAGTGCCAACGGAAGTAATTGGGTCGACCACCATTAAGCCAACTAACATCACTAAAAGTAGAACTAAATCAGAGACTATCACCACTAAACTTGTGACAGCACCACCAACTAAGTTTTCAACACCACCAGTAACATTATAAATTTGATGCTGAATTGGCTTACTAAAGATTTTTTCAACTGGTCGATTTAGCATTTTGGAAACGAGTGAGCTAGAAATCTGAGCATTTCGAATACTCATATGCCTAAGCGTTTTTCTTAAGAAATATACAGATAAAATTGTCTTTACGATAAAGAAAAAAATTGCACTACAACCAAGTAAGATCAATAAGCTTTGCTGTGGTACTCCTTCTAGATTGAGCAACTCTAAAAAACTCTTGACCTGATCACCCGCCTCTAAACCCTGTAAACCTCTAATTAAAATTGCAGAAGTTATGCCAATAAGTGCCACCCCAAATAAATCCAAGAAGGCTAGAAACATATTAACTACCAAGATAAGAAAAAGCTTAAAGCGATCCTTTTTTTCTAAAAGAAGTAGAACTTTTTTGATCTCGATAAATTTGAATACAGAAGGATTCACAGACACCATAGGGGAACTATACCCAATAAACTATATTGATATTTAGCCTTAAAATTTTGTGATGATCTCTTACTGATTTCTAAGTATTTTGAACTTCTCTTGATTCTTATCCTTACCAAGCGCCCAATCATAAACATCTAGAGTTTTTCTAGCAGTCATCTCCCAACCAAAATGGCTGGCATGTTCTACTGCGCCCATAGATAGGAGCAATCTACGTTGTGGTTCAGCGATTAATCTTGAGATAACAGCAGACCAGGCCTTTGGATCATGGCCATCAACTAATGAGCCAGAAATACCATCTGAGACAGCTGTTCGAAGTCCGCCGATAGCAGTTGCAACAACTGGCGTGCCACAAGCTTGTGCTTCAAGTGCTACCAAGCCAAATGATTCAGAGTAGCTTGGCACGCACACTAAATCACTAGCGCGATACCAATCAGGAAGAACGGTGCGTGATACTGGATCTACAAAATGTGTAACATCTTCAACCTTTAAAAACTTTGCCAGTGATTTAAGATTTTCTAATTCATTAACGCCACTGCCGGAGGCCCCACCCATAATTACCACTGCAAGCCTTGCTCGAAGGTATGGTGAGTGGGAGAGCATTTCAGCTGCTGCCTTAAGCAACACATCAGGACCCTTATGCGGTTGAATTCTGCCCACAAAGGTAAGCAGGAGGGCATCTGGTGCAATATTTAATCGCGCACGTGCAGCGGCCTTGCCATCGGAGGGTGAAAAACTTTGTAGATCAACACCAGGGGTGACAACAAAAACTCGATCTGGGCAGGCATCATAAAGTGATACCAAAGATGCAGCTTCTGCGTCAGTGTTTGCAATCAATCCAGTTGCAGCCTTTACCACCTGCTCCTCACCAATTGCTCTAACCTGTGGCTCTGGTTTTTCACCATCTGCCAAATTTAAATTCTTAACCTTTGCAGTGGTGTGCATGGTGTGAATTAAGGGTGTCCCTGTTGCCTCACTTACTACCCAACCTAATTGCCCTGAGATCCAGTAATGAGAGTGAAGAAGAGAGTAATAATCCTTAGGTAATTGTTTTTGGTAATTCATAAAAGCACTAGTTAACGCTCCTAATTGGCTAGGAAGCTCCTCTTTCGAAAATACCTCTACTGGACCAGCTTGTAGGTGTTTAACATTTACTCCATCTGCAATCTCAATACTCTCTGGCAGATTTGGTTTATTTGCTCTGGTGAAGATATCGACCGCAACTCCAGCCTGTGCCATCTTCTTAGCAGTTTCCACTACATAAACATTCATTCCACCAGCATCGCCTGTCCCTGCTTGATCAAGGGGTGAGGTATGAACCATCAAGGTGGCAATCCTTGAGGTGCGTGGGGATTTCATATGCTCAATTCTAACTTAAGTTAAGTACTTTAAATATTGGCAATTACCTCACCAATTACGCTGGCGCCCCCATATATCTTCACACTTTCATCAGGCATCTCAACTCCCCATCTCTTAAAAATCTCCATAATGATTGGCGCAACTGGTCGCCAAGAGCCATCAACAATCTTTATTGCAATAACTCTGCCATCACGCAATGCACATACCTGCACACCCTCTGCTCCCTCTTTCATAAACAATCCAGGCACAGCCCGCATCATTCGGGTAGTTAATCGCCCATCTCCTGCAACTAGCTCAGGGTATTTTGTACAAGCTAAAACTATTTGCTTATAAAGATCATCTTTGGATTTAACCAAATTCGAAATAGCTCTTGCTAATGCAATTAAAGAGATGGCAAACAATGGCGCACCGCAGCCATCAACACTTGTTGCACTCACTTTTTCACCAGCTAATGCTTCGATCTCATTTTTAATTGCTACCTGTAGTGGGTGGTCTAGATCTAGGTAGCTCTTCATATCCCAGCCATTTTGTTGGCAGGTAATAAGCATTCCAGCATGTTTGCCGCTGCAGTTTTGGGCCAATTGGCTTGCCGGCTTTTCACCCCAAGTAAATTTCTCTTTCTCTCCCAACGGTTTATCAACAGCATTTTTAAGTTGTGAGATTGAAATATCTCTAGAGGTGAGCATTTTGGTTACTAAATCAATATGGTTTTGAGATCCTGAGTGTGAGGCACAAATAATTGCTAACTCATTGGCTTCAACTTTAAGTCCTGCTTTAAGCATTGCTGCTGCTTGCAGTGATTTGACAGCACTGCGTGGATAGATTGGTAACTCAGGTGAGCCTTTTGATAAGTAAGTTGAACCATCTGCATTTAAAACAATTAGATGGCCTAGGTGGAGTGATTCAATCAAACCACCCCGTGTTACTTTTGCTAAAACCGCTCCTGCAAATTTTTCGTTAATTTTCAGATTGTCTTTCGAGTGAGGACCATAGGTGTGCTTGCAGGGTTTGACCCTGTGCTGCCATGTCATAGGAGGTGAATAACTCACCCTCTACTAATCCATACAATCTAGAGCCTGCTGTAACTATTTTTGCAGAAGGAGATGAGTAACCCTGATCCATTTCAAGTTGAATCTTTGCGCCCTTAACAACTCCAACCCAACCTTCAGCAATTCCTGTGTTGTGGGCAAGTAAAACTTCAAGCACATTGCTTTCCTTAACCCGCCAAAAACCAACCTCAGATGCTGCTGGTCTAACAATCTCATCATTTTCATCAATGATCCAAGAACGTGAGAAGTAATTTAAAAAGGCCCTGCCATCATGATTAAAAGAGACCTCTTGGGCAAATTGAAAACCAGGAATGTTTGGATACTCACCACGCCCCTTTCCTCGCCATGTTCCAATTAACCAAGCAAGTGGCATTAAATCTGGATGCAAGTTTTCTGGAATAGTAAAAGCCATTACTTCTTATCGATTCTTAAGATCTTCAAACAACCAGCAATACCTTTTGTTACCATGTATATCGAAAGAATGATTGAGACCGCAATCAGTATAAGAGTAGTAAAAAATTCCATGTATTAATCCTCTCATAAAGAATTTTTCATCACAGTTTAACTGACTCAGATGGCCCATTCTTTAGTATGCTCACTAAGTTCACAATCCACCTCTGTAAATCATGGTGTGCTTGGGCAATTTTATGTCGTACCTCGATCTCAGCCTCTAAAGTTGAGATATTTAGTTCTAGTAACAATTGAGCTTCAACCTGTAAATCAACCTCTTCTTTAGCTTCATAATCTGACCAAGTGCCAAAAATTTCTAAGTACTCCGCATTTATAGTGACTACTGGTAATCCAGCAAAAGTTGCTTCAACTATTGTTTTATCAAGTGAACCCTGAAAAGAATGAATGAAGCAATCTTTTTCTCTTAAAACTTCTGGTATTAATTCTCTACTAATTTTAGGTGTGAATTTCACCCAATCTGAATATTTCTCTTTACTAAATATAGTTATCAATTCTTCTGCATATTTCTTATGCTTTTCACTTGAAGGAGATCCAATGATTTCCAAGGTAATACTTGGATTTCGAACCCTCAATTTATTAGTTACCTCGATAATCTCTTCAAGATTCTTTGAAGGATCTAATCTACCAATATGCACAAATTTACTTAGCGGGTAATTTCTTCGAGACTTTTTAGCGAATTTTAAACTATCTATAGCTTGTCCAATCGGGAATATTTGTTTGCCTTTAGCTGGGCATGATCCAGGAGTAGAGGTGATAATTCCTTCACAAAAGAGTTTAGAAACTCTAAAATAAATGTTAGTACTAGTATGTGCATACCAAAGATAATGTTTAATACCAATAGCTCGCGTAAGTGGTGAAGTAAAAGCAGATTGTACTGAAGTCATGTGTGAGAAAATTACTGAAATATTTCCAGTGAAAATAATACGAAAAAAACTTTTGTAAAATCTAAACAAACTTCTAACTCTCTCTCCCTCGCTCCAGTTAGAGGAGGTTACTTCCACATTTGCTGCGACTTGAAACTTACCGGAGTGAGCTGTTAACACTGTAACTTTATCAAAATTAGCTGCGAGCAGGTTCACAACTTCTATCTGATGTGAAAATACCTGACTATCTATATCCATTGCGTAATTAATGATTAAAAGGTTAGATTTTTTCAAAGTACCCCCAAGTCAGCCTCAAGCATAATAATATTCATACTTTCGTCCAAGTCACTAATTTTCACTTTAATCAAGTAGAATTTAGATCTGATGAAAATTTTAATAACAGGAGCTGCTGGTTTTATTGGGAGCGCACTTTGTCAAAAACTCAAAATTTCAGGAAATGAGATCGTGGCCCTAGATAATTTCTCTGATTATTATGATGTTGGTCTAAAAGATCTTAGGGTTAAACAACTTTTGCAACCTTTAGACATTTCTGTAGTCAATTTAGATATAGCCAATAAGCAGGAGCTAGGCAGATTAATGAAAGCAACCAAACCTGATGTTGTGGTTAATTTGGCTGCGCAAGCTGGAGTCAGGCTGACTATTCAAGAAAATTACAAATATGTTGAAAGTAATCTAATAGGATTTTCGAATGTTTTAGCTGAGACAGTTGAAAATAAAGTTTCTTTGTTTTTATATGCTTCTTCATCGAGCGTTTATGGAGACAGCGCAACTCTTCCATATAGTGAACTAGATAACAACTTACATCCAAATAGTTTTTATGGTGCGACTAAATTAGCAAATGAGTTGTTTACTCCTACGCTTGTTAAGAATAGTTCTACAGCAGCCAGAGGGCTGAGGTTTTTTACTGTTTACGGTCCTTGGGGTAGACCTGATATGGCATACTTTAGAATGATTGCAAACACTCTAGTTGATTCTGATTTTGCATTCTTTGGTGATGGCACTGTTGAACGGGATTTCACATATATATCTGATGCTGTTGACGCGGTGGCATCACTGATTTCAGAGTTACAAACTAGAGATCCTGGATACTCTGACCTTGTTAACCTTGGTGGTGGGAAGCCACTTTCAATGAATTATCTATTGGATACAGTCAGTGCCATATCAAATAGGAAAGTCAACTACAGCCAGTTTAAGTCTAATTTAAATGATTCAAAAAAAACTATGTCCGATGCGACTTATATTAAGAAACTTATAGGAGTTAAGCCGGAAATCAAACTGGAAGAAGGAATAATTAAAACAGTTAATTGGGCTAAGCAAAATGAAATAATGGATAACCTAAGAAAATGGGTCAAGTCAGTTAAATGAGGACACTTTTAGTATCAGGAATTTATAGACCTGAGATCGGTGGCCCAGCCACTTATGTGCCATCTTTGGCTGAACAACTTATCAAACAAGGTTTCAAAGTTGATGTTATTACTTTGAAAAATTCACAGGCAGATAAAATAGTTGAGCCTTGGGCAGTGAAATTCATTATCAGAGACCAATTCTTAGGACTTAGATTTATCAAAACGGTCTTTAGTATTTTCCTCAAATCGCTCTCATCTAATTACGTATTTGCTAATGGCCTATATCAAGAGACCGCTTTATCGTTACTTGTGCTACGAAAAAAATCTGTGGCTAAGATTGTTGGTGATCCAGTATGGGAAAGAGCCACAAATCGCGGTGACACATCGCTCGGAATTAGTGAGTTCAATCGATCAGATTTGAGAATCAAGCATAAAATTCAACGTATTTTTTTATGCTGGAGCTTAAACAGGTTTACCTCGATCACATGTCCCAGTAAAGAATTGGAAGTCTTAGTAAAAAACTGGGGAGTTACTAAGCCAATAACCTGCATTCCAAATGGGATAGCGCCAGTTATGGAACAAGTTAATACTCAAGAATTTGATCTTATAACTGTTTGCAGATTAGTTAAATGGAAAAACTTAGACAAATTGATAATTACTAACGCTCGTAATAAAACTAGTCTAGTCATTGTTGGATCTGGCCCAGAGGAAGAGATTTTAAGGAAATTAGCCAACGACATGAATTCAAATGTAACTTTTACGGGACTATTAAATGAAGAGCTTGTGTTGAATTATCTATTTAGGTCTAAGGTTTTTGTTTTAATCTCTTCATACGAAGGGCTTTCATTTTCACTTTTACAGGCAATGGCTTGTGGCTTGCCATCTATAGTTTCAGAAATTCAAGGGAACATGGATGTTGTGACGCATGAGCAGGAGGGCATTGTTGTCGACGCATCGCAAGATGACTCACTTATTGCAGCAATAAATTTGCTTTTGAATGATCCAACCAAAAGGAGCATCTTAGGCAAGAATTCATTGGTCAAGGTAAACAGTAAATTCTCGCAAACAGTTCAAATTAATAAGGTCATCAGCCAATTAGTCAACGGTGTTAATCCTTGAAACCTTCAGCTATCATAATTTTGGACCCTAGAGGAAATATATCGCTCGGTGGATCTGATGTCATAAATCGTCATAAAAATTATGGAAGACATCTTGCTTCCATATCAAATAAGTTAAAGCTGGTTGTGTTTACCTCAGGTAATTCTAAACTCATCTCAAGTAATTCAAAGTATTTAGATCAATATGTGTTGTCAAAACCCACTTTTAATTCACTTATATTTGCTTTGCGAGCCAATCGTTGTATCCGAAAAGAAAAAATTGATGTAAAACTTTTTATTGCTGGTGATCCATGGGAGAGTTTCTGGACTGCATTAATTCTAAATAAATTTATGCGCAGGGATATTCCGATTCAACTACAAATCCATGGAGATATTGCGGATCCACTTTGGAGAAGAATAAATATACGAAATCGTATTCGGTTTGTACTTGCCCGGATATTCTGTAAGAGAGCAACTTCTGTGCGCGCCGTCAGCAGAAATCAAAAAATTAACTTAGTCAAGAATCTAGGAATTGTTAAATCAATAGTTAGGGTGATTCCGGTACCCATCAGCTTAGAATCATTAGATCTACGAGAGAGAAAATCTCTAAACAGACCGCCAACTATCGCACTCATTGGTCGAATCCATAAAGACCGAGGGATTGGTTACTTTCTTCAGCTGTTGGAAAAAATCACCAAGATTTCGCATAACGTTAATGTGACTCTTATCGGTAGTGGAAAAAGCGAGCTCGATTTTTTATCGTCAGTGAGAAAAATAGTTGGTCCCAATAAAGTTAAATTTGTTGGACAAGTCTCTGAGAAACAACTTTCGAGATATTGGAGGGAGATTGGTGTTCTTGTTTCCTTAGCGCCAGTGGAATCTTATGGACGAGTTATGAGAGAGGCATTAGTTTCTGGAGTTCCAGTCTGGACCTTAGAATCAAGCGGGTCAAAAGATTTATTCTCAGTAGAGAGAACAGGTCAGATACGACATTTAGATTTGGACGCTACCCCTGATTCACTATTTATTGAATTTAACAAATTGCTTAAAGCTAGACCTAACGCTGCTTTCAGAAAAAAGTTTATTAAAGAAAATGCGGCGTTGCCAAGCCTACTTGTAAAATCTTGGGTGCAACTTATAAAGTTTTAAACTTCTCTTGATCTAAACAATTGATCACTAATTTAATTGATCACTAATTTTAGCTGAAACAGATTCGGATACTAAATTTGCATCTACTGAAATATTGCGTTTGACAACAGCTAATGCAATCGGCCCTAACTCATAATGGCGGGCAAGAGTCCCAATAAAACCAACCTCTTTATCCTCTAAAAATACCTTTGCTCCATGCTCTGGCATAGCAACCATTGAGCCATCTAAATGAAGTCTGACTAATTTTCTGGGCGGCTGTCCTAAGTTAAATACCTTTGCCACAGTCTCTTGCCCTCGGTAGCACCCCTTATCCATATGAACAGCCTTATTTATGAAACCTAACTCATTTGGAATAGCTTTATGATCTGTTTCAAATAACAATCTAGCTCTGCCCTGTGCAACCCTCTCTGCCTCAAGTGCCCACATGCCAACTTGGGTATAGGCTTTGCTAAATGCATCAGTTGTATCTTTTAACTCACCCCTTGGAACCAAAGCATAAGGACCACCTAATAAATCAGATTTGCCAGGTGCTCGTAGCACTGCGTAATCATTAGATTGATCCTTAACCTCAACCTCTAACATAAACTTCATCTTGTTTAAGTAATTTAATATTTCTTGTGTTCGAGAATTTTCAGTGTGTAACCAGGTGGAATTTCCATCATCTACTAAAAACAATTGATCAATTACATGCCCTTGCACATCAAGTATTAATGCTTCAACCCATTTGGCTACCTCTAACTTTTCAAGATGCTGGGTAGTTAATGCATGTAGCCAGGTGAGGCGATCCTTGCCTGAGATTGAGATAATTCCGCGGTGAGATAGATCTGCCCAAGCATCACCTGCTACTAATGCTTTTTGCTCCTGATTTGGCTCGCCAAAGTGCCAAATAGCACCCTTATCAGGACCTGACTCAACTAGTACCGCGCTCATTACTTACCTGATTTATCAGCGCACTTACTACACAATCCATAAACAGCAAAGTGTGTTACATCAGTCTTAAATCCGTAATCGTCCGCCAAGGTATTAACAAAATTTGCTGCAGTATCAATAGGTGCATCCCCAATTGATTCGCACTCAGAGCAAACTAAATGCAGATGGGTTAACTCCTCAGCAGCATGATATGTCGCACCACCATGGCCTAAATGAGTATGCAGCACTAAACCAACATTTTCTAATGTTTCAAGGTTTCGGTAGACAGTTGAAAGATTTATTCCAGGATGGGTTGCTCGAACCTTTTCTGCAACCTCCTCCGGTGTGGCATGACCTAACTGCCTAACTGCTTGCAGCACTAACTCACGTTGTGGAGTTAGGCGAAGCCCTTTTTCCCGCAGCTCATTTGGTTTAGCCATGGGATAAGTCTAACTGGCTATTAACAACCACCTAATTGCGAGAGGTTACGCGAGATTTCACCCGAAAGAGGATTAAGTAGAATTGGCAACCTAAGCAAAAACCAAAGGCGGCATTTAAAAAGGCAGCCCCTAGTGCAAAGCTGGTTGCAACTAGAAAGACTGTTGTATTTCCTGTTAGACCACCTAGTAATGCAGTTGCTGCAAAGAGTGCGCCAATTAATTGGGCAAATCTTGGGGCTGCCTCATTCTCACTCGGAATGGGCCCAGAAAGACGTGGTTGAATTAAGTTGCGATAGATAAAGCCATATAGGGACCTTCGAAGTCCAAATAAAACAGCTGACAAAAATACTGCAAATTGAAATCCAATAATTAAATTGGACTCTGTAACTAGTGCTGCTGATAAAACTAAGGTTGTAATTGCTGCTGTGTACCTTGGGCCTCTAGCATCGATTAAACGCTCAGGCTTTGTTTGAATACTGCTTGACACTTTTTTCTCTCCTTTGTTAGATAAATAAAATTAATTTTGTGAAACTAAAAACAAATTAACTATTTATCCAACAAATACAACCCTTATTGCGCGCAAAATCAATCACTCGCCGCTTTGTGAAGTAAACAGGTTGTATGAAGAACATGAGTAGATTTTATAATACTTATCAGATTACTTCTTGCAAAGTATTTGCACAAAAGTGCTAGATAGCTTTGATCGCCTTGATAAGTTGATCACGTTTTGGCGCACCCTTTGCCCTAGCAATCTCAAACCCCTTGCTATCTAAAAATATGGTGGTTGGGGTGGAGCGAATATCAACCCTTCTGACTAAATCAAGATTAGATTCAGCATCAACTTCAACATAGGCGGTGTCTTTAAAATCTTTAACTACATCTTTAACAATTGCTTTTGCAGTTCGGCACTCAGAGCAGAAGGTGGTTGAAAATTGCAGGATGGTAAGGCGGCTGCCATATTTTCCGCCAAACTCACCCTCTGAGATTTTTACCTTTGTCCCTTTTTTTATTACACCCTTTTTAGCGCGCAGAAGCAGCCCAACTACTGAAGTCAGTGAGATCAGTAAAAGAAGTGGCAGCAAACTTTCCATAGCGGTATTCTTGCACTCTTATGGCACGCCTTCTTCTACTTACAAACTCAAGCGGTGCTAGCGCTGATGTGTTGCCATCCCTTGGCTTACTACAGCATGATGTGAAGATCTTGCCGATTGAGGCCTCAGTATTAGTTGAACCACCTGTAGTTGATTGTTTACTAATTGACGCACGCCGTGACCTGCCAGCTGCAAAATCATTTACCAAGTTAATTACCTCAACTGGGGTGGATGTGCCGATTTTGGTTGTTACAACTGAAGGGGGCCTTTCTGCAATAAATGCAGATTGGGGAATTGATGATGTAATTCTCGATACGGCAGGTCCGGCTGAGGTGGATGCTCGAATTCGAATTGTTATTGGCCAGACCGCTATTGCGCAATTAGCAAGTAACCCATCCGCTGGTGAGATAAGAAGTGGTGAGGTAATAATTGATGAGTCCTCATACACAGCCAAAATAAAAGGACGAGTTCTTGATCTAACCTTTAAAGAGTTTGAATTACTCAAGTACCTAGCCCAACACCCTGGGCGAGTATTTACCAGATCTCAATTACTACAAGAGATCTGGGGATATGACTACTTTGGTGGAACTAGAACTGTTGATGTTCACATTAGACGTCTTCGTTCAAAGTTAGGGCCTGAGTTTGAGGCAATTATTGGCACAGTTCGTAATGTTGGCTACCGCTTTTCAGTACAAAACAATCAAACAACAGCTGATGTTAACTAGCACCCTTTGCAATACTTAAATCACCTTTCTAAATCCCAACAGGAAAGTGTTTTGGCTCTTATAAAGGCTGCCCATGATTTTGATGGCACACCTGCCATCGCAGAGCATGTGCTGCTTCATCTTCGCCATGGTGGCGATAAATCAGATTCACACTTAGTAATTGAAGAAAACAAAGAGGTAATTGCTTACGCCCACCTTGATACAACTGATCTGGTTGCTGGCCCAAGCGTTGAAGCGGTTGTTCACCCACAACATAGAGGCAAAGGATTGGGAGCTCTGATATTAAAAGAGGCTGTAAAAATATGCGGTGATAAAACTCGAATCTGGTCACATGGTGATCTGCCAGCAGCAAAAGCTATTGCTGCCTCCTTAAAGCTTGAACGTCTTTGGTCAAATCTGTTGATGAGTAAGACCCTTGGTGAAATACAACCTGTAACTTCTAAGTACCCAATCCGCACATTCATGCCATCACTTGATAATCAAGCATTTCTTTATCTAAACAACAAAGTCTTTGCTGATTACCCAGATCAAGGTGGGTGGAGTGAGGATGATTTAAAGGTCAGACTAAATGAGGATTGGTTTGAGAAAGAAGGTTTTTTTGTCGCAGAGGATAAGGGAGAATTAATTGGATTTTGTTGGACCAAAATACATGGCGCTCACACCCATTCACACACTGGTTCAGATGATGATCATGGCCATGAGGCACTAGGTGAGATCTATGTTTTAGCAGTTAACCCAGATTACAAAGGACAAGGAATTGGACGAGATTTAACAATAACCGGCCTTAATTACTTAAAGTATCAAGGATTAAACAATGTGATGTTATATGTTGGGGTTGAGAATAAACCAGCATTTAAACTGTACAAGTCACTTGGCTTTAATGAGT
>Ga0315899_10006087_pt1 | contig 12985 bp, 9 predicted proteins | sample LakEriMetagenome_2_FD_203518 | JGI IMG/M metagenome (GOLD analysis project Ga0315899, IMG submission 203518) | Freshwater fungal communities from buoy surface, Lake Erie, Ohio, United States - Buoy 4 MA112 | ecosystem: Environmental > Aquatic > Freshwater > Lake | place: USA: Lake Erie, Ohio...
TTATGTCTGAATCAGCAACCGCTTTCGCGGAAGAGATCAAGACCCTGGGCGAGAAGATCGTCGGCCTGACGCTCAAGCAAGCCAAGGAATTGAGTGACTATTTGAAGGAAGTTCACGGGATCGAAGCCGCATCCGGTGGCGCTGTTGTTATGGCAGCTCCTGCAGATGCAGGTCCAGCAGCAGCTGCTGCTGTTCAAACTGAATTCGATGTCGTTATGACCGCTTTCGGCGACAAGAAGTTGGACGTCGTTAAGGTTGTTAAGAACCTCACCGGCCTCTCGCTCATGGACGCGAAGAAGTTGGTTGAAGGCGTTCCTGCTAAGATCAAAGAGCAAGTTTCTAAGGAAGATGCTGAAAAGATCAAGGCTGAACTCACCGAAGCTGGTGCAACTGTCGAACTCAAGTAGTTCCTCACAACCATTTCAACTCAGCTGTTAACTAACACTGGTTTGAATGCGACAAAAATTTGATTGGGTCTCCTCACCAGGGGGCCCTTTCTTTTTGTCCTCAGCCTACTAGGCGATCATTGTTCTGTTTTGAATACGTCTCGAAAAACATGCCTCAGCGCTACAATGCTAAGCGAGTTTCCAAGCAATCGCCATTGAGTTCGCACATCTAACTGCGGTGGCAACACGAACTCGTCAGGAAATCCTAGCAATCTTGCTACCTCACGAGGAACAAACCTTCGAAATCGATTCCCCACTCGCAGGTAGGAACCCGACCTAATAACGGTTCGTCCGTAGGATGCAGCGAAACAAGCTGTTACGGCTGCACAATCCGAACCGTCCACTTTATCGATTGCTGTCCGATATTGATTGGCAATCGCCTCCGTCAACCACAGTAATGATCGATCCTCTTCATGGACCGCCAGCTCTGGCTCTTCTAGAAGCATCCCGCCGAAGGGATGGTTACCTTCGAAATCATGTATTCGATTAAGGCGAACTTTGGGTTCGAGACTGGCCAGCACATAGATTCTGGGACGACGATTTGGCCAGCCGATTTGAGTAGGACAAAAATTACAAGTTTCGACTCTATATCCTTCCCGCGACCATCGCGATCGAAGCGTTTGGAAAACTTGTGATTCCTCAAAACCCACTACGTTTTCAATCCCAATCACCACTGGCTTGACCTCACACGCAACATCGATCAGATGCAGCAATGCTTGTGAGCGAGTGTCGTTTAAATCTTGATAAGAGCCTCGTCGGGAAAAGGGAGTGCATGGAGGACTCATCCACCACGCATCCGCTTCTAGATCACCAAACCATTCCAAGGGCAGTGTTGCGATTTCCCGCGATTCCCATGGATGCTTAAAGTTAGCACGATAAACACGAGCAGCCGATGCATCGATATCAACTGCCTTTAAGACTTTTACCTCCGGGAAGGAGGCAGCAAATCCTCCAATCCCCGCGAACAATTCTAAACACTTCATTGCACCGCCCCGATAGAAGCTGTGCGATGCGATAACGCTCCATATAACGAACCGTCGCTAATTGAGTTGCTGGATAAGGATAGAATGCCATCCCGTCGAGTACGTTTCAAATCCGGGTGAAAGCGCATGCGCAATACACACATCCTTTCCATCAAGTTGATCTACAACAAAGCCAGCTGGCATTTTAAAGACTCTGTCGTACCGTTGTATGGGGAAACGAAAATTCTTGGGAACGTTGTCGGACGCCGCCAACACACTTCCACTCCCATCAACGAATAGTCGCCATGTTGCTGCGTCAAAAACTGAGCTGTTCAAGATAGCGTTAGCAAGACTTTTCCAATTAAAAACCACCCCGAGCACCCCCAGGGGCCTCCCGTTCAATAAACCTTGCTCGCGAACCGCTGTCGAGTAGATAGCGACTTTCTCTCCGGGAATTAGATCCGAATCGTAGGGCGGCTGGCAGTAAAACTCTTCTCCAGACGACAACTTTAATGCACCTGCAAACCAAGGGCTTTTGACCTCCCTTCGCCCGCTCAGCAAGTATTGATTCGGTCGACCGTTTGCGATTACGTTTCCATCCAGATCACAGAGAACTAGATCATGATAAACCGTGTAAGCGCTGAGGATCACCCCCATTCGCTCCGAAGCGTGATCCAACTGGTCTCGCGATTGTGACGTTAACGCCTGAACAAGAGCGGCATCAGTAGCCCACCAGCGCACGTCACACGTACGTTCGTACAGATTTCGATCCACTAGATCGATATTGGTTAAGGCCAAATCCGCCAGCCTCGTTCCTCGTACATTACCTCCGATGAAATCAAGTAACTCAGAAATGGTACAAGTTGTCTGGTTTGCCATCTCGTCAGCGACTTGAGCAGTCTTCTCTGACAACGTCTGCATTTCCTGCGCTACAACGCCAAATGCAGCGCCGCTTAAACCTGCTCTCGCTGCCTCGATTCTCGCATTGAGTGAGAGCAATTTTGCGTTTTCGTTGATGTCACGGATCTCTCCGATTGCGACTTTCAACGCTTTCGATAGATCATCAATAATAGACAGGACACTCGACGTAGGATTGTTCGCTGCTTTTGGCGAAGTCGAAACGTTAAGTGAGCTACCGGGAATCTCTGGGGCCATGAAATCTCCTAGCTTTGTGGATTGTTTATTCGTTTTCTTTTACGTTCAACTCACTTGAAATCCGCCTTAAATCAAGATTGTTTCAGAAATCTCTCGCCTGTTATCGTTATAAGAAATGCAGATTCTGTAGACTCTTTACACGCTTTTCTATCAGTTGGCTTAGCCCTCTACCGGTTGTGTCACCTTTCGGGAAAGGAACAGACACCCCGACAGAATTGATATACTTTTGCTAGGTACTAAATGGTTAATCCGATTATATCCTACATCATTACCCCTCAGACTTACCCCCAACAGTCCAACATGCGACACGCGACTCCAGTCTTCTCCATCACTCCATGGCCCTTTCTTCTGACCTTCCTGGCAACGATTGCATCGCTTGGAACAGCACAAGAGCAATCCAACGATCTCTCGATGTCGAAGGCGTTGAGTTTCTTCGCGCCGTTTGATGGTGCACCTACCGCTACCCTCGCTAGAGGAGAAAAGACTTTATTCATCTCGGATTCCGTCAATAACCGCGCGACGGCAAGAGAGTGGTCTCCGAGCCAATCGCATATTCAACTATCAAATCAGGAAGGTCGATTCTCGGGATGTCTGCGATTCGAACGCGCATCGGACCAAGTCGTCTTCTACAAGGCCCAGAATAATTTTCCGATTCCCGCAGAGAACGGTAGTGGTACTGTCTCTTTTTGGCTCAAAACCGATCCAGATAAAGAACTAAAAGAAGGCTTCTGTGATCCCATACAGATTACATCCAAACAATGGGATGATGCTTCATTCTTCGTAGAGTTTGAAAAGCGTGCATCGGGAGTTCCCTTCCGACTTGGCATCTATGCCGATAAAAACATATGGAACCCGACAGGAATTGACTTTGCCGCGATTCCTGTAGAAAAACGCCCTCTTGCGTCCGTGGACCGACCTCCCTTCCGCAGGGATCAATGGATCCATGTCGCGTTCACGTTCAGCAACTTTAACAGCTCTCTTCCGAATGCAACATCCACCCTATATTTAAACGGCGCTCGAGTAGGCTCCATTTCTCCTCGAATCCAGACTTTTACATGGGATGCCAAGCATGCCGCCATCATGCTTGGGCTCAACTATATCGGTTGCATCGATGAGCTCGCTATCTTCCAAAGAGAACTAAAAGATCATGAAATTCAAACGTTATACGGCTTACCCAACGGAGTATCGGATTTGATTGATAAAGAAATCAAATAGATGCGCCGAACCTAACGCCAGCATGAAGATAAGTCCGCAAATTCCTCAAAAGTTAAATCCTATGTATTCCGATAACTGGTGGCAAATCCATAACGCCGACGAAATCCCAACGCCCAGCCTGTTGCTCTATCCTGATCGCATCGAAAAAAATCTAGATCGAATGATCGCGTGGACAGACGACCCATCCAAACTGCGGCCTCACGTAAAAACTCACAAGCTTGCAGAGATCGTCAAAATGAAACTGGCCAAGGGGATCACGAAGTTTAAAGCTGCCACCATCGCAGAATGTGAAATGGTCGCCGCTGCTGGCGGACAAGATGTGCTGCTGTCCATGCAACTTGTGGGACAAAATTTCCATCGCTTCTTAAAGTTGATGGCAGCGTTTCCTAAGGTAAAGTTCTCGTCGATCGTTGACGATTTGGGGCACGTAAATTGGCTAGCAGACCAATTGGGCTCCGGCAGCGGTAGGCTAGCAGTATTCATTGATTTAAACGTGGGGATGAACCGAACAGGGATCGCAATCGGCGAGCCAGCGATGGAACTATGCCGCCATCTGAGCCAGCTTTCACTTGCCGGAATGCCAATCCAATTCGAAGGCATCCATGCCTATGACGGGCACTTGGGTATCCCCGATATGAATGAACTCATCCCGAAATCACAATCCGTGCTGTCCTCAGTTCTGGGTTTTCGAGATCAACTGCTTGCAGAGTCGATTCCGGTCAATAGTGTAGTCATGTCAGGGACGCCAACCTCGCATCTTATCGCTGCCCAGCGAAATGAAAACATCGAGGTCAGTGCAGGCACAACGGTACTCTGGGACGTTGGTCAACAAGCAACTTGCCCTACGTTACCTTTTCTCAACGCGGCCGTCCTAATGGCGAGAGTCGTAAGCCGGCCAACCGCCGATCGCATTTGCTTGGATTTGGGGCATAAAGCAGTCGCCTCCGAAATGCCTCACCCACGAGTCCAATTTTTTGGGCTGGAAGATGCCATCCCCGTTGTACATAGCGAAGAGCATCTAGTCCTACAAACCTCCAAATCTTCGGAGATACCCATCGGTACCGTGCTTTATGGAATCCCGAAGCATATCTGCCCCACCGTCGCCTTGCACAGTCATGTATGGATCGTTGAGAACAATCGAGTCGTAAACTTTTGGCGCGTACACGCCCGCGACCGTATCCTTACGATTTAAAACTCGAGGCTTGTTTCCTGGGGAGCGAACGACCGATATTGTTGTACCTCATGGACCATGCGTTGATTGTTACGAGTTACAGTGAAAGGAGAGGAAGAAAGAATGGAAAAAAATGTTACCATTTGTTATGTTCCAGCGCCAACGTGCCCCATTTCGCAACCCATGCTCACTCTAAAAACAGAATAAATCCCTATGGCCTCTGGTTTACTTGCACTACTGGACGATGTCGCTGCCATTGTCAAAGTTACGGCTGCTTCTCTCGATGACGTTGCAGCGCAAGCGGTCAAGGCCAGCAGTAAAGCCGCCGGCGTCGTTATCGATGATGCTGCAGTAACGCCTAAATACGTCGTAGGACTCTCACCAGCTCGCGAACTACCTATCGTCTGGAACATCGCAAAAGGCTCCTTGCGAAACAAATTACTCATCCTGCTCCCCGCCATAATGGCTCTCGGTGCTCTGGCTACTTGGGCTCTGGGACCTCTATTGGCCATTGGTGGAGTATTCCTCTGCTTCGAAGGTTACGAAAAGCTGCACCACGCCATCCACAGCCTTCTGCACCCAACGAAAACACCAGTAGATGAGCTTCCTCAGATCAATCCGGAAGAATTAGAAAAAGTTCGCACGAGTAGCGCCATTCGAACCGACTTTATTCTCTCCGCAGAAATTATGGCCATCTCCTACAACGAAGTAAAAGACGAACCCTGGTGGATGCTAACCATCACGCTCATCGTGGTCGCGTTGCTTATCACGATTGGTGTTTATGGATTCGTTGGACTCATTCTCAAGGCAGACGACTTTGGTCTGCGACTCGCTCGCCAAGAGAATCATTCTTCTGTAAAGTGGTTTGGCAGGCTATTGATCACGGGGATGCCGAAGTTTCTCGTTTTCTTGGCAGCGGTTGGTACCGCAGCCATGTTATGGGTGGGTGGTGGCATCATTATTCACAATAGCTTTCACGTACTACATGATCTCGTTCTTGGAATAGTAAATAAAGTGCCAAAACATGCCGTGCTCCATTGGTTTACAGAAGCACTTATTAGCCTGGTCTTCGCTATCGTCGTTGGCTTTTTCGTTGTAATGATTCTCAACGGAGTCAAAATGCTCATGGCAAAACAGGAAGACAAACCTGCAGCTTAAGAATCACTAAGAATGCGAGGGAGCTACGAACGAAGCAACGAGACAGTACTTGAGGATGCATCAACATGGCGATGAGAGCCGGAACATTCCTCAGTGAGGGTTTTGCAATCTTTCCAGAGCTAACAAGCCGTAGGTTATTGCACGGTCAGGTCGATTATTGTCAGTTGCTGTAAGGTGCCATCATTGATTTTGCGAGTTGTTCGACCTTAGTCGTCTCAGTAATTTATTCGCGTCAAAATGGCACGAATGGCCCCTTTTTGTCTCGATACTAGTTCACTATCGCCTCTATCTACGTAGAGATTTTGTCGCAATAATTCGAATTGAAAAATTCGATCAGATACTTAAGTTGCCAATATTGAAACGTCTATTGGTCGTGTTCGTTATTCGAAACCTCGGTGCTAACAGTCATTTTGCGATGGAAAATCAAAACAACTGCTCGGACCATGAGATAATAGAATGGTTTCAATCAAGCCTTCAGATCGGTGAGTTGTTTCATCAGTTTGATGTTTTTGACCTACGGACTACGAATGATTGAACGATTCCTTTAAGTTTGTCTTGCCAGTGGTTAAGCTTCATGGAATGTTAATATCGATTGCGGACAATCGAAGCGGGACCGATTCGTTGTTCTGGCAACTTGTGATCGGCGTGGACCTAGAGCGGGTGTATTAAAATGCCGCGGTCGAGACGAGTCGCTACGCTTCAGATCTATAGGTTGGGATTGATCGGAGCTTGCGGAGGCTCCTCATCAGTGTGCAGACCACACTCTTTCTTTTCCGTGCCACTCCAGCGACCTGCCCGCTCATCTTCGCCGTCAGCAGTAGCTCGTGTGCAAGGCCAACAACCAATACTCTTGTAATCTTGGTCGTGAAGCGGATTGTAAGGAATGCTTCGATCAAAGATGCGGTTCCAAACCAGCTTTTTGGTCCAATTTGCCAGCGGACTAATCTTCACCAAATGAAACTTGCGATCCCAACCAATAATCGGTGCCCGAGCTCGATCGGGACTTTGATCGCGACGAATCGCACTGGCCCATGCGTGTCGACCTAAAGCCGCGTTGCTAAGCACTTTGAGTTTGCGATCAAAACAGCATTGATTGGGGTTGGTTTTATAAAGGGGCCCTCCGTGAATACTCTCATACTCCTCAACCGTATGTTCTGGCGTCAACAAGTCGACCGCAATTCCATATCGCTCGAGGACTTTATCACGCAGTTCAAGCGTTTCTTTGAACTGGTATCCAGTATCCAGATTAAACACATAAGTCGATGGAGAGATTCTCGAAAGCATATCTAAGATGACCATCCCCTCGGGACCAAAAGCGGTCGCCATCGTGAACTTATCACCGAATCGCTCAACGGCCCAAGTTAGAATTTCTTCAGGCTTGGCCGCCTCAAGCCGATCGCTCCATTGCTTGAGATCATCGAGCAATTCTGGAGTTGGATACAAGGGAGGATCAGCTGCCTGCGATCCCCGCGGCCCATTCGGTTCTTCCCAATCTCCTTGACCATGAAGTATGCGGGGACGATCGGTCAAAATCTGTTACCAGTCAAATTAGCGTATCGAAACGAATTACTACGGTGCTGTCAAAATCCACGCGAAAATATACCGGTTCCAATGTTGATGGGTCAAGCGACTTAAGGCTGCCCATCAATCTGCAGCTAGCATTTTGCCGAGCGCCTGCATTGCGATATGCCACTCAGGCCGGGTGGTCAAATAGGTTTCCCACCAATCAAGCAATGTTGGAACCAGCCTTTCTTGCAAATCCCAGCCTTGAGGTACAGGTATATGCCAATTTCCGATCGCCAACGCGACGTTTTCTTCCGTGCACGCACTTAATTCGACGACCTGAGCCGCGGCCAACACTGGTGGCAACATGGCGAATGGCGCAACCTTGTGCAACTGAGTCGCGCCCAGCAACTCACTAAAGCGTGGCAGTTCTAATTGCACTTGTGATGCCAACCAACCCAAACGCACGACCTCAGGGATCTCAACCATGGGATTGGTGAGCATGGCTTCGATTCGCACCATATTAGTCTCAATGTGTGCCCAACCATAACCGCCAATGACAGGCTGGACTGGAATCACTCGAACTTCTTCCGGAATCAAGCTCTTATCAGTCAATCGCCCAAGATGCGCCATCAACCCTTGCCCATAACCTAACCAATGATCCTGCAATGGCCGAACTCGCAGTAACACTTGCTCATCGTGCTTTGGAAACAATTGATTAAAAGCTGCTTCGATGTCGGTAATGTGTCCTGCCAACGTGTTAACAACCGAGGCATTTGCAAAAACACCGCATTTGAGCAACGCAGTCTGTGCCAGTTCAAAGTTTGGACCAATCTCCGCTGCCGTGGCGATGAGTCGATACCAGAATGATCGAGTATCTGCCAATTTTGGCTGCAACAACTGCTCAATGCTCGCTGCATAGCTACCGAGACTTTCCATTAGACTCGGATCAGTCAGTTGAGTTGCGAACTTCGCGCACATCTCACCCGAGTGAAGAGCACTAACCGACGCATTCGGTACCCAATTTAGTCGCATTGAGCTATTCCGCAAATCTTTCTTGGAGGGATAAAACTTCCATTGGTTTGTGTCTCGCTGCAGCCATAGCCTCAATTGCGATTCTTGCTGCAGAAACGGTCGTGATACACGGAACGCCAAACTGCACCGCGGCCGCACGGATGCGACCTTCATCGGTGCGAGCACCCTTGCCATTCGGTGTGTTGATAATCAACGAAACTTCGCCGTTCTTAAGATAGTCGATCAAGTTGGGATTTCCCTCCGCCAATTTCTTGATCGGAGTAATCGGTATGCCACCTCGGTGCACCTCGGCGCTTGTCCCAGCTGTCCCTAGCAGCTTGTAGCCCATCTCGTGAAGTTGACGAGCCATATCGACAATTCCTGTACGATGACGCGAGGACAAACTGAGGAATACATTACCCGATGTCGGTAAGACAACCCCAGCAGCGACTTGACTCTTGTTAAAGGCGACAGCAAAGTCATCGCTGACTCCCATGACCTCGCCTGTACTTCGCATTTCTGGACCGAGGACGATGTCCACACCTGCGAATTTCCGAAACGGAAAGACTGCTTCCTTAACCGAAACACTCCGAGGAATCGGTTCCGAGAGGATTCCCAATTCACGAAGGGTTACCCCCACCATCACCTTGGCGGCAATCTTAGCCACCGGCGTACCTGTCGCTTTCGCCACAAATGGCACGGTTCGGCTAGCACGTGGATTGACTTCCAGAACGTATACGACCGATACGCCATTTTCTTCTTTGATGGCGAATTGAACGTTCATTAATCCGATTACGTTGAGGCGTTTAGCCATAGCAACAGTCGCTTCGCGAATCTCGTTCAATACTGAGTCCGCAAGCTGGAATGGAGGAATCACACAAGCCGAGTCGCCTGAATGGACGCCAGCCTCCTCGATATGCTCCATGATGCCCATGATAATGACATCGGTCCCATCGGAAACGGCATCGACATCCACCTCGGTGGCATCCTCTAAAAATCGATCGATCAAGACCGGTTGTCCTTGTGCGACAACAAACGCTTCGGCAACATACCGTTCGAACTGCGCATTGTCATAACAGATTTCCATCGCTCTACCACCTAGAACGAAACTAGGTCGCACCAAGCACGGAAACCCTATCTTCTGTACTTCCGAACGGGCTTGAGCCATCGTTCGAACGATTCCGTTGGCAGGCTGTTTGAGATGTAATTCATGCAAAAGTTTTTGAAACTTTTCACGGTCCTCGGCATCCTCGATCGTCTCCACACTGGTTCCGACGATCGGCACTCCTGCGTCGGACAATGCTCTCGCCAAGTTAAGTGGTGTTTGTCCACCGAACTGCACAATGACACCATCGGGCTGCACCGTTTCGAAAATGTTAAGCACATCTTCTGTGGTCAACGGTTCAAAGAAAAGTATGTCGCTCGTGTCATAGTCCGTGCTAACTGTCTCTGGATTGCTGTTGACCATGATCGACTCGATACCGAGTTCTCTCATGGCATAACTAGCATGACAGCAGCAGTAATCGAACTCGATACCTTGGCCAATGCGATTCGGACCACCGCCCAAAATCATGATCCGCTTCTTATCACCCTTAGGCGGCGCTTCGTTTTCGGATTCATAGGTGCTGTAATAGTATGGTGTGTACGCCTCAAATTCAGCAGCACAAGTATCAACTGACTTGAATGTTGCGATGACCCCTAACGACTTTCGCCATTGCCGCACTTCAATATCGTCACTCCCCAACATCGTAGCCAACTGGCGATCAGAGAAGCCCATTTGCTTTGCTTCTCGCAGCGTCGCGACATCCACTGCTGACAAACTACCAAGGGATCGTAGATGATTCTCCATCTCAACGATTTCAGACAATTGATCCAGGAACCAACGATCAATCTTGGTAATCTCAAAAATCTCGTCGATGCTCATTCCCTGTAGCATCGCATAACGGATAAACCAAACTCGCTCCGCATTGGGACGAGATAGTTTGCTGACAATCTCTTCGTCGTCAGGTCTCTTGTCATCGGTATACCAAAGATCTTTGCTGTCGGAACCAAAGCCAAAGGCACCAACCTCAAGCCCTCGCAAGGCTTTTTGAAATGATTCCTTAAACGTTCGACCAATGGCCATCGTCTCTCCCACACTCTTCATTTGAGTTGTGAGTGTAGAGTCTGCTTCTGGGAATTTTTCAAATGCAAAGCGTGGAATCTTGGTGACCACATAATCGATCGTTGGTTCGAAACAGGCCTGCGTCTTGCGAGTAATATCGTTCTGCAATTCCCACAATCGGAACCCAACCGCCAACTTGGCCGCGATCTTCGCAATGGGAAAGCCCGTTGCTTTACTGGCCAAAGCACTCGAACGACTTACGCGAGGGTTCATCTCAATGACAATCATTCGACCGGTATCAGGATCGATAGCAAACTGAATGTTGGATCCACCGGTCTCAACACCAATCTCGCGAATGATCGCTAGACTCGCATCTCGCATCCGTTGATACTCTTTGTCCGTCAACGTTTGAGCGGGAGCGACCGTTATCGAATCACCCGTGTGAACCCCCATGGGATCAAAGTTCTCGATGGAACAAATGATGACGACGTTATCATCAACGTCTCGCATCACTTCCATTTCATACTCTTTCCATCCGATAATCGACTCTTCGATCAGCACTTCGGAAATAGGAGAAAGAGACAAACCGTTCTGGACCAAGCCCTCGAAATCATCTCGGTTATATGCGATTGCCGATCCACTGCCACCCATTGTGAAACTCGGTCGCACCACGCAGGGCAACCCAACTTCAGGCAAAGCCTTTCTAGCTTCGTCCATCGTATGAACGATTACGCCTTTGCAAACTTCTTGGCCAATTTTCTCCATGGCGACTTTAAATGCATCGCGGGCTTCTGCTTTGTGAATAACCTCAGGATTAGCTCCGATCATTTCACATTTGTATTTTTCTAAAATGCCCTCACGAGCCAAATCCATGGCGATGTTGAGTGCGGTCTGTCCCCCCAATGTGGGCAGAATGGCATCGGGTCTTTCCCGTTCGATGACTTTTTCGACGATTTGCCAAGTGAGCGGCTCGATGTAGGTGCGCTCTGCTGTCCCAGGATCGGTCATAATGGTGGCCGGATTGCTATTAACTAGCACGACCTCGAAGCCCTCTTCACGTAGGGCTTTGCAAGCCTGAGTTCCCGAGTAATCAAACTCGCATGCTTGGCCAATTACGATGGGGCCAGATCCGATAAGAAGAATCTTTTTGATATCAGTCCGCTTCGGCACGGTTTAACCTAAAAAAAACGGGAAATACGTAGTGCAATAGCCACTTCGTTCCCGCAGTCCAGGTTTAATAGTCCAGAATTACCTGCTACCTAGTTTGTCCGAATTGCCGAGAACCCGATTGGGTGGCCAAAATTCCACAAACCTTAGCATGGATCGCCTCTCTTTGGTAGCCTAAACGCCCGATCGATAGCCCTTGACACTAGCCGAACTGGCTCACGCTTCGAAAGCAATGCTGATGGGCCGCCCGAAGTCTTTGCGACTTCAGCTACCATCTTGAAGCCGATCTGGCCACAGATTAGACGCATCACTGGCAAGCAGTCCAAAGTCTTGGCGACTTCGGCTACGGGAAATCACGAAACTCGCACATTACGTCGTTTTACTATCACCTTTGGCGTTTGGGGGCATAACGGATAGAATGCATCCCTGTTGCTAGCCTCTATTTGGTAGGAAATGCGTGTCTCAACTCGATATCCATTCGATTCTTGGCCCCGAAGGTCGAATCTCTAAACGTATCAAAAACTATGAACACCGCCGCGAACAGCTAGAAATGGCCGCCGCGGTCGAAGCCGCATTTCGCGAAAAACACCATCTCGTCGTTGAGGCCGGAACCGGGGTCGGAAAAAGCTTCGGATACTTGGTGCCCGCGATCCTTTTTGCCACCGAAGCCGAAGGCAAAATGGAACGCCCCGAAAACAACGACGATACCGACGGCCCTTCGCTTCGTCGAATTGTGATCAGTACCCACACCATCAGCCTCCAGGAACAACTAATCGCAAAAGATATCCCCCTTCTTAACGCTGTTATCCCACGAGAGTTCTCCAGCGTACTGGTGAAGGGCCGGAGCAACTATCTCTCGAAACGTCGACTCGAACTCGCCGTGCAACGCTCTATTAGCTTATTCAGTCGCGAAGAAGAACACGAACAACTTGAACGCATCGTCGATTGGAATCAAGGCGATAGCGATGGCTCGCTTAGCATGCTCCCCTTTAAACCCTCAATGACGATCTGGGACGAGGTCGCAAGCGATTCGGGAAATTGTATGGGACGTAAATGCAAACACCACAACCAATGCTACTATTTTGCAGCC
>Ga0315899_10006088_pt1 | contig 12985 bp, 13 predicted proteins | sample LakEriMetagenome_2_FD_203518 | JGI IMG/M metagenome (GOLD analysis project Ga0315899, IMG submission 203518) | Freshwater fungal communities from buoy surface, Lake Erie, Ohio, United States - Buoy 4 MA112 | ecosystem: Environmental > Aquatic > Freshwater > Lake | place: USA: Lake Erie, Ohio...
TTTCATTTTTACTTATTTATCTTTTCTTCTTTCAATGACAGTACCAAAAATACGAATTACTTTCCTTTTCCTCCTCCGGTTTTTGGCTGAGTGCGATCATTTCCTCCTTTAGGGGCGTCTGAATCATCTGTATCATCTTTATCACCGCCCGATTTTCCATCCAATGTTTCACCTGGTTTCAAACCCATTTTTTTTATGACCTTATCACTAATATCATGCTTTGGGTTGGTATAAAGTAAATTTCCTTGGTCAGATCTATCGAACACAGCCATAAGTGCACTGGTTGAAGCTACTTCTTCTATGGCCTTGTATATTTCTTCTTGAATCGGAGCTATTAGCTCCTCTCTTTTTTTAAATAATTCACCATCCAATCCAAACTTTGCCTTCTGCAGTTCCATGGCTTCTTTCTTTCTCTGTTCAATATCACCTTCTCGTTTTTTCCGCATTTCTTCTGTAAGCAAAATTTTCTCTGCTTGATATGCTTTTTCTAGCTGTAAGATGGATTCATATTTCGCTTCAATTTCCATTTGCCACTGAGCAGATAATTCATTGATTTCTTTCTGTGCCGCCTCATAAGCCGGAATATGCGATAAAATGTATTTGGAATCTACGTATGCAAATTTCTGAGCATTCAGCGTAAGGCTGCATGCTGCTATAATTGTAAGGAAGAAAATCTTTTTCATCATTGTAAAATTATTAAAGTTCACCCATGTTCATTCCAATACTGAAGTGGAATTGTCCGCGAGCCATATTCGGATAAGTAGGAACGTCATCTAATCTCCATCCGTAATCAAACCCCAACAAACCAAACATAGGCAAGAAAATTCGGAGACCTGCACCGGCCGATTTATAAAGGTTAAACGGATTATAATCTGTGAAGTCTGTCCATGTTCTTCCTGCTTCAGCGAAGGCCAACGCAAAAATGGTGGCTTGTGGATTTAATGAAATTGGATAACGCAATTCAGCACCGTATTTTGATATTACCGGGGCACCAACTCTATCGCTAGGCATGGTCAATGACAAATCATCATATCCACGCAAATTCACTATTTCTCGACCATCTAACATGAATCCACTTAAATACACACCTCCCAGATAAAATCTCTCAAATGGTGATGAGCCCAATTTCTTGTTGTATGTTCCTAAGAAACCGAACCCCACATGTGTATGTAGCACCAACTTATTCGTCTTATGCTTATTGAGCGGAGTGTACCATTTAGCCGTGAATTTCATTTTATAATATTCCAACCAGTCTACTTTGTCTTGTTGGCTCATGGTTTCATAATCATATGATTTCCCCATGAATTTTTCTCCAATAAACGTATATGGTAAGGTACACTTCGTGGTCAATGTAATTTGTGAACCCCAGGTGGGATAAATATTATCTGAGATAGACGTTCTTGCCAGCGTAAAATTGGCTGCTAAGTTGTTCGAATATCCATCTTTGAAACTAAAGAAAGAAGCATAATTGCTCAGGTTGAAGTGTTGGTATGAGATACCTGTTTGAACCGAAAACCAATCGTCTGGTTTTTGCAAACGTTGTCCGAATATCACAGATGCGCCTGTCACTTGAAGTGATTGTCTAGCTGGGTTCAATTCATCATCATTGATATATTTTTTCTGTCCGTTCGATTGAACCGTATGCGTTACAGATACCATCAATGAATTTGGTTTCTTTCCTCCCAACCAAGGTTCAACAAAACTTAAGCTGTATGATTGGAAAAACGTACCATTACTCATAGCTCGAATAGACAATCGTTGTCCATCGCCAGTTGGAAGTGGAGACCAAGCTTCTTTCTTAAAGAAGTTTCTCATGCTGAAGTTGTTGAAGCTTAATCCTAGCGTACCAACAACACGTCCGCCGCCCCAACCACCAGAAAGTTCTATTTGGTCAGATGGTTTTTCAGCAACAACGTATTCCAAATCAACAAGTCCTTCGTCTGGTCTTGGATTGGTTCGAACATCAAAACCTTCAGGGTCAAAATAACCTAAAGCGTTCAATTCTCGCTGGGTTCGCATGAGGTCTGATCGGTTGAATAGATCTCCAGGTAATGTTCTTATTTCTCTGTATATGACGTGATCATTGGTTTTATCATTTCCTGAAACAGATACAGTGCCTAATCTATATTGCTTTCCTTCACCCATTCGAATTTCAATATCAATACTATCTGGTGGAACCAGCGACTCTACTGGATAAGCATAGAAGTTCAAATATCCATCATCTGAATACAATGAGGCAATGTCTCTTCCATTCTGATTCATGTTGATTCGAGTTTGAAGAACCTCCATGTTGAAGACATCGCCCTTTTTAATATTCAAAACACTGTCTAAACTCGAACTGCGGTATTTGGTATTTCCAATGAATGAAATATTTCTAAAATAAAACTTATTTCCTTCCTCCACTTCAATCCTCACCTTCAGTCTCTCGGGGCTAATTCTATAGACAGAGTCCTTCAAAATACGCATGTTACGGAACCCCTCTTTGTTGTATTTATTAATGACAGCCACTTTATCATCTTCATATTCTTCTTCAATGAATTTCGAAGATTTAAATACCCTCCACCAAGCTACAGACTTGGTGTTTTTCATAGCCCAATTCAACTTAGCGGTTTTGAATTGTGAAACACCTACCCACTCTATTTCTTCAATTTTAATGCGATTTCCGCGCTCAATATCAAAAGTTAACTCAACAGAATTTGGAAGGTTATCATAAGGCTTTTCCTTGATACTTACCTGTGCGTTGTAAAAACCTTTCTCTAGATAGTATTCCCGAATGACATTGATGGCTGTTGCTTTCAGATTTTCGTTTGCAACATTTCCTGTTCTAATCTTCATTTTCTCTCTGAGGTTGTCAGCTTCAGATTTTTTTATTCCGTCAAATCTAAAAACTCCAAGTCTTGGCATTTCTTTTACCACAATAACGAGATAGGCATCATCGCCTCGTGCTTCTGCCAATCGAATATCGATATCTGAAAAAAGCTGATTGGTCCATAGTTTTCTCACTGCGTCTGCAATTTCATCACCGGGAATCATGAGCTCTTGGCCCACTTGCAGACCTGCAAAAAGTTTAATCGCCTGTGGATCGGTAAACTCAGCACCGAGTACTGTAATCCCGGCAATTTTCATTTTCCTAGGCTCGGCGTAATCTATATTGGAATTGCCAAGTTCAATTTGGGCAAATCCTGTCTGATCTATCAAGAATACTGCGCAAATGACTAAGCAAAATTGAATAAATTTCATTTGATAAGTTCTTCTAATGTTTGTTCCGAAGTTTTCCCAAATCTTCTCTCTCTTGTTTGATAGTCAAGAATGGCCTGAAAAAAATCTTCTTCTTTAAATTCAGGCCACATCACAGAGGTGAAATGAAATTCGGTGTATGCAATTTGCCACAATAAAAAATTACTAATTCTATGTTCACCACTGGTGCGAATTAACAATTCAGGATCTGGAATACGAGCTGTTGAAAGATGACTTTCAATCGTTGCACTAGTAATCTCCTGAGCCGGTATTCCCGCTTTCGTGATGGATCTTACTGCCTCAACCAATTCCCATTTCGAGCTATAATTCAATGCTAAGACAAGCACAAGTTCATTATTTCCTGCCGTTTCAGATATAACAGCTTTCAATTGGTTTCTACATTTTTCTGGAAGATTCTCTGTATCACCAATAGTTCTGAGTTGAATGCCCTTCTCTTTTAATTCACCTAATTCGGCTATGAGCGTGCTTACTAACAAATCCATCAATGCATCTACCTCATCCTTTGGTCTGTTCCAATTTTCCGTAGAAAACGCATAAAGCGTGAGGTATTTAACTTGACTTTTTCGTGCAGCTCGAATGGCCTCTCGAACAGATTCAACTCCGTTGAAGTGTCCGAAAATGCGCTCTTTCCCTTGATTTTTCGCCCAACGCCCATTTCCATCCATAATTATGGCTACATGCTCCGGTGATTTATCAAGGTCTATTTTCTGCAGTAAACTCATGGTTGCGCGAAGATACGTTATTTCCAGCAGGTTGTGCCCTTCCTGTCTATACGAACGTGAAGTGAAGCCATGCAAAAAAAGTAGAGATCCTTTCTTCCAGGGTCACCACGCTGCATACCCGTATTGTTTAAATTCTCTAGATTCAAACTTTGATTTGCAAGATTTGCTGAGAGCTGGCCTCTGGAATTGGCCAATACTGTAGGATCTTCATACACTGTAGAGATATCATCAAAATAATCTGTCCACGTTTTTCGCACGCCCCATTCCACTGAAGCCCCAATGAGTCCTGCAATATTCCATTTCAATCCAGCGCCCAATGGAAGGGAAAATCCGGTAAGCTTGTAAACGGGATCATTCCCTTCTAAACCTTGGCCTTCTGTACCGGCAGGTTGAAGAGAGTGCCAAAATCCGTTGTATTGCCCTTCCGGATTCATGTTGTAAATGGCTCCTCCTGTGAATAAGTAAGGCGATATGGTGTAGTTTGAACCAATCTGATAATTTAGGAAATTCAATTCAAACAATACGCTTCCCTCATAAAATCTATTCCTAAAATTCAAATTTCTATTTTGAATCCATGGGTCATTGCTATCCTTATCCCAAGCTTCCACATTACCGTAACTTCCGGCAATTCGCATGGACCATCGGTAATTGAAATTGTTTCTATACCCCAAACTAGCCGCCAATTTTAAATCAGAACCAAAATGCGTATATGGGTTAACTTCTCCCAAGTAATATGCAGTACCAAGGCCCAAAACAAGCTCTTTACTTCGTTCCTTACCCTTCAATAGTGCCTCATACTTCTTTTTCGGCTGAGCCGAAGCAGCCAAGGTGAGGCAAATCAAGCAAAACACAAGTAAATATAAATTCCTATTCATTTTAGTCTTTCCGAATATCTATTCCCCATCCCATTTTTTTTCGGATGGTTCTAAAAAAGTTTTGACCTTCTAATAAAATCATGTGCAGCTCGAACGGAGCTTTGGACAATATTATTTCACAACCTGCATCAAGGGTATAACTTTTACTGTCGATTGAGATTAAAATGCTGCCATTCCGAGCATCAGCTTTCAATTTTATTGTAGAGGTATCACCAACTATTAATGGACGTGCAGTTAAGTTATGTGCAGAAATTGGTGTAACAATGAAATTTTGACAATTCGGGGTTACAATAGGACCTCCGCAAGAAAGTGAATATGCCGTAGATCCGGTAGGTGTAGCAACAATTAGCCCATCTGCCCAATAATTGCTTAGAAAAACATCGTTGATACTTGCATGAAGATTGACCATTTCATTTCGAGCAGTATTACTCACGGTAATTTCGTTCACTGCATAGGGGAATGAATCGAAATCGACGCCATCTGCTTGAATTTGGATCAGTGATCTTTTTTCAATTGAATATTCACTGTTTACAAACTGCTCAAGCGCATTATCCATTTCTTGAATATCCACGTGAGACAGAAACCCTAATCTGCCTGTATTAATGCCTAGAATGGGAACTTTTTTCGATCCTACTAGTGTTGCAGCATCGAGGAAGGTGCCATCACCGCCAATACTGAATAATGCAAACGCCCCTTCAAAATTAGAATCCTCCTCAAAGATGGTGTGAACGGGCAAAATAAGTTGTCCGTCAAGGAATCTTTTAAAAGAGGAAAATATACAGAGAGACATACCTCTTCTGACCATTCGATCAAGAAGTGTTTGAATCACCGGTGCATAATCGGGTTCGAATTTTATTCCGTAGATGTATACTAACATGTGAACGACAAAGGTAGGAAACCTGTCAGATATTTAGATAGCGCATAAGCTCGTCATACCGATCTTTCAATTCATAATTGAATTCATCTCGTTGAAATTGATCTGAGACAACATAACCAAAACGTGCAAGGCTTTGGAGAATTGGATTCAAATCTTGAACATTCACCTTCACATGCATTTCAATCTGATTGTCAGCAGAAGGAGCAACTGAGAGGCTTAAAATCTTTGCACCATTTTCTTCCACAATGCGAGCAACTTGTTGTATGCTTTGATCTCGTTCACTGAGTTGGAGGACAATAATACCCCCGTCGGTTGCGGCACCCAGCAAATGAGAAAGTCTCTGAATGAGGTTTTCAACCGGAATAGACCCTAGATACATGCCATTCTCCAAAACAACAGGTACAACTGAAGTTTGATTTGTGCTTGCATTTTTCAAGACATCAAGAACATGGGCTTGAGGTAAAACGCGAACATCTTTTATATCAATGGCTTGAGAACCAATTTCACCTTCAAACAATTCCAAATCTAAAAATGCAGATTCACTAATTAAACCAAGAAACATCCCATCTTCCACCAAAGCAAGCTCAGTGACGCGCCATTCGTCCATCATATGTAGAACGGCAGGGGCACTATCTGTTCTTGACAAAACAGGTAAATGCGCATTAATAAGATGTTCTGCTCTATTCATTATCATTAGGACTTGGAAACGCTTTGTTTCGTTGCAAGATGTTCAAACGTACATTTATTTTTCTGTACAAATCAAAAAAAGAAACTTGATTATTACCGAGTTTTGCACAACTAAATGCGAAAAATGAAATTAAGTGTTAATATCAATAAAATCGCGACCATACGCAATGCACGAGGTGGCAATACTCCGAACCTTTTACTGGCTGCTTCACGAATTGAATCTTTCGGTGCTGATGGAATAACGGTACATCCAAGACCAGACGAACGCCACATACGTTATACCGATGTTCGGGATTTGAAGACACAAGTGCAAACAGAATTGAATGTAGAAGGCTACCCCAATGAATCTTTCATGGATTTGGTTTTAGAAGTGCTTCCGCATCAAGTAACGCTGGTGCCGGATCCTCCTGAAGCCTTGACCTCGAATGCAGGTTGGGACGTTGAATCTAATTTCGTGTTTTTAAATAGCGTAATTCGACAGTTAAAAGATGCTGGTATTCGAACCAGTATTTTCATGGAGGCCAATTTTCAATTCATGCAAGCGGCGAAAGATACCGGTACCGATCGAATTGAATTGTATACAGAATCATTCTCTATTGGATATAATTTAGACAAAAATAAAGCCATTGAGCCCTTTGTGGAGGCGGCCTACAAAGCGAAAGAGTTTGGTTTGGGAGTGAATGCCGGTCATGATTTAAATCTTGATAATCTTTCTTTCTTTGCTCAGAAAATCCCAATACTCAATGAGGTTTCCATAGGTCATGCACTCATCTCAGATGCGCTGTATTACGGACTTGAAAACACAGTAAGAATGTACAAACACGCGCTCGCGGCAACCACATGAAATTAAGTTTTAAAAAATACGGTGAAGGTCAGCCTCTTCTTATTTTTCACGGGCTTTTTGGTTCAGGAGACAACTGGACTACCCATGCCAAAAATTGGTCGAATGCCGGTTACTGCGTTTATTGTATTGACCAAAGAAATCATGGGCACTCTGAGCACAACTCTGTCATGAATTATGAGGCAATGGCTGAAGATGCCATTGAACTTATTGCTGAAAATCAGCTTCGAGATATTTTGCTATTAGGGCATAGTATGGGAGGAAAAACCATACTCCATCTTGCTGAACAAATTCCTTTTCTAATCTCTAAAATGATTGTGGTAGACATGGGTATCAAAGCCTACCCTCCTCACCATGGAGCAGTCTTTGAAGCATTGAATAGTATTGATGTAGAATCATTAAAATCACGTAGCGAAGCAGAACAACACTTGCAAAAAAGTTCACTTGATTCGGCCACTCAACTTTTTCTGCTTAAAAACCTTTTTTGGAAATCACCTAATCAACTGGCGTGGCGATTTAATCTGCCTGTTTTGCAGGAACAGATAAACAATATTTTAACGGGCTTTGATGGAAAGATAAGTGACATTGAGACGCTCTTCATTAAAGGCGGGCATTCGAATTATATTCTATTAGAAGACATTCCTGAAATAAAGAAATCCATCAGACATTCAGAATTCATAACATTAGACCAAAGCGGTCATTGGCCTCATGCTGAAGAACCTCAGCTATTTTATCAAACAGTTTTGGACTTTATCAGCAACTAATTTTTGTAATTTGCTTTCGTAACTTTGAAAAAAAAATAATTATGTCTTTATCGAAGAAAATTTTAGTTCCTACAGACTTTACTAAGGTGAGTGATGTAGCATTGGATCATGCCCTTCTTATGGGTAAGACCATTAAAGCAGATATTCACATGGTACATGTGGTTGATAGTAAAAAACAGGTAACCGAAGCAAGATTGAAGTTGAATTCTCTTCAAGATCGTATTCGCACTGAAAAGGGTGTTGAAATTTTCACTCACATCCGCATTGGAAATATATTTGAGGATATTGACAAAACAGCCACTGAGATGGATGCCGCTTTAATAATCATGGGAACTCATGGTGTACGAGGCATGCAATTTTTAACTGGAAGTCGTGCCTTGAAAATTGTTACCGAAAGCTCCATTCCATTCATTGTAGTACAAGAGCGAAATATCCGTGAGCATGGATACCACCGATTGGTTGTTCCATTGGATCTTCACAAAGACACGAAGCAAAAATTAAGTGTAGTTTCAGATGTTGCCCGTTATTTCAATTCAAAAGTTTATTTGGTTTCACCGGGTGAAACAGATGAGTTTTTAAAGAATCAGTTGGAAAGAAACATCAATTTTGCTAAGGAATACCTAGGATCGAATAATATTCCGTTTGAAGTAGAAATTACCGAGGAAAAATCAGATGGGTTTGTTAAAGCTTTATTGAAATACAGCGCTTCAGTTGAAGCCGATTTAGTTTGTATAATGAATTTCTATGAAAGCTCTATTCTAAATGTTTTCAACTCCAGTTACGAACAGCAGGTTATCACCAACGATGCTCAGATACCTGTTTTATGTGTAAATCCGATTGACACTTTCATTTTAGACAGGCCAAGCTATACACCTAACTAATCTGAATTCCAATAACGAGTATATCGTCTGTTTGCTCAAAATTGCCCTTCCATGTTTCGAAAGCATGTTGAAGGGCTTTTTCTTGTTCTGATATCTCTAATTTCGAAATTTCACAAAGTAGTGACTTAAAATTCTTTCGCATGAACTTTTTGTTTTCACTTCCTCCAAATTGATCTGCATACCCATCGGAAAAACAATACAGCATATCTCCAGGTTCCATCTGCATTTTGTGTGTATGAAAATTTTCTCCTTGTTCACCAAATGATCCAATACTTCGCTTCGTTGCCTTCAACTCCATTAATTCATTATTTCGAATGATATAAATTGAATTGTTCGCTCCGCTAAATTCTAGTGTTCTTGAATCTTCGTGATAACTGCAAAGTGCGATATCCATACCATCTCGAACACCTGAACTGTTGGTCTTCATAACCTCAGTTGCAAGTCGATTAACATTATTGAGAATTTGTGCTGGATCAAGGAAGACCTTAGTAACATGATTCAAAAAATTATGCCCAACCAAAGACATGAACGCACCCGGCACACCGTGTCCAGTGCAGTCTGCAGCTGCAAATAATTTTTTTCCACCAACATTTTTAAACCAATAAAAATCACCACTCACTACAGACTTTGGTTTATAAAAAATGAGTGATTTAGGAAACAATTGTCGCACGTTACCCAACGTTGGTAAAATAGTTGACTGAAGTCTTTGAGCATATTGAATACTATCTGTTAGGTCTTGATAAAGTTGATCTAGAACTTCTTTTTGAGCTTGTGTTTCCTCGCGTTGAAGTCTCAATTGCTTCGCAAAAAATCCAATAATTAAACCAGCAAGAACAACAAATAAAGCTACCATTCCAATGATAATCATCAACCGATCGAATTGTCTATTCAATGACTCCAGTTCTGTATTCATTTTCGTGGTCAAATTGATCCTCATTGATTCCAGAGTTTTTTGACACCTTTGTTCCATGAGTGGGATTCCTGAATTTTCCAAGAAAAATGCTTCTGCTTCCATTTGAACTATGGGATCGGAATAGCTCTCAAATGATGGTAAAAGTGCTTGTACCTGAAGGCACATAGTTAAATAATTCTGAAGGTAATAATCTAAAGAATCGAAATCATTCTTCGCGAAGTCACTCATTTTCAAACTAGACTCTCTGAACACCAAGAAAGAATTTCTTAGTTTACCTCCAGACAATTCTCGCATTTCTACTTTGTTCTTATCCTCATCAATACGCTGTACAAATGCCCATTCTTTGATTAAATCTTTGCTTCGAAGCAAATGAGATTCAAATGAATCTAAGTCTTGAAGTGCTGGCACATACTCTTGTTTAATTCGCATATGCACAGCGTAGCTCTCTTGAAGTGTATAGAAGATTCCAGCCAGCGTGGCAGCAACAACAGTAACAACCGTAATCAATACGAGGTTAACATGCGTTCTACCAAAATTTCTGAAAATCATGGCTTATTGGAATCGTTTTTTCATTTCAGATTGAATTCGCTTGACCTCTTCATCATTTCCAAGAGCCCTATTAATATACAAGAGCACTTTGTAATTAGTCTCTTGTGGTTTACAATCCGAGAATGATTTTTCTGCAAAGGGTAGTGCCTCTTTGAATTTTTGAATGCTACGATCTTGAATGGTAAACAAGTCTTCAATATTAGTGCTTGAACCGGCAGATCGAATTACAAAAATGCCTTGGTTATAAGATATTATTGCAAGATTCAAGTGTGCCGAACATGTTCCTGGGAACTGGGATACAAGCTGGGTGTATATTCGAACGCATTCGTTCAAATGAAAATCATTCTCGGTATGACTTGTCCAAAGTCGGTAATGACCTTCAGCCAATTTGGAAAGAAATTCTTCTTCCATATTTTGCAATTCGCCCTTGTCACCTTGATGTGTCGCTTGCGCTTTGCTAAACAACTCTTCTGGGACCCTCATGGTACTTGAATCCATAATAATTGTGGCAGCCAAGGCATCATTATACCAGGTTGAAGACAAATAACTAATTGCCAATTTAGCATTACCAGAAATCTCATTTTTCGAATCCAACTCCATGGCTTTTGTTAATTGCGAATAGGCCTTATTTCGTAATTCGCTTCCAAAAGTACCCAGCTCATTGCGCTTGTAACACTCCTTAAGTATATATCCGAAGAGGTAATAATTCTGTGCGGAATTTCCCAATTCCGCATTGGAAATCGCTTCTAGGGCTTGGTCGAATTGACCCAATTTCGACAGTTCCAATGCCTTGGTTATTTTTGGATTTGATTGCGAAAATCCAACCCTCTGTGCCAGTGCGAATAAAATTGAAATGGCAATTATTCTTATTGTACTTTCCATTGAAGCAATTTATTACCGGGTGTTATTTTTCTTTCTGACATAGACAATTCGTTCATTTCATATCGAATGGAATTTTCTACATTCTTAAAATTAATGCAAGCTCCAGCTGTTAAAGCCCCTTCCCAATTGGTAACCAGGAGCATACTTTTAGATTTCCCCTCTTTGATGATTTTCTGCAATTCTGATTTTTTCGATTTATCAACGAAAATAATTTGTGCAAACTGACCTGGAATCCATGTCGAAGCATTCACAACTTCTATAGCTTGAGCTCCAATAGGTTTAGTACCATACTTCTCAGCCATATGATTGAATACATTCTCATTTCCAACTACAACAATTTGAAATTTTCCTTTTTTCACTTCTGATGGCCAGTTGCTGTTTACGGCGAATTGATAAATAAAATTTGCTTGGATCATGGCACGTGCATCACCTTCCTCCAATTGCTGTCCAATGGAAACTTGGGCTTTCAAAATTGAAAGCGCAGCAATCAAAACAAGCAAGAGCAGTTTTCTCGACATCTACACAAATCTATACTTCTATGGTTAATTTTATTCTGATGCACGAGGGCGGTTCTTCACTAGTGTGTGTTGAAGAAACCTACGATTTCAAATACCTTTTCGCATTTACCTCTTGATGCAGAGGTGTGCCGTGCAGTAAATTGGTAATTAACATATTTGAGAAATACGGTGCCAATAAAACTCCTTTGGCACCCAAACCACCAAAAAAATGAATTCCGTTTTCTTCAACACAACCCAAGATAGGCCTTCTGTCTTTTGTGGTTGGACGAAGTCCGGCACTGTGCTGTACAACTTGAAACGGTGTATTGATGTGGCTTTGAAAGGCTTTTAGCAATTCTTCTTTGGCCGTTTCGGTTGGAAACTCATTTGTTGGCGACCAATCAAAAGTGGCTCCCAGTTTATAATTGTTCATTTCCAAGGGAAGTAAAAAATTTCCAAAATGAATCATTTCATTCCAATGGGCTTCAGGAAGATTTAAGGTAACCGTTTCACCTTTATTGGGTATAACGTTTATGGGACTTAAACTTGGCCATTCATTCAAGGAAATTCCAGAACAAACAACTACAAAATCAAATTCTATCTCATTCCACAACCATGTTTTATCAGTTCTGAGTAGATCCTTCTCGGTGATAGTTTGCTGGTGAAATTTTTGATTTGATTTGAAATAGCTCCGAACAACACTCAAAAAGTGGGGGACATTCAGCCAACCCGAGTGCAATACTTCACCTATACCATATGGCGCATCCACTGCGGCATTGAAGCTCTCTATTCTCTTCGAAGAATAATATTTTCCTTTAGGTCCCTCAGAAATGACATCCCATTGATTTTGCTCTTCAATGGTAGCGAAGACCCGGTGAAAAGTCAAGGGAGTGTAAAATTTCAATTGAAACTTCGTCTCTACTGCAGTCAAAAATTGGTGCATTACAGGCAGTAATTCATCAATCTTCCAACTCAGTGTTAGCCGTTTAAAACTGACCGGATTAACAACACCACCCGCCCATTGCGACGCTCTAATGGGTCTATCATCATCTGCAATGTGTACATCGAAACCGGCTTCTTCGGCCTGCAGAGCGAGTACACTTCCCGCTAGACCTTGACCAACCAATAATATTTTCGCAGACATTAGTTGATTACATTCAGCATTTTACCCACTTTAGTAAATGCTTCAATGGCTTTGTCAATGTGCTCGAATTCATGGCCAGCACTAAGTTGTACACG
>Ga0315899_10006090_pt1 | contig 12982 bp, 5 predicted proteins | sample LakEriMetagenome_2_FD_203518 | JGI IMG/M metagenome (GOLD analysis project Ga0315899, IMG submission 203518) | Freshwater fungal communities from buoy surface, Lake Erie, Ohio, United States - Buoy 4 MA112 | ecosystem: Environmental > Aquatic > Freshwater > Lake | place: USA: Lake Erie, Ohio...
AGGGAACGGCTTCAACATCACCACGGAACTTGGGGGGGCACTGTACATCATTCCGGGTTCCGTCCCTTCCGCAGTGGCCGGACCGGACAACCGGGTGCTGGTGGCGCAGCTGACCTCGACCGGCGTGATGAACGTTACGCTCAACTTCCAATGGGAGAATGCGGCGGGAGCTACGCTGCAAGCGGTGGGGCTTTCGGCAACGTTCCCGGTCATTCCAGCAGGTTGCACCGTTTCTACGGCGTGCAATTTTGACCCGGTGGCCCAAATCAACAACGGCACCTGTACGTATCCTGGAACCGCCTGCAACGACGGCAACCCGAACACGGTCGGGGATGTACTTTCATCCACCTGTACCTGTGCAGGGACGCTGCAAATCCCGGGTTGCACGGATGCCACGGCATGCAACTACAACGCCGCTGCGAACGTCAGCAACGGCAGTTGTACGTATGCGCAGAGCGGTTACGACTGCGCGGGAAACTGCCTCAACGACTTGAATGGAAATGGATTGTGTGACAACGAAGAAGTCTTCGGTTGCACAGCGGAGGATGCGGACAACTACAATCCTGCGGCCACGACGGAAAACGGCACGTGCACGTGGGCCGGTGGTCTGGTCACCGGTCTGACCTACGAGGTGGTTTCGGAAAACGGAATCCCGGACAAAACGACCTACCGGATTTATGCAGAAGTGTCCCAGGCCTCTGCGGAGATTGTCGCTGTGTACGGATATGACACGACGCCTTGGCTGTTGTCTTCGACGACAGGATTTTACCAAGATGCCTTCGGGTCGGGTACGGCCGGTGGCGTGAATGCGGCCTTCTTCCCGTTCGTGCCCGCCCTCCAGTACGATTCTTGGGTGACCTTGGGAGCTGCGCCAGGTGCACCGAACGCTGCCTCTTCCGTGGGTATGAGTGCCTTCTTGCCCGCATTTGAGACAGGTGCGGCTTTGAATGTGAATACGTTTGTAGGCGGTTCCATCTTCATCCTCCCGGGCACCACGACCCAAGGCACCCCGGTAGGAGGCAAGGTGCTCGTGGCGCAAGTCACGACGAATGGCACCGTGACGGCGCGGTTCAACTTCCAGCTCCAAACTTCCGACGGGACCACGTGGAATGCCGATGGCGTGGAGTTGGTCTTCCCTGTAGCGGAGACCCCGCAAGGGTGCACGGATCCCGAGGCCCTCAACTACGACCCGGATGCGCTGCTGGACGATGGGTCGTGCGCCTATCCCGGACCGAGCTACTCCGGTCTCTCGTACGAGTTGGTGTCTGAAAATCTTCCAGTCGCTGGCCAGAGGACCTTCCGGGTCTACGCGAACTTCACGAATCCGAACGACCAGCTCACAGCGGTTTTTGCGCAGTCCGGCAATCCGCTGAGCATCGCATCTACCCAGCCGTTCTACCAAAACACCTTCGGGGAAGCGTTCTATCACCAAATCAACCAGGCCTTCCTTTCCTTCGACCCCTCCTTGGCGCAAGACAGCTGGCTGACCATCGGCAGTGCGCCATCGGTGAATACGGTCGGGACTACCGCAGCAGAGACCGCGTTCGAGTCCGGTGGTGCGTTTGCCATCAACAACGCCCTGGGCGGGAGCTGGTTCGTGCTCCCGGATCTCGAACCGCTCGCCTTCCCAGATGCACAGGGCCGGGTGCTTTTGGCGCAGCTCACGACCGCGGGTCAAGTGACCTTCCAAGCGAACTTCCAGTACCGGACGCAACTTGGCGAAAATCCGCAGGAGCTCAACGAAGTACTCGTATTCCCGAACCTCTTGTTCGGATGCACCGACCCTACGGCGTGCAATTACGACAGCTTCGCGCAAGCCAGTGATGGTTCGTGCACCTACGCGCAGCAATACTACACCTGCGCCGGAGCCTGTCTGAACGATACCGACGGCGACGGGGTCTGCAATGAGCTCGAGGTGCCCGGCTGCACGGACGACAACGCGGCGAACTTCAATCCGCAGGCCACAGACGAGAACGGAACGTGCCAGTACCCGGGCTGTACGAACCCCCAGGCGTGCAACTTCAATGCAACGGCGAACGTGGACAACGGTTCCTGCACCTATGCCGCGCAGTACTATACCTGTGCCGGCGCCTGTCTGAACGACACCGATGGCGACGGCGTCTGCAACGAACTCGAAATCCCGGGCTGCACGGACGACAGCGCCGCGAACTTCAACCCGCAAGCCACGGACGACAACGGAACCTGCGAATACCCGGGCTGTACGAACCCTGCTGCGGACAACTTCGATGCTACGGCGAACGTCGACGACGGGTCCTGCATCCTCGGAGGTTGCACCTATGCGAACGCGCAGAACTTCGCGTCCGCCGCGACCTACGACGACGGTTCATGTGTCTTCGTCGGCTGCACGAACCCGAACGCAGCGAACTACAACCCGCTGGCGACCGTTTCGAACAACACCTGCATCTTCCCAGTCTTCGGCTGCACCTACCCCGATGCGCCGAACTACAACCCTGCTGCGACCGTGGACAACGGCACCTGCGAGCTTTCTGCGGCGAACGACTGTCCGTTCGACACGGACGGCAACGGCACGGTAGGGTCGGGTGACCTGCTCAACTTCCTTGCCGCGTACGGCGCGCCGTGTAACTGACGGGCGGCCAGCGTATTCGAGGCGATCAAGGGCTGTCCATTTCGGACGGCCCTTGTGCGTTCAGGGTGGTTCGTGTGAAACGTACACTTTCATGTACCTTGGCGGCACAACCTACCGACATGGAGACAGGAATGCGCCCCCGGCTTTCGTTTTGGCAAATCTGGAACATGAGCTTCGGCTTCCTCGGCATCCAGTTCGGATTCGCGCTGCAAGGGGGCAACATGAGCCGCATTTTCCAAACCCTGGGCGCGGAAAAAGATGAGCTGCCGCTGTTGTGGATCGCCGCGCCGCTGACGGGATTGCTCGTGCAGCCCATCATCGGGTACTGGAGCGACCGGACCTGGAGCCCGCGGTGGGGGCGGCGGAGGCCTTACTTTTTGCTCGGCGCGGTGCTGTCTTCGTGCGCACTTTTTTTCGCGCCGTACAGCTCGGCGTTGTGGATGGCGGCCGGATTCCTGTGGGTGCTGGATGCGTCCATCAACATCAGCATGGAGCCGTTCCGGGCGCTCGTGGCGGACAAGTTGGGGGAGGAGCAGCGCTCGTTCGGCTTTGTGATCCAAACCCTCATCATCGGTGTGGGCACGTGGGTGGCTTCCAACCTGCCCTGGCTCGTCACCCAGCTCGGCGTTTCAAACACGGCCGGGGCGGGGGAAGTGCCGGCCAGTGTACACGTTTCGTTCGCCATCGGAGCAGTCGTGTTCCTGGGATCCATCCTCGTTACGGTGTTCACGACCGATGAGACGCCGCCGACCCCTGAGGAGCAACAGGCACTTTCCGGGGGGGCGTTCGGTGGCGGCAAAGGGGTGCGGGCCATTTTCACCGCCATCGGCGAAATGCCGGCGACGATGCGGCAACTGGCGTGGGTTCAGTTTTTCAGCTGGTTCGCGTTTTTCACGATGTGGAGTTTTGCGACGCCGGCCTTGACCGAGCACGTGTTCGCCGCGCCGATGCCGGAAGAAGGCGCCCTCGATCATGCCGTGAAGTTTGCCGCGTACAACGACGCATCGAATGCGGTGTCCAGCGCGATGGGCGTGTACGGGCTGAGCTCGATGGCCTTTGCTTTGGTCCTTGCGGTGTGGACCGCTCGCAGGAAGATCCACCGGCAGGCTGTCCATGGGGTCTGTTTGGTCGCGGGAGGTGCAGGGTTTCTCGGCATGTACCTGCTGGGCCCCGATACGGCGCACCTGCTGTCCGGGTGCTTCGCGCTGATCGGGCTGGCGTGGGGCAGCATCCTCTCCATGCCCTATGCCCTCGTCGCTTCGGCCCTGCCGGGAGACCGCATGGGCATGTACATGGGCATCTTCAACATGTTCATTGTGATTCCCCAAATCGTCGCGGCCCTCGGCGCCATCACGTGGCTGTACCCGCTGCTGGGCGATGGCGTGATTTTCACGATGGTCCTAGCCGGCATTTCCCTGCTACTGGGCGCTGCAGCGACCTTGGCGGTGCGCACGCCCGAGGCGCAAAAAACGTAAGGGACTTGGTGTATTCTGTACACCATTCCTTAACTTTACATCATCCTGAAGTGATTTTTCGCGGAGGCGTAAGGCACTTTGGGCGAATCCGAACCGAATCAACCTTCACCGAATGCGTCATTTCTTTCTCACCCTCTGGGTGTGTAGCCTCGCTCTGGCGGGCTCGGCCCAAACGATGATCAATGTCACCTGGCAGGTCGACATGAGCGAAGTCGGAGCGAATCCGGCTGGTGTTTTCGTCGCAGGTTCCTTCCAAGGCTGGACCGCGGGAGCGAGCCAAATGACGGACCCCGACGGAAACGGCATCTACACCTACACGCAGCAGGTAGAGGCTGGCACGTACATCATGTACAAATTCATGAACGGTCCGGGCTGGTCATGGGTAGAAAGTGTCCCTGCCGCGTGCGGTAACACGGCGGACAACAACAACCGTTTCATCACCCTCGGCACTTCGGATACGGTGTTGCCGGTGGTGTGCTACAGCGATTGCGTGGCCTGCGACGAAGAAATCCCGACGGTACCGGTCACGTTCCGTGTGGACATGTCGCAGCAAACGGTGAGCGCGAACGGGGTCCACGTGGCCGGTTCAATGCAGGGTTGGAATCCCGGTGGGACACAACTCAGCGATGCGAACGGGGACGGCATTTACGAGGTGACCCTCCAACTCGCCGCGGCCTCCTACCAATACAAATTCGTCAACGGCAACGCGTGGGGAGGAGATGAGTCGGTTCCTTCGGCGTGTGCCACGAACAGCAACCGGGAAGTGGTTGTGGGCAGTTCTCCCGTCACGGTCACGAGCTGCTTCGGCCAATGCACGCAGACGTGTGCAGCGCCCACGCCGTCCGCGAACATCACCTTCTCGGTGAATGCCTCCCTGCTCACCGTGAACCCGTCCGGCATGTGGCTCGCCGGTTCATTCACATCGCCGACGTGGCAGGCGGGTTCTGTGGCGATGTCGGATGCAGACGGTGACGGCGTCTGGACGGCTACGGTCAACGTTTCCGGTTCGGCCGAGATTGCATACAAGTTCTTCAACGGCGACCCCTATGTGGATGGCCAGCAAGTGAATGCCGGCGAGGAAACGGCAAACTTCTCCGCGGCAGGCTGCGGTGCTTCGAACGGTGTGGGAGGCTACAACCGGATTCATACCCGGACCGGTCAGCCGGAAGTGCTCCCCACCGTGTGCTTCAACTACTGCACCTCGTGCCCGCAAGGGGTGCCGGGTTGCACCGATTCCGATGCTGTCAACTACGATGCCGATGCCACGGCGGACGACGGTTCGTGCCAATTCCTGGTCACCCTGCGCGTGAACATGTCGAACACCACCGTGAATGCGGCCGGGGTGCATGTGGCCGGTGGGTTCCAAGGTTGGAACCCGGGCAGCACGGCAGTCCCATATTTGGGGTTTGGGGTATACGAGTTGACCGTTAGCCTCACGAACGGGACGCACGAATACAAGTTCGTCAACGGCAATGCGTGGGGGTCAGATGAGTCGGTCAGCGGTTGTGGCAACGGCGGCAACCGGACGGTTACCGTGAATGGTGGGAACGTGGTTGCCGCGGCGGCATGCTTCGGTAGCTGCGATGCCTGTGCAGGCTGCACCGATCCGTTCAGCCTCGAGTTCGATCCGTTCGCAGGTTCCGACGATGGTTCGTGCGACACGCCGCGCGTACTCGGCTGCACCTACGAGGAGGCGACGAACTACAATCCCGCAGCAAACATCGAAGACGGTTCGTGCATCGTGGATGCGGCGAACCCCTGCCCGGGCGATTTGAACGAGGACGGCGTCGTGGGTACGCCGGACTTGCTGGTGTTCCTGGCAGCCTTCGGTACGGATTGCGACTGATTTTGAACCGATTTCGACAAAGCCGTCTCGCCCTCAGGGTGGGGCGGCTTTTTTGCATGGGGCTTGCAGGGTGGGGGAGTTTCGCGCCTGCGGGCGCCCAACCCCCCGACCCGCGCGACGCCGTCATCTACTTTGCGATGACGGACCGGTTTGCGGACGGCGATCCCGTTGCGAACACGGCGCTGGGCGATGCGCGCAGCAGCGCCTACGACCCGAGCCGGGACGACCGGTTCCACGGCGGGGATGTTCGCGGCGTTTTGCAACACCTCGACTACATCCAGGGGCTGGGAGCGACGGCTGTTTGGCTCACCCCTCCGGTGCTGAATGCTTCGTGGAACCTGGACTCGAGCTTCACGGGCTACCACGGCTACTGGGCCCGCGATTTCGCCACGCCCGATCCGCGGTTCGGCAGCTGGGACGACTGGCGTGCGCTTTCGACCGCCTTGCACGCACGCGGAATGGGCCTCATCCAGGACATGGTCGTCAACCACACGGCGGATTTCTTCTCCATCGAACGGGGTGCGTACGACCCGCTGCCCCTGGCACCGCCGTTTGCCCTCAACAACCCCGACGTCCCAGCGCATCGGGCGGCCGGCATCTACCATTGGACGCCGGAAATCAAGGACTACGGGAAACGCAGGCAAGTGCTGACGCATGCGCTTTCCGGGCTCGACGATTTGAACACGCGCAATCCCGCGGTGCGGGAGGCCCTGCGATCGGCCTACGGTACGTGGATGCGCGAACTCGCGCTCGATGGAATCCGGTTTGATACGCAGAAGTACGTCGAGCGGGGTTTTTGGCCGGATTTCTTGTGGGCAGGTGGGGAGTTTCCAGGGATGGAGCGGCTCGCCGCCGATGCCGGAAGGCCGCTCTTCACGTTCGGCGAAGTCTGGAACGAAAGCGGTTCCCGCGACGTTCGAGGGGAGCAGTACATCCGCCGCTACCTCGGCCACAGGAACTACCGCGGGGTCGATGCCTGCTTGAATTTCCCCCTCGCAGGGACGCTGCGGGCGGTGTTTGCACGGGGGGCTTCGGTGGAGGATTTGGCCTACCGCATCGAGGCCCAAGTGCGGGTGATGCGCAACCCTACGACCGAGTGGGTGCATTTCCTGGACAACCACGACATGCCGAGGTTTCGTGCCGAAGGTTCGGAGGCGGCCTTCCGGCAAGCGATGCGGACCCTCTTGCTGTTCCCCGGCGCAGTGGCCGTGTATGCCGGCACGGAGCAGGGGGACCGGGAAGTCCGGGCAAATTTGTTCGGACGGCTGGATGCGGGCAGCGAAGCATACACGTGGATGCAGGCGGCCCTCGCAGCGCGGGCGGCCACCGTGCCGTGGCGTCGTGCGTGGCCCGAAGTGGTGGTGGCAGATGCCCAGTACGCGGGGTTGCTCGTGCTGCGGTCGGTGTGGGAGGGAGATACGGTTTGGACGGTGCTCAATGCGACGGACGACCCGCGCGCGTTTGCGGATGTACGGGCACCCGGGATGCGCACAGGTGCGGTCGAAGTGGTGTGTGTGGAGGGCGCAGAGCCGGTGTTCGAGGCCGCAGCGAATGAGTTTTCATGGCTCTACCTCCCGCCGCGTGCTTGGATGGCATTTCGGTTGACGGGAGAAGAAGTCCCTGCGCGGCGTGAGGAGATGGCACAGGCCTGGTCCGTGAATGGAACGATGCAACGGTTCGAGCCGGTGAAGTTGTCGCACGGGAACTACGAGGTCGTGCGCTGGAACACGGACGCGGCGGGCATTCCGGTGGGGGTGGACACCGTGGAGCGGTTCCGGGTGGTGGAACCGCGACGAACCGTGGCGCGGGCCCGAGATCCGCGCGGAGACGATCGAGGCCGAGACGGGAAGTTGACGTACCCCACCTCCGAAGGGTTCGCACACCGAGGTGACGTGCGGGGCTTGCGCGTCGTGGAACGTGGAGCGACGTGGGAGGTGGAGGTGCGGCTTCGGCGGCGGCATTCGCGGGTTTGGAATCCGCCGGCGGGGTTTGACCATGTTGAGGTGGGGGTTTGGTTCGCGGTCTCGGGTGGAGGCATGAAGGAGTTGCCCGGTATGCAGGCATCCTGGGAGGGCTCGGGCGGGCTGGCGTACGGGTTCCGGGCGTCGGGCTGGCAGTTGGTGGCCTGGGACGCGGGCGGTGCGGCACCTCCGCCGAAGTTTTTAGGGGCCCGTGGCCGTACGCTCCGGTGGGAGATGCCGAAGGTCCCCGGGTGTGCAGCGGTTTGGGTGACGACATGGGATGCGGACGGCATGGGCGTGCCGCGGCCGGTGCAGGCGGTGGCTGGGCCATACGAATTCGGCGGGGGGACTGCGGATTCCCCGCGGATTGTGGACGACCTTCACGGCCATGTGCGGCAATGAATTCCGGAAGGGGGTGTGGGCGATGGGTTGGTTGCTGTCCGCCGCCGGGCCGGCGGCGTCCCAAACGCCCGCCGAGCCCGTTTGGGCCGACGAATTCAACGGACCGGGCATCAGCACGGCGAACTGGACGCTCGAAACCGGCACAGGTGCCCAATACGGGCTCGTCGGCTGGGGCAACAACGAGTTGCAGTACTACACCGGTTCGCAGCAGAACGCGTACGTAGCCGATGGCAGGTTGCACATCGTGGCGCGTGCTGCGTCGCTCGGCGGCATGGCGTACACGTCGGCTCGTCTGATGTCACGCGGCAAGGTGTTCGGAACGCATGGGCGCATCGAAGCGCGGATCCGCATTCCGAGCGGCAAAGGGCTCTGGCCAGCATTCTGGATGCTCCGGGAAAACGGTGTTTGGCCAGGTGAAATCGACATCATGGAGGTCATCGGATCTGTGCCCTACCGCCTGCATGCCACCAGCCACCAAGGTGCTTTGCCGAACTTGTTCTCGCTGGGCAGCCATCTGGATGCTCCCAGCGGGGTGGACTGGACCCAAGATTTTCACGTCTACGGCGTCGAATGGTGGCCCGGCTCTATCGTTTGGACCATCGACGGGGAACCCTATTTCGAAGTCAATAAGGCGGACATCCTGCCGAACCACGCGTGGCTGTTCGAGGAGGACATGTACCTCTTGTTGAATTTGGCCGTAGGCGGCAACTGGCCCGGTTCTCCGGATGCAACCACGGTCTTCCCAGCGCGCATGGAGGTGGATTATGTTCGGTGGTTTGACCTGCCCACGGCTGCGGTACCAGTTACCTTCCGCCTCGACGCGAATACGCTGGGATTGAGTGCCTCAGACATTGTTCACTTGAATGGTTCCTTCAACGGGTGGTGCGGTGCCTGTACCCCGATGGTGCACAACGGATCCGGCCAGTGGTCGAAGGTTGTATGGCTCCCGCCCGGGGTGCACGAGTACAAGTTCACGGTCAACGGTTGGTCGGGTGCAGCGGATGCGATGACGCCGGGTGATTTCTGCACCCTCTCCACGTATGGCACCGGGATTACCTATGTCAACCGCTATGTGACGGTCCGAGATGTTCCGGTGAGCTTGTCGGCCGTATGCTTGAACAGTTGTTTGACGTGTGGAGGAACGGTGCCAGCGACCGTCCATGTCCATACGTTTCGGATGCACCATCCGTCTGTGCTCGGTGGGTCAGCTGCTGTTGCAATCGCTGGTGTAGGCGTGTTTCCGATGCAGGCCGGGGCGGCCGGGGTGTACCGAGCATCGGTCTCGGTTCCTGCAGGAGCTGCCTACCAGTACACGGTGAACGGGGTGCCAGAAGTCCTGCCTGCCGGATGTGGAGCACGCTCTGTTCCTCCGGCAGGAGGGTTTCAGCCGTTTGCGGAGTGCTTTGCGGAGTGCGTCGGATGCGGAATCTGCGGCGATCCGGGTGCGGCCGCGTACAATCCGTTCGCGGCATTTACAGCGGGCTGCGGTGAGGCCCCCGGGATTCCAGGCTGCACGGTGCCGACCGCAGCGAACTACGCGCCCTGGGCTACCTGGGATGACGGCTCGTGTGTGGCTGGCACCGAAGAAGTGTGTCCGGCGGACTGGGATGCGTCTGGAACGGTGAACGTATCGGACTTGCTCATTTTGTTAGGGGCTTTCGGGTCGGAATGTGTTGATTGATATTTAGATAAGAGATGGTGTGAAGGCGATGTAGGGGTGAAAAAAGAAGATGTGTAGGGGTGTTCTGCGGACACGAGATGCGCGACTTTGAACCCGTTGCCGTAACTTTATGTTAAATTGAATTTCACGAATAACCGAAATCATGCGTTTCAATTCTCTTCTACTTTGTTGTGCGCTGCTGGGTGCAGCCGCTTCAACCACGGCACAAAATGCCGTCACGTTCCGTGTAGACATGTCTGAATACACCGGTTCGTACGTGTACGGCGGGGTCTTCGTGAATGGTGGTTTCAATGGATGGTGTGGCGCGTGTGCCCCCATGAGCGATGCGAACGGAGACGGGGTTTGGGAAATCACCATCGATTTGCCTGCTGGGAACCATGAGTACAAGTTCACGCTGGACGGATGGAATGCGCAGGAGCAGTTCGCAGGTGGCGAGACATGCACGTTGACCACAGCCGGTTTCACGAATCGGTTGGTTACTATTTCTGGACCAACTACGCTGGATGCGGTGTGCTGGAACGTGTGCGCAACATGCGACGCGCCGGCACCAGAGCCCCAGCAAGTCACCTTTGATGTGGACATGTCCACGTACGGTGCGGCGTTCGGCACGGTCAACCTGAACGGCTCGTTCAACGGATGGTGCGGTGCATGTGCCCAGATGACGGATGCGGATGGGAACGGCATATACTCCATTACGCTGACACTTGCCCCCGGTACCTACCAGTACAAGTTCACTACGGACGGCTGGAACGATCAGGAGTCGCTTGTTCCCGGTTCCGAGTGCACGTCTACCCTCAGCGGGTTCACAAACCGGAGCGTAACGGTCGCGGATGCGCCGATTGACTTGACGAATGTGTGTTGGGAGAGCTGTGCAACGTGTACAGATCCCAACTCCGTGCCGGTGGCAGTGACCTTCGCTGTGGACATGGCAGGGTTCGGTCCGGTCTCGGGCTATGTGAATGTGAGCGGCTCGTTCAACGGCTGGTGCGGAGATTGCTGGCAAATGGCAGACGGAGACGGCGATGGCGTGTACACCTTGAGCACGACACTCCTTCCGGGCACATATGAGTACAAGTTCACCCAGAACAACTGGGCTCAGCAAGAGCAATTCACGCCCGGTGCATCCTGCACCTCTACCCTTGGGGGGTACACGAACCGCACGCTTACGGTCACTCCGTCAGGCACGTCGATTCCGGAAGTGTGCTGGAACAGCTGCTCGGCATGTCCGTCCGGCGTGGTCGGTTGCATGGATGCAGCGGCTCAGAACTACAATGCGGACGCTACCATTGCGAGCGGCAGCTGCCAATACTTGGTGACCTTCCGTGTGGACATGGCGAATGCTACGGTGGCTCCGGCGGGAGTGTACCTCGCTGGTGGATTCCAGGGATGGACGGCAAATGCAACTCCGATGAGCTACCAGGGCTACGGTGTCTACGGAATCACCATTGCGCTTACGGAAGGAGTGCAGGAGTTCAAGTACATCAACGGCGGTGAGTGGGGTGGTGACGAGAACTTCGGTGGAGCGGCCTGTGCTTCAGCGTACGGCAACCGCACGGTCATCGTCGGCGCAAACACCACGCTGGATGTGGTTTGCTTCAATTCTTGCGCCGCTTGTGGCGGTTGCACGGATCCGTTCAGCTTGGAGTTCAATCCGTTCGCATCCGAGGACGATGGCTCATGCGCCACGGCTGTAGTGTTCGGCTGCACCTACGCAGATGCTTCGAACTACGACGATGCGGCGAACATGGAAGACGGTTCCTGCACGTTCGATTTGGGCAACACCTGCCCGGGCGATCTGAACGAGGACGGAGTCGTCGGCACGCCGGACTTGCTGGTGTTCTTGGCCGCTTTCGGTACCGACTGCGACTAAGACTTCAACCCGAATGAGTGCAACGCCTCCCCGGTTTCCGGGGGGGCGTTGTGCGTTAGAGGCGTTGGATGAACTCTTGCAGGTTCGCTCCTTTGTCCAGATCGAGGCGTTTGCGAAGCCGAAAGCGGCTGATTTCGACTGCGCGGACCGACACGAACATCAGCGCTGCGATTTCCTTGGATGAGAGGTTCATGCGGATGTACGCGCACAGCCGCAGGTCGTTCTTTGTCAGGTGGGGAAAGCGCTCGCGGAGCCGCGATTGAAAGTCCACATGGACGCGGTCGAACTGTTGCGAGAATTGCTCCCAGCCGGCGTCAAAGCGTTCATCTTGTTGGATGACGTGGATGAGTTCTTGGATGCTCTTTTGCTGCACACGGGTGGCTTCTCCGCGCAATGCAAGGAGTCCCTTGCGGACCGTGGCGAGCGCTTCGCCTTTTTCCATCAGGTGCAAGGTGGCGGAGGCGAGCTCTTGGTTGCGGAGTTCGAGCTCTGTCTGCGCGCGTTCTTCGCGCTCTCGAACCAGGTCGGCCTGTGCTTCAGCAAGGGCGTGTACGTTTTGCAGTCGTTCCCTGCGGCGGACAGCATAGAGCACCGCATAGCCTGCGCCGAGCGCCAATGCAGCAAAGGCAAGTCGCGCGGCGACCGTTCCGTACCATGCGGGGGGCACGTCGACGGTCATGGTGGTGGGCGGGCCTGCGAATGCTGGGCTGAGCAGCGCGCGGTACTCCAGCCGGTGCGTGCCTTTGCTGAGCCCAGGCAGTGTGATGGAGGGGTTCGTGGCGGGTTCGGACCAAGAGTCGGACACGTCCGGAAGCCGCCATTGGTAAAGCGCCTGCCCCAGCCAGCGGTTGCCCTCGGTGCCGAGGGACAGTTCAAGGGCATGGATTCCCGGCTGCAACGCAATCGAGCCGGCCCGCAAGACCCGCCGCGCTGCGCTGGGCGCATTCAGGTGGGTCACCCGGTGCACCACCGCACGCGGTGCGTCCTCCGGAGCCAGCATCTTCTGTGGGTCGATCACGAGAAAGCCGGAGGCAGTGGGGATGCAGACATTTCCGTTCGGCATGAACTCGATGGACTCAAAACTGGCAATGGGAACTGCGCCTGTCAGCGGCAGGTGGCGGATCCGGGTGCCCGGTCGG
>Ga0315899_10006091_pt1 | contig 12982 bp, 11 predicted proteins | sample LakEriMetagenome_2_FD_203518 | JGI IMG/M metagenome (GOLD analysis project Ga0315899, IMG submission 203518) | Freshwater fungal communities from buoy surface, Lake Erie, Ohio, United States - Buoy 4 MA112 | ecosystem: Environmental > Aquatic > Freshwater > Lake | place: USA: Lake Erie, Ohio...
CTTCAACAAACCAGCATCATATTATCCGAAAAGGGGGTCCCTCTTCGACGCCGATCGGGGGTCCCTTTTGAACGCCGTTTGACACCCTTAGCGCTTTCCGACGGGTCGATGCCGTCGGGGAAGGCCGCGCTGGGATTGCCATAGACGTAGAAGAGCCGGTCATCCTCGCTGACGGCGCGGCGGACGACCGTCAGCTTGGCGTGCCAGTCGTCGTTGAAATGATGGACGAGGTCGCCGAAAATCTGGCGGTCGATGACGTTCCAGCCGGCCCAGTCGGGGCCACTGTTGGCCGAGCGCGGCAGGTCGATGCGGGTTCCGTCCGTGTAGTAGAGCGGGAGCGCCCCCCAGGTCGCGCCGCGGCTTTGATGGTCCTGATGGCCGTATCCAACGGTGAGCGTGGTTTGCGGGCCAAGATCGGCCTCGACTATGCCGTAACCGGTCCAGCGGCGCAGGCCGTAGCGGTCGAGATAGCTATCCTCATCGAGGTAAGCGCCGACCGCACGGGCACGGACGCTGCCGTTGGACGTCAGCGGCGCGCTCACATCGGCGTCGAGGCGCAGATGGTCGTAGGAGCCATATTGCGCGCTGCCGCTCGCCTGGAAGGTGCGGGTCGGGCGCTTGCGGATGAAGTTGACGACGGCGGACGGGTTGCCGGTTGAGGAGAGCAGTCCCGGCGCGCCACGCACCACGTCTATATGGTCGTAGATGGCGGTGTCGATCGAGCCGGTCTGCACTTCGAACGCGAAGGGCAGGCCAATGCCGTCGATCTGGAAGGTCTGAATGTCGAAGCCGCGCGCCGAATAATAGATGCGGTCGGTTTCCTGCGCCTGCACCTGAACACCCGGCACGGTCTTTAAGAGGTCGTTGATGTCGTTGAGCTGAAAGTCCTGGATCTGGGCGCGGGTGACGACGCTGACCGATTGGGGCGTTTGGCGCTGGGACAGGGGGAAGCGCATCGTCGTGGTCTGCTTCTTCACCGCATAATCATCCTGCCCTTCGGTGCGCTGGCCAGTGACGATGATCTCGCCGGCACCGGGTGCGGGAGGCGTTTCGGCGCCGGGAATGGCGACGGTCGCGGCGGCGATGATGGGCAGCAAAACAGGCATGAGGCAGCAGATTCCCTTTCCAATTTCCCGCTGCCTAATCAGTCGACCGGAAGATTGCAAATAATTTGCAATAGCAAAATCAGGCAGGACATTTGTTGGGTACACTGTGCCGCATGTCTGCCAGTCGCGCTTCCAGCGCGCCGCATACCCCTGCGAAAGCCGCTTCTCCCAATACCAGATGCAGCGGCGGATCGGATGCTATGGCAGTATCGACGATCAGCTGGGCACCGCGACCAGGGAGCGCACATCGCCGCTTGAGCCCGATCGCGCTCCCCATTGACGGCTTGGATTTTTGCGGGCCTGCGGGCTCGGGCGGCCAAGGCGTCTCCCCTGGCCATTGCTCGGCGGATCGTCGATGCCGTCGGGGTGGCCAGTGCAGCTCTGACTATGAGCCGACATCGGCAATTTGCTCATCCAGGCATTCGTGCCGCACACTGCGTCCGCAAGAAGAGGGGCGTGACGATCGCGGCGAGAGTCCCGCCATAAACGAGTTTCGCTATAAGGCCGTGATCGAATGCGACGGCTTTCATGTCTAAAAGCCAAAGCGAAGCGCTTGTTACGGACGAGCCGAGTATGATTGCGATGAAGGCAAAGCGCAGCGCCCGCCGCACTATCTTTGGCCGGCTGGGGCCGCTCGGTCCCGATGCGCGGGTAGCGATCAACCCCGGAACCATCGTGCCCATCAATGCGATCATGAACGTCTGCGGCACGAAATCGAATGCGTAGTTGCCCACACCCCAGATCGGCACGGCTTCCATCCCATGGAACAGGAGGAAATAGAAGGCGGCGCTCAAGGTGCAATTGATCACCACGCTGATCCCGGTTTCGCGTGCCAGTGCGGCGGCCGAAAGTGCGGGCGCAGCCATCAGGCGGACCTGGTGCATTGTTCGATGAACCGCAGCAGTTCGTCGCTGACCCGGCGGTCCGCCGTACCCAGATGATAGGCTAGGGAAAAATGATTGTGACCCGTTGCCAGATAGGCTTGGGGCAGGGCGGTCCAGCGTTCGAGGCGCCGCTGGAGCAGTCCGACGAACTCGGCCTGGAACCGGGGCGGGTCGAATTCCGACGCCAGAACGAACAACGGCAGCTTCGTTTCGACAAGCGAGCCAAGGGGCATCATCGCGGCGTGCCGCATCATGTCATCGCCATAATAAGCGCGATCCCGCATGTCATTCGCTTCGGTCACGCCATAGACGCCGGACAGAAGGATCGCGCCGCGAACTCCGGGTTCGTCAGGATAGCGATCGATGAAGCCCGCGACATGCGCTGCGCCCGCCGATGTTCCGGAAACGATGATGGCGTCGGGATTGCCACCATATTGCCCTATGTTGGCGCGCACCCATCGCACCGCCGCAGCGACGTCATCGGCCCCCGCAGGCCAGGGATGGTCGGGGGCGAGGCGATAGTTGATCGTCACCCCGATGAGACCCGCGCCGGCAGCCATGCGGGCGACATTGGCATTCTGCCACGAATTGCCGTCGCCCTTGTCACCACGTAGGAATCCGCCGCCATGGACGAACAGCAGGACCGGCCGGACAGAGCCATCCTTCGGCGCAAAGACGTCCAGCCGATGGCGTGCATGCGGCCCATAGGGCAGATCCACGGCCACCGGCGGACACGCCGCCGCCCGTTCACGCTGCTCGCCGTCGAACAGGGCAACGACGGCGGGCAATGTATCAGGCCCCAGTTCGTTACCCAGCGCGGCGATAGCGTCGCGGATCGCCGCATCCTGCATGGTTCGCCTCAGGCCTCGTCGACGACAGGGTTGGTCAGCGTGCCGACGATGCCGACCGAGACTTCGACCGTATCGCCGCCCTTCAGATAAAGCGGCGGATTGCGCTTGTCACCGACGCCGCCAGGGGTGCCGGTCACGATGACGTCGCCCGGCACCAGTTCAGTGAAGGCCGAGCAATATTCGATGAGCGTGGCGATATCCCAGATCATGTCGGAAATGGGCTGATCCTGCACCAGTTCGCCGTTCACGCGCGTCTGCACCCGCTGGCTCGCCAGATCGGGGATCGCATCGCGCAGGACGAGCGCGGGACCGAATGCGCCCGTCGCCGGGAAGTTCTTGCCGGGCGTGAACTGGATATTATGCCGCTGCCAGTCGCGCGCCGATCCATCGTTGAACACGGAGTAACCGGCGACATGGTCGAAGGCCGCGTCGCGTGTGATCCGCCGGCCGCCCTTGCCGATGATGACGGCCAGTTCACCCTCATAATCGAAGCGGGTCGTCTCACGCGGGCGGACGAGCGCGTCTCCGTCAGCGATCAGCGTGTCGGCCCAGCGCGTGAAAACCGCCGGATGCGCCTTCTGCTCGCGGCCCGTTTCGGCGACATGGGTCGCATAGTTCAGCCCGATGCACAGGATCTTCTCCGGGTTCGGGATGACGGGAAGCAGCGTCACCTCCGCCAGGGCGTAGCCTGCGCTTTCCTTGAGTGCCGCAAGATCGCCCGTCAGATGATCCTTGAGGAACGCTGGCGCGCCGGGGGCACCCAGATCGACAACGCGCTCGCCGTTCAGGCGTCCGAAGCTGGGGGTGCCGTCCGGGCGGCGAAAACTCACATAATGGGTCACGATGTTCATCCTTCTGGAACGGGCCATGATGGCAGTCGAGCAAAAAGCCCATACCGCGCAGCAGCCGGCAATGAAAATCCTGCGGTCAGGCCGCAACGGGATCTGGCGTCCATGTCCTGCGGAACCTGAAACGCTCCTCAGCCTTGCGTAAGCCATCGAAATCCTTGTCAGAAAGCCCCCATTGGTCGATCCGGTTCTGGGGCCATGTCCAGTCATCTGGCGTGCCCACGCGATAATCGTCCGACACCTTTTCGACAGCCGTCGAAAATTCGATCACCGGTCCGAAAGGCGCGATGAAATAGGCGAAGATATTTGCGCCCGGACCATGGCGGCCGGGGCCCCAGGACGGCGCAGATCCATGATCCCGAAGACGGCCGATCCCGCGCATGACCGCATCCATATCCGCCATTTCAAACGCGATGTGGTTGAGTGACGCCACGCCCGCACGGGCAAAGGCGGTGCTGTGATGCGAATCGTTGCAGCGCACGAACACCATGCCTTTTGTGCGGTCGGAAACGCGGAAGCCAAGCACGTCTTCGGCCGCGGTCCCCGTCGCCTCGGCATCGATCGAATTGAACACGATATGCGTCAGCTTGACCGGAAGGTCCGCGCCCTCGATCGGCTCAACTTCGTGCGTGTCTGTCAGAAACCGCAGCAATTCCCCTTCCGGCATCTCGATTTCGATGCCATGCCCGCCGCCCGGATCGCTCGAAACCACGTCCCGCATCGGCCAGCCAGCTGATCGAACGCGATGCTTGAGGGCCGAAAGCTCGTCCGCGTCGCACACGAAGGTGGTGCTGCGGACGAATTCATCGTCCGATTCCTGGATCGCGACGAGATAGGGGAAACCGCCCGATCCACGCAGATAATGTGTCCCGCCTTCGGGTCCCGCCGGGGCCATGCCCCAGATGTCGACCATGAACCCGGCCGCGTCCGCAGCCTTCGGTAACGCCAGTTCGATGCTGCGCAGCCTCATGCCTTTGCTCCTTCATTCAATCCGGCGGCGTCGATCCCGGCCAGCGCGCAGGCTTCGTCGCATTCGCCGGTGTCGCCGCTGATTCCCACCGCGCCGATGATGTCACCTTCGTTCGACCGGATCAGCACGCCGCCCGGCGAAAAGGCGATGCTTCCGCCGACCGCCGCCGCGACGCTCTGGTAGAAGACGGGATTGCCCTTGGCCCGATCGGCCAGCACGCGGCTGTCGGCGCCCATGCCGATCGCGCCCTTCGCCTTGGCAACCGCGATGTCGTACCGATACAGGCTGGCGCCGTCCTCCCGCGCGAAGGCGACGGGATGCGCGCCAGCGTCCAGCACGACGATCGACAGCGGCTTGGCGTCCTTTGACCGGGCGTGCTCGATTGCACCGTTCACTATGGCCTGCGCCTGGCTCAACGAAATCGATGTCACGCACTTACTCCCACAAACAGACCCAGCGCCTTTTCACGCGCAGAAAGCAGCGGCCCGGCCGAGGCCGAGGCGGTTCCGAACACATAATGATCCGGCCGGACGAGCACCGCGTCGACGCCATGACCATCGAGCCAGTCGGTGATCGCGCCCGCATCGCCCAGCGTCGCGGCATCGACACGGGTCACGCCCGGCGCGCCGCCATCGATCCCGTCGTTACGGACAAACAGCCGCCAGCCGCCGCCAATGACATCATCCATCCGTTGCCCCTCGATCATGGGCTGGATGAAACGCACACCGGCGCCCGGCGTTTCCGTCGCGACGATACCGTCCGTGATCGGCGGGATCAGGTCGGCAGCGGTTCGACCGTTATGTCCGTTCTGCGCCGCGCGCATGGACGCGTCCCGCTCGGCCGCCGCAGCGCGATCGAGCATGCAAATATAGCGACCCGCGCCCACCGCGGCACCGATGACGCTGCGAACATGTGGGTCACGCTCACACTGGTAGCTGTCGACCAATGCGGGCGAAGCGCCGTCGCGTACGATGGCCGCCATCTTCCACGCGAGGTTCGCGACGTCGCGCAGACCATGGCACATGCCCTGTCCGAAGAAGGGTGGTGTCTGGTGCGCTGCATCGCCGGCGAGGAACACGTTGCCGACCTGCCATTGCTCGGCGACCAGCCCATGGAATCGATATGTCGCCGCGCGGATGATGCGATGCGGGACATCCTTCATCCAGGCCCCCACAAGCTCCGCCACCTTGTCATCCGCCATCATCGCCTGATCATCTTCGCCCGGCAGCAGCATGAACTCCCACCGCCGATGCTGTCCGCGCCCCGGCACAATTGTCGCCGGGCGGGATGGATCGCACATCATCACCGACAGGCGCTGAAGGTCGGCTTCGGGCGGCACGCCGCCGATCGGCGGGAAACTGACCGGCCCGTCCACTTCGGCATCGACCACCAGCCAAGGTTCCTCGAAATCCAGATCGTCAAGGGCGATGCCAAGCGACTTGCGCACCGCGCTGCGCGCGCCGTCGCAACCGATCACCCAACGCGCCGAAATCTCCCGCGCTTCGCCGTCCTGATCGTAGCGGACCACCACGCCGCCATCCGTCTGCTCAAGCGACTGGAACACTGCGCCCAGGCGAAGTTCGACGCTGTCGAGCGTCGCCATCCCCTCGCGCAGGTGCGCCTCCAGCTCGGGCTGGTAGAAGAAATAGTCGTTCGACCAGCCGAATGGGCGGGGTTTGCCCGCTGTCCCCATGAAGCGGATCACGTCATGATCCGCCCCGACGTGCAGATGTCCGTCGGTCGCGACCATGTCGGGCAACACCCGGTCGATCACGCCCGCCGATTGGAACAGCCGCATCATCTCATGGTCGAGGTGCACCGCGCGCGGCAGCGGGTGAAGATGGGCGTGGCGTTCCAGCACCAGCACCGATAGTCCGGCGCGGCCAAGCAGGTTTGCAGCGAGCGCGCCGACAGGCCCACAGCCAATGACAATAATATCGAACATATTGGTTCAGGCCGGTTGTGCGGCGGCGGGCGCCTTATGGAGTTCGCCGTCCTTCATCACCATCGTCAGCCGGTCGCGATCCTGCAGGATCGCGATGTCCACCAGCGGATCGCCGTCGACAAGGATGAGATCGGCCAGATAGCCCGGCCGGACGAGGCCGAGCGTGTCGCCCATGCCCATCAACTGGCCGCCCAGCATGGTCGCTGAAGACAGGGCGTCCGCCGGAGTGAAGCCGAAATACTGAACGAAATGCGCGAGGTCGCGGGCGTTGCGCCCGTGCGGATTGAAGGGGAAGCCATAGTCGCCGCCGGTCAACACCCGAACGCCGCGCCGCCTGAGCTCGGGCACCAGCTTCGCCTCAAGCGCCATGCGCTGTTCCGCGCTGGCCTTCATATGCGTCATGTCGACATGCGGCGGGGGATTGGCCTCCAACGCAGCGATCGACACGCCCGGACCCGGCGCATAGAAAAATTCGTCCTTGCGGGCGGCCATCAGTTCGATCGTCGCTTCATCGGCAAAGGAGCAGTGATAGAGGATGCGAGCGCCGGCATTCAGTGCCATCTCGATCGCGTCATGCCCGTAAGCGTGGGCCGCGATCCACAGACCGTGCTGGCGGGCCGCGTCGCCCGCCGCCTTCATTTCCTCGGCCGTATAGAGCACCTGCAAGGCCGTCCCGGGCTTAAGCGCATCCTCGCCCGACACGATCAGCTTGATCGATTTGACCCCGGTGTCGGCGCAATGCTTTACGAAGGCGCGCATCGCGTCGGGGCCGCGGCCGTTGAAGACATCCCCGGTCTCGACACCTTCCTCGCCTTCGGGACTGCGTTCGATCGTCGAGGGGATCATGCGCGGTCCGGGGGTCTTGCCGGCGGCGATGGCGTCGGCCAGTTCCGGCTCGACGCCGTCGGCGAGTGCGCCCGCCGAATAGACGCTCGTGAAGCCATGATCCAGCAGCACGCGCGCATTGCGCCATGCGGCGACCTTCAGCTCATCGGGCGGCAGGATGAACTGGTGGTAGATCTTTTCCACTGACGAGCCCCAGGTGAGATGCGCATGTGCATCCACCATTCCAGGCATCAAAGTCCCACCGCGGCCGTCGATCACCAGGTCCGCATCGCTGCATCCGGCGCCCGCCGGCAGGATTTCAACGATGTGATTGCCATCGACAACCACGCCGCCATCGACCGGATCGGACCCGCTGCCATCGAAGATCCGCACATTAATGATCGCCTTGCGCATCTCACCCTCTCATCTCACGGCGGGGATCATCCTTTAACGAACCTGCAATTTCAAATAATGATTTCGTCTATTAGTATCGTTCGTAGCTATGGATCGGAAGCGCTCCAGATCATTGGCGACTAGGACATCAGCTTTGAATTTGGACTTCACCTCGCCGGGATAACCGGCCAGTTTCTTAGGGTCTGCGCCGCCTTCCCATCGCCGCCGCCAGCGTCGACAAGCCAACTAGCCTACGCATGAACATCCTCTCATTCCCACAAACTCGCGTCGGAACATGAAGTTCGCTCGCCCGTGGGGCACATATGTTCGTAGCGGCTTGGGAATTGAACGTAGGCACGGCTCCACACTCACGTATAATATTGATTCCCTAGCCCACCATCACTTCAGCCTATGGATTGATTATGTCGATTGACCCTCGTTCCCTGAGGACATTCCTGGCCGTCTGCCGCGAGAATTCCATTAGCGGCGCCGCACGCCGGCTGAACATCACCCAACCGTCCGTCTCGGTTACGATCGCCAATCTGGAACAGATGTTGAACGCGAAACTCTTCGACCGCGCGAGATCGGGCATTACGCTCAGTGCCGCCGGTATCGCGTTGCGACGCCGGGCGGAGGCGCTTGAGCAACTCCTTGAGGTCGCCGAAGAGGAGGTGGCGCTGATTCAGCAGGCGATCGACGGCCCCATCCGAATTGGAGGGACGCCGGGCGCGCTTGCCAGCCTGGTGCCCGATATCGTCACCCATCTGCTGGAACGCGGACGCGCATTCGAAATGCGCGTCGTCGAGCGACCCGACGCGGAATTGACCGATACATTACGACGCGGCGAAATCGACATCGCGGTCGTCACGACCGGCATCGAGGTGCCGCCTGACGACATCGTCGAACATGCCATTGCGCGCGATCCATTCTCTCTCATCGTGGGCGCTGCCCATGCAAACCTACCCGATCACATCGCGCTCAATGATGTGACCGACATGCGCTGGGTTATGCCCGATGCCGCCGGCGCGTTCAGACGCCAGATCAACGGGATGTTCATCGCGGCCGCCGCGCCGCTCCCCAAAGACGTCATTCGGTGCGATTCCCTGCTTACGACAAAGGCGATCGTGCGCCGCACCGACTTCGTTGCCCTGCTACCACGGGGCGTTGCCGATGCGGAACTCGCAGCAGGCAGCTTGCGCGCCATTGCATTGAAGGGCGAGCAGATCGATCGGAGCATCGGCTTCCGCACGTTGCGCGATGCCCCCTTCGTTCCGCTGCTAACAGAACTTCTCAACTCTTTTTCTCACTGAACCCCGTATATTCAGCGTAATCTCAAGCAATGGATGTAAGAGCAAACCACATTCCTTCAGCATGGAGCGCATCTGATTTTGAAGATCGCGCCGGATCCGTATAAATCGAGCACCACCAGGGCGAGCCGGGAGAACTGTCCCGCCAGGGTCCCGTCCTTGCCGATCCGGGTCTCGGCCGGCACTAGACAGGAAGGCCAACAGGCTCAGGACAATGTCGATGCAACGACTCCGAATTCGGCATCCATTTCGTCGGGAGGGCCCGCCTGAGAGCAGCCCGTAGAAGGGGCGGTGCAACGCGAGAAGGAGCGTTCACGCGAAGCCCCCAAGGGTTGCGCGATCAGGCGATGCCGGCCGGTATCATTCCGCGCGGGCGGGCACCGGCACGATGATGAAGTGATCGTGGACCTGTCGTTGATCGGGCGTGTCCAGCGGCTTTTGCAGGCCTGTCCGGAGCTCGCCGATAGCCTGTGGCGGCAATTGGAGCGGATGTTCGTGCCGATGCTCGGGCGCTTCGTGCCCGTAATCGCGGCCAGGCTCCGACGTCATTTCGATATGAGCGCCCAGCACGGCGCAAATCGGATGCTTCGCCGCGAAGCTTGCCACCCGATCGACGCTGGCGCGATTGTCGCCCATGAAATTCACCGGCACGTAAAGTCGGCCGGGATAGAGTGTGTCACCAGACAGCAATATCTTAAGACGGGGATCATAAATCATGATCGCGGCGGCCTGATGCCCTGGCGTTGCGATGATGCTGAGCGCCCGCCCGCCAAGATCGAATGTGGCGATCCCCTTCGGCCAGTCGCGGATGCCGAAAAAGGCAGCAACGTCGGATGGCTTCAGCCCGACCAGCGTGGTGTCGGGACGCTCCCGGAAAGCGGCGTCGCCGGCGACATGGTCACCATGGCTATGGCTGTGCGCCACCACTAGCGGGATCGAACGGCGACCGTGCGCGGCGAGCCATTGTGCGATCAGCCGATCGACTGTCGGACGGATCTGGCCGCCTTCCGCCCCCGTATCGACGAGCAAGGCCCTGTCGTGCCCGAAGAGCAGATACAAGAAGGGGGCTTCGAAATTGCTTTTGACCGATTGGCGGATGACGAAACTGTCTCCGTCAAGCTGCTGGACCTGCGTAGCGGGCTCCTGCGGCAGGGTGCCGTCGATCCATTTCTCCGCAAACAGCTTGGACAAGGGGACGCAGGCGGCCGCAGCTTCCTGCACCACGCCGCTCGCCATCAGCAGCGCGCCCAATCCGATGGCCCAAGCGGGCCGCGTCCTGCGTGCGTGCGTGGCCATCGCCTTCCCCCCTCTCCCCTTCCGGCAGACGCGGCGTCCCCCTGCCACCGCCAAATGCCAAGAGGCGCCATCCGCATCGAATGGCGCCCCGATGGTCTTGTCACATCAATATTTGAATCGCGCTTCGACGCCGAAGGTGCGCGGATTGATGACGGTCTGACGATAGTAGCGCAGCAGCACCCCATCGTTCAGGCCCACGCGGGACCGGTCATTGGAAACCGACGCCACGGCATATTTGTCGAAGATGTTGTTTGCGAACAGGATGAGGCTGTAGCGATCGGTCTCGTAAGCGAGTGAAGCGCGGTGCAGCACATAGCTGGGGAGCTTTGCGCCATAGGCGCGGTCCCAGCCGAGCCGCGTCACCACATTGCCGCGATAGGTCGCGGTCCAGTCCGCCACCAGATTGCCGGTCATGAACGGCATCGTGTAGGTCGCGCCCAGGCTGCCGCTGTTCTTCGCGGAACCCGGAAGGCGATCACCCGAGAGCGCGTCCAGCTGAATGGGCGAACTGGGGTAGGTGCCGGGGGGATCGTTGACCGCGATGATCGCCGGAACATCCTGGGTCAGCTTGGCATCGGTGTAGGAATATGTGCCCTGGATCGACAATCCGTCGATCGGCTTCGCCTGGAAGGATGCCTCGAAGCCTTCCGACTTGGCCTTGCCGCCGTTGACGATGATACCGACAATTCCGTTGATCGTCGCGGAATCGACCTGGATGCCGTCCCATTTGATCTGGAAGACGTTGAAGTTGAACGTCAGCCTGCGATCGAAAAGCTGGGTACGGATGCCGAGCTCCGCATTCTTGGTCGTATCGGGCCCATATTGGATTTCATTGGGCAGGGCGCACACATTCTGCTGCGTGGGATCGAGCGGCAGGACGCACGGCGCCACCGTGTTCGGGCCGCCGATCCGATAACCCTTGCTGTATGTCGCATAGGCCATGATGTCGGGCGTGAAATTGTAGGAGCTGTTGAATTTCCAGACCCAGCCGCTCTTCTTCGACTTGCCGCCGGCGGAGGGCAGATCATAGGGGCTGACCGGATCGCCGAGTAGCGGCAGCACGGCGCGACCGGCGACGTCGGACGTATAGCCGAAATAGCGCACGCCGGCCGTGACCTGCCATTCCGGTATGATCCGGAACGTGCCTTCGCCGAAGACCGCTTTTTCCGTCACCTTCGACTTGTTGAAGCTGTTATATTCCACCTCGTCTGGATTGGGCTGCGTGCCGAATTCGACCCAGGGATGGCCCGGCACATGCTCGGTATATTCGTTCAGGCGCTTCTGCTCATTGTAAAAGCCGCCGATCACCCAGTTGAACGGGCCGCCATGGCGGGACACGAAGCGGACTTCCTGGTTGAACTGCTTGCGGCGGTCATGGCTTTCGTTCCAGCTCGAAAAGGCCGGGAAGGATTCATAGCCATAATCGAGGTCGAGAAGAAGGTCGGTATTGTCACCGACGCGGTCGTTCTTGACGTCGGTGTAGGCGGTCGTCGCCACAAGGTCGGCGATGTCCCAGAGGTTGGCATTGATTTCCATGCTGCCCAAATGGGCGCGGCGCTTGACCGGCTCGATATAACGGGCAGCACTTTCATATTTGCCCGTTCCGAACACACCGTCGCTATTATACTGGCCGCCATCGGTCTTGGTCTGCTGGAAGGCGTAGGTGAAGTTGACCTTCAAATCCTCGCTGAACTGGAACAGCAGCTGGTTGCGCGTGGTGAAGGTCTTTTCGAAATTGAGATCCTTCTCCTTGCGCAGGTTCGCGGCATAGCCGGCGGGCGAAATGCTCGTCGGGCCGTCCGGCTGCGGCAGGGACACGCCGGGCGTCTGCAGCAGCAAAGGATAATCGATGAAACCCGGATCGTAGAAATAGCCTGTGGCCGAGCGGAAGGCGATATGGTCCTTCACGATCGGGATGTTGATGACGCCATCCACCTGATATCCGAGCTTGCCGCTATGGCTCTTCCCGTAAAGGCGGCTATGCGCTTCGCCCTCGATCGTGTCGGTATTGGGGCGATTGGGGATGTTGCGGATCGCGCCGGCCAATGTGCCAAGGCCGTAGAGCGTGCCCTGAGGCCCCAGCAGCGTTTCAACGCGCGCAATGTCCAGCAGCTTGAAGTCGTAATAGAGCGGGACTTCACCGAGATAGACGCCGAGCGCGCTGTCATAGGACGCGCCCGTCGCACTGGAATCCGACGCGTTCAGGCCGCGCATCACGATGGTTCCGGTCGAACCTGGGCCGGTATCCGAAATGGTGAGGCCTGGCGTGAAGTCGGCAAGGTCGCGCACGTCGTCGATCCGCTGCCGCGCCAGTTGTTCCTGAGCGACCGCGCTGATGTTGATCGGCACGTCCTGGATCGAAACCGCGCGGCGCGTGGCCGTCACGACGATCTCATTACCGTCGCTGCCTGTACCATCGGCAGCCGCCGCAGCACCCTGAGCGAAAGCCGAAGTGGTCCCAACGCCCATCAATATGGTCGCGCTGAGCAATGTATTGCGAAACACTCTCTTGGTCACTGCGCCCCCCTCTAAAGTTGAGCCTCAAGTGACACCCTTC
>Ga0315899_10006093_pt1 | contig 12982 bp, 9 predicted proteins | sample LakEriMetagenome_2_FD_203518 | JGI IMG/M metagenome (GOLD analysis project Ga0315899, IMG submission 203518) | Freshwater fungal communities from buoy surface, Lake Erie, Ohio, United States - Buoy 4 MA112 | ecosystem: Environmental > Aquatic > Freshwater > Lake | place: USA: Lake Erie, Ohio...
TTTACTTTAATAAGGGGAGGCGGAAGGAGCATTTTAGGCTTTACAGGCCCTGGCATTAACGCATTTTAATGAAACCCCGAAACGGAAGTTTTGAGCAGCCGTGGCTTGCGGTTATTTTTGCTGCCTAATTAATCTAAAGATCCATGATGAAAAAATTGTTTATCGTTGCGCTTTTGGCCATGCCTGTATTGGCTTCTGCGCAAGACAAGGGTACAGCTGTTGCACCTGCTTCCAAAGCTCCTGAAAATAAGTTCGCCATTGCCAATCCGGAGGTTTTGTTTCTGGAATTGATCGTGGCTACTAATTCGGCCGGTGCTCAAACCATACGCGCTGATTTTGGTCGTGAAATCCTCGCAGGTCTAACCGATAAGGAATTGATTAGACAATTGTCTGAAATGCGTTCTATGGTTTTCCCAAGTGTGCCTGATGCTATGAATTATTTGTCGTCACAGGGGTATAAGTTTCAGCAGAACTATGTGACCTACGACAAAGAAAATAAGCCTGATGCTACGCACATGGTATTCGAAAAGCGAATGCCACGTCGTCAACCGGATGGCGCACCACGCCCACGTCCTGAAGGCGTGAAAGGCGAACCCGCTAAGGATGGCGATGTTCCAACGAAAGAAGGTGCGAAGCCAACCATTACTCCAAAAGAGCAAAAGAAGAAATAATCATGAAAGCCCCGCATTGGGGCTTTTTTTTTAAACCACCTTTGCCCGAGTTACATTCCTTACTCGATTCATGAAGAAAGAGAAAATAGCCTTGCGTGTGCTTTATGTGTTGGCTGTATACGTGCTTCTCCAGCTGGTGTGGTGGGGCTATCAGCTCATACAGCTAAATGCTGAAATCATTTTTTCAGAGCAGAACGATTTGAATGCGCAGTATATCTTACTCAGAAAAAAGGTTTGGATGGTAGCCGGCGAGGGGGCTGTTTTCTTTATCCTGCTTGCCGTTGGGTTTCGCTACATCAAGCGCACGGTATCCACAGAATTGGCCCAAGCCCGAAGGGAGAAGAATTTTCTCTTGGCTGTAACGCACGAGTTGAAGACACCGATTGCCGCTGTGAAGTTGTTTTTGGAAACGATGCAGTCGCGCTCGATTGACGAGGAGAAAAGAAAGATGATGACCGGACAGGCGCTTCAAGAAACCAAGCGCTTGCAATCGCTAACGGAAAACATCCTCTTGGCGACACGCATGGATCAACAACAGGCCATTGCGGAATTAATGCCCTTGAATTTCAGTGAACTGTTACAACGAGAAGTGGAGCGATTTCAGCGCCTGTATCCGCATCGGCTTGAAACGGAAATTACCGAGGGATTATCGGTGCTGGGAGATGAGCAGATGTTATCGGCCTTGATTGTGAATCTCCTGGATAATGCCTTTAAATATGGTGGTACAGAAATGCCTGTACGTGTGCGATTAGAGAGCTCTTCCAATAAACTACTGCTCACCATTGCCGATTCGGGCAAAGGGATTTCTATTCAGGAGCGTAAAAATATTTTCCGCATGTTTTATCGCACGGGTAATGAAGAAACAAGGTCTACATCCGGAACCGGTCTCGGGCTTTTCATTGTTGCGGCCGTTGCAAAATTGCATAAAGCGGAAATAGAAGTCAGCGATAATCAGCCGCAAGGAAGCATCTTTGCAGTTAAAATGAACGTAATTCAACATGAAGCATAAAGCGTGTTTAATCATCCTTGATGGCTGGGGAAAAGGCAATCCTGATTCGGGCAATGCCGTACATATGGCCAAGACACCCTTCGCAGATTTTCTCAATGCAAATTATCCGCATTCAACGTTGCGAACCGATGGTGAATTTGTCGGATTGCCGGAAGGTCAAATGGGCAACAGTGAAGTAGGGCACATGAATATCGGCGCAGGACGTGTTGTCTATCAGGATTTGGTGAAAATCAATATTGCCATCCGTGAAGGTAGCTTCTTTGAGCAGCCGGCATTGTTGGACGCATTTGCTCATGCCGCTGAAAGGGGTGTGAAGGTGCACTTGCTTGGACTGGTCAGCGACGGTGGGGTGCATTCGCACAGTACGCATTTGATGGCACTGTGTGATTTAGCAAAACGCTATGAAGGTGTGCAGACCTACATCCATGCATTTACGGACGGTCGTGATACAGACCCGAAGAGTGGTCTCGGCTACATCGGCGCTATTGAAAAGCATATTGAAGATGGGCCAGTGAAGATGGCATCCGTTTGTGGACGCTATTACGCTATGGATCGCGATAAGCGATGGGAGCGCGTGAAGAAGGCTTACGATTTAATGATTCACGGAATTGGTGCAGCGGGAGATTCAGCCACTGCGATAATTGAAAGCGCTTATGTTACGGGAGTCACCGATGAGTTTATTGAACCGGCGTTCATTGCCGACGCCAACGGTCAGCCTGTTGCATGTATTCATCCAAATGATGTAGTCATCTGTTTCAACTACCGAACAGATCGTTGCAGAGAAATTACGCAGGTCTTACACCAGCAGGATTTTCCGGAGTTCGACATGAAGTGCATTCCGTTGCATTATGTCACAATGACCAACTACGATGATTCCTTCCGCGATGTTCATGTGGTGTACGATAAAGATAATTTGATTCAAACTTTGGGGGAAGTAGTTTCTGGAGCAGGCGCGACGCAAATACGCATTGCAGAAACCGAGAAATATCCTCACGTAACGTTCTTCTTCAGCGGTGGACGTGAATCGGAATTCACCGGAGAGCGTCGCATCATGATTCCATCACCCAAAGTGGCCACCTATGATTTACAACCGGAGATGAGCGCACATGGAATCGCTGATGCCATTTGCGAAGCGATGACGACCAACCCGGCTGATTTCATTTGTCTGAATTTCGCGAATCCCGACATGGTCGGTCATACCGGTGTTTTTGAAGCCATCGTGAAGGCTGTTGAAACAACGGACCATTGTCTGAAGCAAGTGGTTGAAACAGGGTTGAAATCCGGTTACACTTTTGTCATCATAGCCGATCACGGTAACGCTGATTTCGCTGTCAACAGCGATGGTTCACCGAATACAGCGCACACCACGAATCCCGTTCCCGTTTGGGTCATTCATCCCGAAGTATCGGAGGTGCACGCCGGAAAATTGGCCGATGTTGCGCCAACCATTTTGAAGATGATGGACATCGCGCAGCCCGCGGAGATGACCGGTCGTCCGTTGTTCTAAGAATCCCACTCCAACGTCATACGTTGAACACGGTCAATCAGTTCTTCTGAACTCATCTGCTCACGCAGGCGGTCAACCATGATCGGGAAGGCCAGCGGCGTGGGGCGTTGTGGCGTCTTGATAATGCGTTTTTGATTTTCCATGCGCTGCAAGGCCTCTAGCGTTCGGGTGAACTCCAGTTGTTGATGAACGACCTCATCATAGGCCTGACGCACCAGCAGATTCTCCGGCTCATACGAAGTGAACACATCGAAAATCAGTTGTGATGAACTCTGCAGATGACGCTCTTTGAGTTGCTGACCGGGATATCCTTTGAACACAAGTCCCGCGATCGCAGCGATATCCCGAAACCTTCTCCGCGCGAGTTCGCTGCTGTTGATGCCGGCCAGCATATCGCGCTCAAGATGGGTTGAATCCAGGAGGCCGTTGCGCAAACCTTCTTCCAATCGAATGGGTTGATCACTCAACAACTCGAAGCCATAATCGTTGTAAGCGAGCGAAAAACTGCACGGATAAAGTTTGCCCAATCGATATCCAATTAATGACGCTAAGCCTTCGTGGACGCAGCGCCCCTCGAAGGGGTAGAACAGTGCATGATATCCTTCCTTGGTTTCGAATAACTCAATCAGTAATTCATCACGAAGCGGCACATGCGAACGCTCACGCTGTAGTTGGATAATTGGCTGAATAAATCCCAGTTCGCGGTCTGTGCTGGTTGATGGCCGGTCAGCCAATAAAGCGGATTCTTCCATCTTTCTCCGCAACATGATACTCATGTTAGAAGTCAGTGGCAGTCGACCACCTAACCACACCGGACTTCTTCCTTTAGGTTGTTTTGATTTCCGGACGAGGGCAACCATGTTTTTAACACGTACGATTTCGAGATTCAGACCCGCAAACCAAAAGTTATCGCCTTCGTTGAGTTGCGTAATGAAGGATTCTTCAACGTATCCCAACAAACCACCCTTAGAGAGTTTTACAGCCATCAGTGTGTCACTCACAATCGTGCCAATCGACATGCGATGTCTGCGCGCCAATCGGACGGATGCAATGTGATAACGTCCCTCTATCAGCGATAATTTATTGTAGTCATCGTAACTCCTTAGGGCATGTCCACCATTGGCGGTAAAGCCCAGCACCCATTGCCATTCGCGATCTGTGATTTCTTCAAAACACATAGTGTTGCGAATTTCATTCAACACGGTTTCTGCCTCAAAGCCATCGCCGGTGGCGAGTGTAACGAGGTATTGCACGAGCACATCAAAGCAGAGATAAAGGGGCGTTTTACTTTCAAGGAAGTCCTCCGCAATGGCTTGGCGTAGCGCAGCAGCTTCAATCAGTTCGAGCGAGTGTGTCGGAAGAAAGTAGATCGTGCTGGCGGCATCCGGTCGATGGCCGCTGCGGCCTGCGCGTTGCACAAAGCGTGAGATGCCTTTGGGTCCGCCAATCTGGATAATCGTCTCCACGGGCGCGAAGTCGACGCCAAGATCAAGGCTGCCTGTGCACACGACGGCTTTAAGACGCCCATCATGCAGGCTTTGTTCCACCCAATGGCGAATCTCTTTACTGATGCTGCCGTGATGCATGGCCATGACACCGGCCAGGTCGGGATGCAATTCCAGTAGTTTACGATACCAGATTTCGCATTGTGAGCGGACATTAGTAAAGACCAAGGTGGACAAGCTGCTTTCGATAACGGGGATTAAGTGTTCGGCCATTTTTAACCCGAGGTGCCCGGCCCAGGGCATACGTTCAGCTTTTGCCGGCAACAGGGATTCAACGTGAATGGATTTCCGAACGCTGCTGCGAATGAGTACACCCGCAGAGGAGCGGTCTTTTCCCAACAGGCAATGCATAGCCTCTTGAAGATTACCAATGGTGGCCGAAATGCCCCAAATGCAGAGTTGTGGAGCCAGCGTTTTTAGTCGGCTAAGGGCGAGCTCAACCTGCACGCCACGTTTGGTACCCATGATATCATGCCATTCATCCGCTACGATTGCCTCGAGGCGGGAGAATAGCTTACTGCAACCTTTGCTGCAGAGCATGAGATGCAAACTCTCCGGAGTCGTGATCAGGATGTTGGGTTGTTTGTTGCGCTGTTTGGCGCGTTCAGCGGCAGAGGTGTCACCGGTGCGAATGGCAACAGTTAACGGCAACTGCGCGCTTTCAATAACGCGTTCGGCAGAGAGCTGTATTTCACGCGCCAGCGCTCGGATGGGCGTTAGCCAAATAACACGGATATCGGACGGCTCTTTTTTGTCGTGTCGATAGCGCATGAGGAAGGGCAAGAGCACGGAATAGGTTTTTCCGCTTCCTGTAGGGGCATTCACCAATCCGTCTTTCCCGGCATCAATCGATAGCCAAGCCTCTTGCTGAAATGCCAGAGGTTCCCACTGACGCGAAGCCATCCATTCCGCACATGATGCTGATGTTTCAGAAATTGATTTGGACAAAGTCAGTGTTTTTTGCGCATTTTTGCCTTGAAATGATTGCCGGTTATTTCAGGCACCATTTTGGTAATCATTCCAACAAACAAAAGAACACATGAAAAAGTTATTTCCATTTTTGATTTTGGCCTTGCTGATGGTTTCGAATGCATCAGCGCAAACCGACAACGATTACAAAGACTTGCTCACGCTATTCGTTGGTGAGAAATATGAAAAGTGCCTCTACAAAGCAGAAGGTTATACGTTGGATGAAAAGACCAAGAAGGACGCGTTGCCTTATCTCTTTATGAGTCGCTGCTTTTATGAGATGTCGAAGCGTGATGAGTTCAAGGAAAAGTATCCCAATTCATTTAAGGATGCGATGAAATACATCTCCAAGTATGGTTCGAAGGATAAGGAAAAGAAGTACTTGGCTGAATACGAGGATTTCTTCGCTCAGATACGCGGTGCCGCAATTGCTGAAGCGGAGACCATGATGGATACACAGAAGTACAGCAAAGCGAAGCAGCTCTATGATCAATTGCTGGATATCGATCCCAACGATGCGGGCGCACAGCTGATGATGGGCGTTGTCTTCAACTACATGAAGGCTAAAAAAGAGTCGGATACGGCTTTAGCAAAAGCCAAGGCGATTCTCGCAGAGAAGAAGGCCGGCACTACCAAGGAACAATTGGGTTTGCTGAAGTATGCCATCACCTTGCACGCAACCAACAACTCAGGCAGCAAGGATTTAGCGAAGGAGTGGTTGGATTTGGGCCTTGAGTATTTCCCCGATGACAAAGAATACAAAGTCACTTATGATACTATCGCGGGCTAATCCCGCGAAAGAGAAAAAACAAAAGGTCTGCCCCGCAGACCTTTTTTTATGCTAATAACCTCACCCCTCACCCCTCACCCCTTACCCCTTACCCCTAATCTCTAGGCGACCGATTAAATAGTATGTATCCGAAGTTGAACAAGAAGCTCCAAGGCTCTTCTTTTTTGTCGTAGTAGTTTGCACTCAAACTCACGGGGCCCAGTGGAGAATGGTAAATCAGTGAGGTGGCAGCTATGTATTTCATGCTGCCGGATAAATCATAGGTAGCTTGATCGAGTTCGTTGCGAACAATGGCACCAAAAGGTTGGAAGGCATACCCTTCTGAGCGCCATTCGAGATTTTTAGAAAAGGGAACGATGGCTACCATGCCGAAGGACGCATACTGGTGGGCGCGAAACTGGGGCATGAAATAGGTCTTGCTTTCCGCAATAGGCTGGAAGGCCGGAGCAATGATGGATGAAGCGATGTAATTGTTGAAGAAGTCTTGAGTGCTCAATACCGCTTCTAAAGCGAATCCTGCCTTGAAACGTTTACTTTGGAAGAAATAGTTTTGATAGTTCATCTTAGCGACGTACCAGTCGTGTTTGCGTTCAGTCGTGTCGCGTATTTCAGAGGTAGAACCCGGAATGGAGAATTCTGTCCCGGCTACATTTTTTGCGGCAAGAAGGATGTAAGAGCCGGATGAGGCGAATTGCTTTCGGTTGAGCGTATTGCGCTCGTAACTCAAACGAAATACGGTGGCATCGAATTCAGTGCGGTCTGCGGTATCGGTAGAAATGAAATTGGTGATTTGATAGTATTCGTCAAATTGGTGGGTAAAGATTCCGTCAGCACGGAAAACGCCTTTTGAGCCTGCCGGTACGGTGACCGAAAGTTCACCGAAACGCTCATTCATCAAAACAAAAGAGGGCTTTACATCTTCGAAGAAAGTGGAAAGGCTCTTGTAATAATCCCAACGATTGAACGTAAAGCCACCTTGCACCGATAAGGGAAATACTCCCGAAATATCCCAGCGAATTTGTCCCTGCACCGAACCGTAAAACCGGCCGAAATAACTGTTCGCCGATAAGGTGGATGAGGTAAGGCCAAATAGGTTGTACTTCATTCCAATAAAGCCGGTGTTGATGGAGCGAGAGGAAAAGTTTCCTCCGAAGGAGAGCAGCAAATCCTTCTCTTTTTTCACATCGAGGTTGAGTCGGAAGCTATTGGAGGCAGGCTTATATGTGGTCGTTGGAAAGATGGAGTTGATCTTATCGTCACCGAAAAGTTTGAAATAGGGCTTCTTGAGTTTTTCCAACGGTGCTTGTCCCGACTTTTTCACCATGATTTTTTGGACGTAACGCCGTTGCGATTTTTTCAGACCTTCAATGGTAATTTCATCAATAATCAAGGGTTTGAATTTGCGCTGGAATTCGCGGCGCTTGGTGTTTTTCTGAGCGAGTGTCTCTGTGCGTTGAATGGCTTGCTTGATGGCCGGCAATTGTTCCAGCGCCTTGATGTAACCTAGGTCAATAGCCTCTGCAGTCTTCTCAAAATCAAAGGTGGCGATATTGGGTAGAACGGGAGATACGATGACGGTTTCGTTGATGGGGATGACCGGCTCCGAGCGATAGAGAATCATCGATTGAAGTTGTGATAGCAAATCATCTTCCGTAGGCTTGGGATTGCTGCCTGAAACATTGCATCCCAGAATCACATCAGGTCTAAACTCGCGATACACCATGTCAATCGGGAAGTTGTTGTAGATGCCGCCATCGAACAATAATTGTCCGTTGACTCTTCTTGGAGGTAAGTAAAATGGATAGGTACACGATGCGCGCGCTGCCACATTGAGTGGTCCGCCGCGAAAGACAATCTCTTGTTTATTCTCCACATCGGCCGCGATGCAACGAAATGGAATAAATAGGTTGTCGAAATTTTCACCACAAGCAGCAGAGGCCTGACTGAACCCTTCCATGAACTTCCAATCAAGTAACACAGGATTGATCAAATTCGTGGGAAGGGCATTCGTCATCAAGTTCCCTGAAGAGTAACGCAGCGTTGCGAAAGAAGCATCCGTCTCGCGACTCTTGAAATAGAACTCTAGCTCGTCATTTCGTTCACCCGTGGCCATAGCCAGGAACTCGTCGGTACGCACCAGGCTGTCGATTTGCGCGACTGTAAATCCCGACGCATACATCCCGGCAATGACCGCGCCCATGCTCGTTCCGCCGATATAATCTACCGGAATGTCGTTTTCTTCCAGAACTTTCAGAAACCCGACGTGTGCCATGGCGGTTGCTCCACCGCCACTAAGAACAACTGCTACTTTCTGGCCCCAAACTCCTTGCGTCATACAGGTTACGCAAAGCCATACAGGAAGCCATGTTCCGGTGAGTCGAAGAAGTTGATTTGCGAAATTGGATGTCGTCATTGGCACGCCTCAAAGTTGCGGCAAGTCCTGAATTGCCGCCAACAGATTTACGTCATTTTTTGAACGATGTTTAAAGGCTAAATGGTGCCGTGTACGGTCGTGGATCGAATTGTGCCAAGCGCGAACCATACCAGCTGAACATGGCGCCATCTGCAAGCATCACTTGAGCATCAGGAAGAAGCAATCGCATAGCGTCGCAGTGTGCTTCATTAAAAGGGAACGGCTCCGATGAGAGCAGGACCAGTTCAGGCTGGGCCTCAATGAGCGCTTGTTCGGATACCACGGGATAGCGCGAGTCGTTGCGATGAGCAAATACATTGATGCATCCCGAAGCCTGAAGCATGCTGTGAATAAAGGTGTCCGCATTGATGCTCATGAAGGGATTGCTCCAGATTAAATAGGCTGTGCGAATCGGGGCGGTTGGCAGTGCCAGTTGATGAAATCGATCCTTAATACGATTGACTATTCGACCCGCTTCCGTTTCGCGCCGCGTGATTTGTCCAGCGGCTTCAATCATGGCAGTGGCATCACCGAGAGTCCTGACATCACTGATCCAAACCGGAAAACGTGCCATCAGCCATTCCATCTGCGCTTGGTCGTTTTCTTCCTTATTGGCCAAAATCAAGTCAGGTTCGAGGGAAGCAATCGCCTCGAGTTTGAGGGTCTTTGTTCCGCCAATGCGTTGTTTTGATCGAAACCATTGATCAGGTGAGGTGCAGAATTTTGTGATTCCCACAACCTCGCGCTCAAGACCAAGGTCAGCCAGTAGCTCCGTTTGTGACGGAACTGTAGAAACGATACGTTGCGGATAGTCTGCAACTTGCACGGTCCGTTTGAGCTGATCGATGAAGGTCATTGCCGAAGTTTTCGCGTCACAAGGTGCGACAAAAAGTACATGCGACTTGGGTTTGACTGTCACGATTTTGAGCCTTCTGAATGAAAAACTGACACATTTACAGCATTTCGGGCCTTGATGGCCTGTGGCAAGGTGGTTGAAAGCGGGCGGTCGTCAAACAAACTGACATCACAAACGAAATTCAACAACATGAGCAAAGTAATAGGTATTGACTTAGGAACTACCAACAGCTGCGTCGCCGTAATGGAAGGTAACGAGCCGGTAGTAATTGCCAATAGCGAGGGCAAGCGCACAACGCCTTCGGTAGTGGCATTTGTAGAAGGTGGCGAACGTAAGGTGGGGGATCCTGCTAAGCGTCAGGCCATCACCAATCCAACCAAGACGGTATATTCGATCAAGCGCTTCATGGGAAGCAGCTACGACGAGTGTGCTCGTGAGGCAACGCGTGTTCCCTACCAAGTTGTCAAGGGCGATGGCAATACGCCGCGCGTGAAGATTGACGACCGCAACTACACACCACAGGAGATTTCGGCCATGGTTCTTCAGAAGATGAAGAAAACGGCAGAGGATTATCTCGGTCATGAGGTTACTGAAGCCGTTATCACGGTTCCGGCCTACTTCAACGACGCTCAGCGTCAGGCAACTAAGGAAGCCGGCGAAATCGCTGGTTTGACAGTAAAGCGTATCATCAATGAACCAACAGCGGCAGCGTTGGCGTATGGCCTCGATAAGAAGTCACAGGATATTAAAATCGTAGTTTTTGACTGCGGTGGTGGTACACACGACGTATCAGTGCTCGAATTGGGTGAAGGTGTATTCGAAGTTCTCTCAACCGATGGTGATACGCACTTGGGTGGTGACGATTTCGACCAGGTGATTATCGATTGGTTGGTTCAGGAATTCAAGAATGAAAATGGCAATCAGTTCGACCTCATGAAGGATCCAATGGCCCTTCAGCGTTTGAAGGAAGGTGCCGAAAAGGCGAAAATTGAGTTGTCTTCCGGTTCTTCTACCGAGATCAACTTGCCTTACATCATGCCGGTAGACGGTATTCCCAAGCACTTGGTGAAGACCCTGAGCCGCGCGAAGTTCGAGCAGCTTGCCGATAGCTTGATTCAACGCACTATTGCTCCTTGTGAGAGCGCTTTGAAAAAGGCAGGTATCTCCGTAAAAGATATTGATGAGGTTATCCTCGTAGGTGGTTCAACCCGTATCCCGGCGATCCAGGAAGCGGTGAAGAAATACTTTGGCAAAGAGCCTTCAAAGGGTGTGAATCCGGATGAAGTAGTAGCTGTAGGTGCTGCCATTCAGGGCGGTGTTCTTACCGGTGAAGTGAAGGACGTTTTGTTGCTCGATGTAACTCCACTGGCCCTCGGTATTGAAACCATGGGTGGTGTGATGACGAAGTTGATTGACTCGAACACTACGATTCCAACCAAGAAGAGCGAGGTGTTCTCAACGGCAAGCGACAATCAGCCAAGCGTGGAAATTCACGTGCTGCAAGGTGAGCGCTCGATGGCAAAGGACAACCGTACCATCGGTCGATTCCACCTCGATGGTCTGCCGTCAGCACCACGCGGTGTTCCACAAATCGAAGTAACATTCGATATTGATGCCAATGGTATCATTCACGTGAGCGCCAAGGATAAGGCAACCGGTAAGGAGCAAAATATTCGCATCCAAGCTTCTTCAGGATTGAGCAAAGAGGAAATTGAAAAGATGAAGCGCGAGGCGGAGTTGAATGCTGAAAGCGATCGCATCGCTCGTGAGCAAGCCGATACTATCAACCAAGCAGATACCTTGATTTTCCAAACGGAAAAGCAAATGAAGGAGTTTGGTGATAAGATTCCGGCTGATAAGAAGGAACCGATTGAAAATGCGCTGTCTGAATTGAAGAGTGCTCATGCCGACAAGGATATCGAGCGCTGCAAATCAGCTATCGAAAACCTGAATAATGTATTCGGTGCAGCAGCGACAGACATGTACAATGCATCAAGCCAGGAAGGCGGAAACACTGCAGGTACAGCAGGTCAAGACTCGGAAGTAACTGACGTCGATTTTGAGGAAGTGAAGGACGAGAAGAAATAAGTTGTCTCAAGCATAGACTTAAAAGAGGCCCGTTGAGGGCCTCTTTTTTTTGCGCCTATATTTGGGCAACAATTAAAACATCCACCCAATGATCAAAGAATTTAAGCAGTTTGCACTTCGCGGAAACCTCATCGATATGGCGGTCGCATTTGTTATGGGAGCTGCTTTCGGAAAAATCGTTTCAGCATTTATTGATGGAATGGTTATGCCGTTGATTGGTCTAATCCAGGGCCGCGATTTTTCAAATCTCTATTATCCGCTCTCCGAAAATGTACGAAAGGCAAGAGAGGCCGCTGAAGCAGCCGGAAGTGGCTTGTCACTTGAGAATGCCAAGGAAATCGGGCCGGTAATCGCCTATGGCACATTCATAACGTACACCATTGAATTCGTAATCATATCGTTCATTATGTTTTTGGTTATCAAGGGCATGAACAAACTCAGAAGCAACGAGCCTGCGCCTGCGCCTGAAGTGAATCGCTCCGAGCAGTTGCTGGAAGAAATTCGCGATGCCCTGAAGAAATAACGGAATTTCAAGGTTATTCGGAAACCATAGGTCGGTGCAGTTGTTATGATACCTAAAACCCACGAATGACCAAACGGAGTGCATCATTAACATTGCTCGGCGTTACGCTGTTCAGCGCGCTGTGTGTATGGTTAGCGTCCGGCTTGAGGTTTAGCTATGATTTTGAGGCGTTTTTTCCGCAGAATGATCCCGAAACTGACTTTTACATTGAGTTTCGAGAGAGTTTCGAAACAGACAACGACTTCTTCATCGTTGTGTTGGAGAGCAACGGAAGTGTGTTTGACTCCACCTTTTTAAGTCAGGTCGATAGTCTCAATTCACGGCTTTCCCAAGTGGATAATGTTGTGGCGGCTATGGGCCCAACACGCCTCACGCGCTACGTGCGGGACCCCGTGCTTGGGCAGGTTATGGCGCTACCCGTGCTGCGCTGGAATGAGCCGGAGAATTTTGCAATCGACTCCACCGATATCGCTCGTTCGACGGGCATGCTCGGGTATTTTTTCGCAGAGGATTTTCACTCTGTCGCGATCAATATTCGACACACTGAGAAGCTTTCCAAGCAAGGATGTGATCAACTGTCATTGGATATTGAAGCGGCAGTAAATGAATTCGAATTTCCGAAGAAGCATCTTATAGGTCGCGCTTTAGGAC
>Ga0315899_10006094_pt1 | contig 12981 bp, 38 predicted proteins | sample LakEriMetagenome_2_FD_203518 | JGI IMG/M metagenome (GOLD analysis project Ga0315899, IMG submission 203518) | Freshwater fungal communities from buoy surface, Lake Erie, Ohio, United States - Buoy 4 MA112 | ecosystem: Environmental > Aquatic > Freshwater > Lake | place: USA: Lake Erie, Ohio...
GAATTTGGATACCTTCCAAGAACATTTAAAGGATATTTAAAGTATGCAGGCATAGATCTTGAACAAAGAAAGACAAAGAAGGCAAAGCACCTGCCAATAGTAAACCCTGTTTTTAAGAAGAAGGAGAACAAAGATGAAGCAAAGAATTAGAAACTTTTACGTAAAATGGACGGTATGTAGTAAGATAGGTCATCACCCTTACGAAGCACATTGCCCTTATACTGGTAACACATACGAAGATTGTACAAGATGTTGGACAAGATTACGTATCTATAAGACAGAAGGGAGTAAGTAATGTTACACGCACTATGGCTGATCCCTGCATTTATTGCAGGCTGGACAGTATGTTATATTCAAATGACATACGGCGTAGACCAGGGAGAATAAGTATGGATAAAGAACAAATACTTGAGAGACTCATCAATAGGTATTTAAGATGTGAAAACGTATCAGAGCATAATGGTTTACTGTTTTGTTTAGTATGGTGGAAGCACGATGAGTGTTTAATGTTAGAAGAATTATTAAGAGAGATCACAGGAGATCCTAAGTATGATCACCCAAGGCAGTGGGCAGATGAATAAGACAGAGATTTGTATGAAATGTTCTACAATGGTAGAAGAGTTAAATGGACGTGGAGTGTGCTACTCTTGTAATGACTGGGGTGGTGTATAATACTATTATGGCCTTTGTATCAGAAATCAGAACAAGAAACTTATCATTAAACAGTACTCCACAGGAGTTAACTGTATACGACTCTGAAGCAAATAGAAAGAACTCACTTTCTGTACAGAATACACATCCCACTGCTATGGTTTACATTGGCACTTCAAGCGTCAGTTCTACTAACTTTGGACACAAACTATTCCCTAAGCAATCATTCTCAATTGATCTTAATCCTTTGGACAGGATGTATGCAGTTGGTGAGACTGGGGCTACAGTAGCAGTCTTTATTCAGGAGCAGATTTGATTCACATTACTGACGTATCAGACGTCTCAGCAGAGTTAGCATTTCCTCTTGGAGTCCAGGGTGGTACCACTGAGACACAGCCAACATTCACTGGAGCACCACTATTTACTGGATCTTACATTAGCCTAGGAGACTTAATCCATTTTAGAATTAACGTAGACTTTGATAATATCCTTACCTTTGGTACTGGACAGTATTACCTCAACCTACCTTTTGCAGCAGCCTATGATTACCAGTTTAGAAGTGGTGGAGTTTATGATGCTTCCACACAAAGAAACTACTCTATTGGAGGTCACGTAACTGCAGGTAGTATACAAATGTTATTAAACTTTACTGACTCACAAGGTAGAGATACAGCATTTACACATAACACGCCATTTGCACTGGCAGTAGAAGACGACTTCCACATTAGTGGAACTTACATAAGGGAGCACTAAATGGGAAAGCATCACAATAAGATCGCAAAATCACTTGAAATTAGGCAGTCTAATGTGCCTAACAAGCCTGGCTACAAGAAGCCTGGATCGATGAATAAGAAGAAGACTGGCTACAATAGAGTAAAGGCTAACCAGGCTAAGTAAAGGCTAAGGCTGCGAAGCAGTTCGAAAAATTTTGGGGCGTCGAGATACCAATAAGCCCTGAAACAGGGCAATTTTCTCACACTTGACGGGGCTTAGGCTATCTGCTATAATTGTACCTTAACTAGAGAAAAGGTATATATGGCTAGGCTAGTGATATGTCCAGACTGTAAACGAGAGATAGAGGTAAGGTCTGGGTTTGCCCACTTTACCCTATATAACCATATAAAAAAAGAACATAAATGATATACGATATACCAGATCCATTTGAGACCTTTGTGGCTAATAAGTATGCCAACTTTAAAGGTATGAGATATGACTTTTTTGCTAAAGAATGGTATCTCAAGACTGCTTGCTGTGGGGAAGAACTATATGCCCCTAACAAGAAGATCATGAATAAGATCAGGTTATATCATACTAGAAATGAGTGCTTGGGTGGCTATTAGTTGTATTGAATGCAATATGATGGATACAGAAGAAGAGTTCTGGGAGGTTCATCAGCAATTGCCTACTAGGCTATGGTGTGTGAATAAGAAGGTAGAAGAGATGACAAGGATGATTGTGAATAGATATAAATCAGAGGTAAGAGCGAAGTACGGGAATAGAAAGAGGCATAGACAATGACGTGGGATTGGGCTTTAGGCATAGTAGGAGTAACAGGTATATTTTTGGTCGGCAGGAAGACTATCTGGGGATGGCTAGTACTACTACTCAATGAATGCCTATGGATAGCATATGCACTTATTACTGATCAGTATGGATTTATGGCTATGGCTATTGCCTATGGTATTGTATATATAAAGTCATACTTTGGGTGGCGTAGGGAAGATAGACTCTCTAGATCTATTAAGAGACTACAGAAGGATAAAGTATTCAATATGGACAAGTATGAGGTATTGACAGAGTTATGATAACTGACAAGGAATTACTACGTAGGATAGCAGCATATAAAGAAGAAGGACCTACTAACCTAACTTGGCTAGATGACGACGGCTTATGGAGAGGATGGACTTATAACCCTGATAAGAAGAGATACTACTTTGACGATATAGGGAATGAATCCATTATGGGCTTATGGGAAGATCAATGGGCAAGAGAATGATATATGATATGGACTGGAGAGCACTGGGGTATTGGCCTATATGGAAAGATGGAAAGAAGATATGGGAAAAGGAAGTATGTCTGCCCACGGTTGCTGATGATGTGGAGTAAAGTGGAGTATAGTGGATATTTAAGTAAATAAATACTTATTGTTATGTCTATATGTAGTACTAGTATGGAAGTCTAATACTATATATGGGTATTAATGAGAGTTATCCACATAATCGTAATACTTTTCCACAGTTCCCCCTATACTTATCCACACTTATATCCTATTTATCCACATTTTATACCTATTTATCCACATATTATTATAAGTTATCCACATATATATGCAAGTTATCCACATATTATCCCTATATTTCTATATAAAAATATATAAAAAAATACACATAAACACTTGACATTTCAGTGATTATGTGTATATTATCGTAATGTTATATTATAAATATCTTAGATATCCAGAGAGAGTATCATAGAATACTCTTGGGTGTGTATTACATGTATATATCTTATATTGAGGATCAAGGTAATCTTCTACCACCGCCGCCTGCTCGTAGCACCACGGACAAATTCCAGTGATATTTTTCGGCAGATCGTAATCTATCTTATTTGTCATTCTGAGGGCGGCTAACTGAATATGATCCTCTATTACTATATAGAGTATTACTAAAGGATACTTTGTTATTAGGATTACGTCCAGGATGTCTATGATTAAAGGCATCTATACTATATGGCTGTTTACCCTGAGATAAAGATTTCTTAACTCTCTTCATATCTTCCTTATAAGACCAATATAGCAAAAACCCTAGTATAACATATACAATAGCGATTGTCAAGAGTATAGGAGTATTAATGAGAAGCCTCCAAAATTCCAGTGATATTTTTCATATGATCGTAATGAGTTATTAAATAACTTCTCTGACCGCCCCCTCTTAGGCGTCATCCTCATCTTCAAAAATTGTTTCCATCAAATCATTTACTGATTCGATTTTATCTACACCAAGTGCAGCACATAAAGATTTGTAAGTTGTATCGATTGTTTCCCAACCTGATTCAGTCAAACCTTCTTCTTTGATATCTTTTGTTTCGATACCAAGTGCGTATGGAATTCCTAGATTGTTTTCTAAGATCCAATCTTCCCAAGAGTGTGCTTCTACTTCATTGATGATTGCAAATGCAGATGCAATGATTGCAGTCTTTCGCTTTGTAGCCATCCACTCTTTTTGTTTTGCTGTTACTTCTTCTGTTGCCATTATTCATACTCCTCTAAGTTGATTGCAGGTTGCTCGTAGGGACTTGGTTGGAAATTCTTTGTAGCATTATGCCACGCCAGCCAAGATGTTGCTTTATCTTCTATTGTATCACTAAAAAGGATAGCAGTTTGATGAGCCAGTTCTATCTCATTGACACGGGTGTCAGCGAAGATGTCTGCTAACTTTTGTGCTAGTCTTTTCTCCTTCATATACTCTCCTTTTCTCCATTATACCAAATGGGAGAGTGGCTGTCAATGTAACACAGCCACCCCCCACTGGTGGCCTAGACCCCTACCAAAAGGTCTGGCTCTTCCCCTATCGCATAAGCGTTAATAAATGCATCCCAGGACACAGATACATTGTCAGTTACAGTCTTGGTAATGAAATCAATGATGACTGTTTGCTCTCCTAGGTCGTAACCGTCTTGGTCAATTGCATAGATACCAAAACCAGTCTCGTCCATAATAGAATCCTTGATCAAATAACTAATCATCATACGTGTCCCATATGAAGAATCTTGCCAGCGTGGCTTAGAATGCTGCAGGGCTGCTGCAATATCCGTCTGCCATTCAGTCTGGCCCCAATGGCTGTATAAGACAACCAATGGACCCTTCTCTGAGTCTTTAAATACAAAGTTAATACGTGCTCCCATTATTCTTCTTCTTCCTCGTCGATAGTAGTAATTTCTAACGGATACCAATCAATGGCATATATTTCAACATCCTCATCACGTTCGATTCTTTCAATCTCTGCGATGGCTTCATCTTCAGTGTCTGCCTCAATCTCAAAATCATAATTGACTTCTCGTGTGGCAGTTATTTTATACATTGGCATTGGCAGGCTCCAATCCTACTAGGGTTAGTTCTTCAATGGTAGCACATTGTGTGCATTTCTCCAAATCGTGTTCATCAAATGCATCTCTGATTAGATTATCAGGGTCCTCAAACTCAGCACTACAGTTCTCACAGTAGAACCAATTGTGGCTAACTCTGATTTGGATATCTGTATCAGGTGGGCACGGCACTTCAGTTATAAAGTATCCTATCCTATTAATGAAATGCCAACCATTCCATACATAGGAACCACCGTCGTCTCCATCCCCATACATCCAGATATGATTCTCAGGCTGTTGTTTGACGAACTCTACTTCATCACCATAGGTCTCAAACATTGCTCCATCAAAGGAGGCATTTGAATCTAGATGATTAGTAATAGGCTTGTAAGTGTCACACCACTCATCGAATTCCATTTCGATAAACTTACTTGACACTTTCTGCACCTGCCTTATAGATTTCAACAAGACGCTTTAAGACAGCCTTGGTGGCCTTATCTTCACTTGACATTGCTGCCTCAAAGTAAATGATTTGGCTTGCTTGGTCCTCTAGTTCTTCCATTATGTGCTTAGGGATTTTCATATTACTCCTTTTATTTGGTAGGGACGCCTAGTATATCAGCAGCCACTGACAATAAATGGGCAGTAGCAATAATCTGACCGTTGGTAGAGATATCCTCTATCTCTAGAGTTCTGTAGTCATCATCCTCATAGTTAGAATAAGAATCCATCTGCTTTTCAAGGTAGGCAGAGTCTTGCTCTAGACTAAGTAGATGTAACTTCATATACTCTACAAGTTGGGTGGTGCGATCAATGTATGCTGATTCCATCATTCACCCCAATACTTGACAATAGTATTCATAGTAGTATGAAGGGAACAATCACAGTCTCCACCGTTCATATTTTCCATAAACTCAAAGTGTGAGTAGTTATCCTCGTAGATTTCATTTACGAGTTCATTAATTGTGTAGGGCTTATAGGTAGTGCTCATTCTTCTACCCAACACTGTAACTCAGGCACAAACTTGTTAGTGATAATACCCCATTGGGCATCGTCCCAACTAACTTCATCGTCCATTACCTTAGCAATCTCATCTATGAAGGTTTGCATAACGGCTTCTGCGTGGTGTGCATTCTTAGCCTTGATATTTGTAATAGAGATAGCAAGGTCGCAAGAATAGTAGTCTGCATACATTTCAGGGTTTTCTAGGTAGTCTGCATTATTTTCCATTTATAATGTCCTCTCTCTCAAAGATTAAACTAGTTAATGTGGAATAGATTTGGACATATGCGTCCATACGCCCTGTGAGTTCTAGTCTTTGAATTGTATCTTCATACTCTTCATCTGACCCAATCTCTTCGCTATTGGCTAGCAAGGGAATTAGTTCTGTTTCTGTCTCATACATAGCATTTTTAAGATAGCCGTGCAATAAGTCGTGGATAGGTATTGACAGGTCTGCTAGGGCTTTATCGTTTACCCCATATACTTTATTCATAGGTAGTTCCGTTCTGTTAGAGGATAGTATATTTTACACTATGGGGACCACTCTTGTCAAGTAGGTCAGGGCTGATAAATCTATCAGTTACAAATTCTTTAATGACTTCGAACGTGAGTTCGTAATCACCTACGTAATCCTTTATTTCAGGGAGTAATTTGTCTACGTCGTAATCAACTGTATAGGTCATTCTCAGTTTCATTATTCATCCTCTCCTTCTAGCCAAGCGTGTAAGTGGTGTTGCTCAATTATAGCCCATACAGGGGCAGTCTGTCTATTCTTATACATAACTTGAAAGTCGTTAATTAATGGCATTTGGATCTCTTCATCCCATAGTTCTTCTTTAGCCAGTTCAATGGCCTCAATACAGATAGGGACCATTTCAACGGGCACGGGTGGGTAATGATTACCTCGCAAGTGCATACGTAGGGACGTCTCTAGGTCCAGGTTTTCAGATAAGTCAACTGCAGTGTTATATCCCATATTATTCCTTTGGTAGTAGTGGAATCCAATTATACCAAAATCCTGCGACATTTTCAACTCGTCCTTAATCAATGTGATCAATATCACATCGGGCGGTAAAGTCCCCTTAGAAGGATTCGAACCTCCGACCAAACGGGTAGAAACCGTTGACTCTTCCTCTGAGTTATAAGGGGCAAAGAGCAGTTTTGAATCGTGCTCAGGATTTATTAGTAGCCCCCTACTAAATATCTATTCTATCTATTGAGGCTGATATCCAACTTACTTTGTCAGTGTCGTATGAAATTGCTTCAAAGTCAATGTCATTTACTACATCTTCTGCTTCTTCATTGTGAGCAAGTTGCAAAGTCATATTGTAAGTAACAGTTACTTCAACTTCAACTTCCTTAGACAATTCGAATCCACAAATCTCAGCAATTTCCTCTGCCTGTGATTCTGTGATACCATTGTCTTCTAATTCCTTCATAGTCCATTCGTGCATCTTATCACGCATAGTCTGTAGGTTTGCAGCAGTTGCATAATCACGTTGTGTTACACGCTGAATGTGCTCATCTTTGCTTTTGATTATTTCTTGAAACTGAACAATCTGTCCTTCAAGAAACTCTCGTGTCATATAGTGCTGGTCTGGCGTCTGGTCCATAGGGGGCCTCTTTCTGTTAGGTTATGGTGCAATTATAGCAAATTCCTGCGACATTTTCAAATCCTACTTAATAGTAACCGTGTGATGTTGGTCACATTTTACCGCCCCCAAATATTTATGCACGATCACGCATAAATATTTAGAGTGAGCAGTTTCAATTCTTGCTCAGGAATTTATTTTTATTTACTCGCTGCAAATGCTTTTACAGTTTGGTAAATTTTATTTTTCTCTGCGTTGATAACAGGGTCAAAACCAGATGCAGATGCAAATGTGTTTTCGCTGTTGCCACCACGAGATGTGCGATACCAATCTAAACGCTCAGTGAGTGCATTGAGTCCTGCCCACGCTGTGCCTTGAATGTTTGCATTAGTAGGTGATGCAAGAATTTCTTGCAATGAAACCATTTTGTTTTCCCATTTCTTGAAAGAGCCTTTTGCATCTTTTTCAGGCTTAGGGTAAATGGTGTTTACGATTTTGATAAATTCTGCTTCGGTCATTGACTTTTGATACAATGCCTGTGCTTCCTTTTCAAATGTGTCCATATAGGCAAATGACATTCCAAGAGCCTCACGAGCAGCAGCAACTTTTCCGTCAGCAGATTGTGTATGACGAATTTTGAATGATTGCTTTACACTACGCAATGCAAGGTTTAGTGTATTTTGGCAGACAACACGAACAGGTGTGATGCTTGCTTGAATTGACACAGAACCATCGTGTGATGTGTGCAATAGCAAATAAGTTTTTGTCTGGTCGTTTGCCCCTTGTGCATCAAGAGTGATTGTCTTATCCAATGCAAGAGCACCAAATACAACTGTTCCCTTTTTGATTGAGCCAGCAGTTTCCCACACGCCTCCACCATCAAGAATTGAATCACCGAATGAAAATAAATCTTCATTCTGAACTACATTGTATCTATCTCCAACAATTCCCAAAACATCATTTTGGTTATCTTCAAATGGATTGTTGCGAACAACCATAAAATTGTTTTTGACAGATGTGTAAGTGTCTGGTAGAATTACATCTTCAAGACGCACATTCCAATTTGACAAATGTGCAAGGTCTAACATTTCTGATGTTGTAACCTCATCTTGAAACACTGTTCCAAGATTGTGCCAAGCAGGTTCACGCAATGATGCAAATGCAACTTCGCCGTTTGAACCTTCTTCTAGTAAATGAGCCATATATTTATTGCCTTTCTGTTGTTGTTACCCCAAGTATAACAGAACGGGCTGACATTATCAAATCCAATCCTTGAAATGTCCGATTTATTCCTGTGAGAAAAATCACATCCTCGTAAACCTGTGGATAACCTGTGGATAGGGGCGGCTGGCCCGATCTAGCAGGTGCCCATTAAAAAATCTTCATCCGTGTATCCATATTTAACTAGAGTGTGATCACTATAGCAAGAATGACATAACGGAATATCATCTTCAATGTAACCTTCAAGATACATAGGCTGAGGACAGTTTAAACATTTTTGATTTATCATTAGAATAACTTTTCTGCTAGCCAAAAACAAATCATAAATAAAATTAAAGTGCCAATTGTTAGTTGATACACGTTGCTCCTATTTCTTAGTTGCACTAAATAAAATATCATTGCGTTGGAATACGCATTGCCCACACGAGACACACGCACTACCATTCGTAGATATTAGTGGAATTTTCTTATTGTTTTCAGGACAACGGACGGCTGTCTTGTTGACCAATTCTAGCATATCTGCCTTGCCTATGTCAAATGTCTTAGCAAGGTAGGCTAACTTGATATTGTGCTCATTAGATAAATCTTTTCCAATCTCAACATTCTCACTATCAGTAGAATAGTAGAGAGATAGATTAGGAATATCTTTTAGGATGAGGGCTGCAGACTTTACACGAGTATAGACCCAAAATTGAACATCCGAATGCTTGTCAATAACTATCTTCCAGGCATAGGTATAAGTATCGTTAAAGAAATCTCCGTCCCAGTGGATACGGAATAGCATAGGGGCGTCTTTCTTAACACAATCAGACTTAAATTCAACAATCATCTCATCCAGTAGACGGACCATAGTCTCTCCGTCTGCGTCTTTGAGCAGATCCCAATTGTGTAGTAGGTTGGCCTTTACTCCTTTGAAGAGTTTTTCGAGTTTACCTGCATAGCAGACTGACTCACATACAGTGGTAGCACCAGGGCACGAGTAAGCCTTTCCAGCAGGTAGACCGAAAGTGTTGGCAATTGTTGCTGTTTTTCCATTAGGGGAGACGGCATTAGTTACTTTCCTATCTTTAGAGCGTAGTAGTTTAGTCATTAGTTATACCCCTTAGTGCATTCAGTGCAGATAGAGTAGTTAGTGCAATAGCAAGAGTTTATATCATTCATAACCTCATAGCCTTGCTCATAGAGTTTATCATAGAACTCATCGTTGTATTCCATAGGGGCCTTCTTTCTAACTTGGTAGGTTTAGATTATATCAGGGGGGACTGACATTTATGCTTATTCTTTCTAGAATAAACTTTCTTAGACTTGATAGGGGATGAGGCATTGCACCTACGCAACTCCATAAGCCTGCGTAAGGCTTCCTTATCCTTTTTAGTCTTGTGATTCATACTTGCAATTATAGCAAAATAACTTAGCCGTGTCAACTCAAATTCCTGTGATAAATCTCACATCCTCGTAATTACGACACGCCCGACTGCGTGGGGGCGGCAAATTGTCGACAATTGCAGAGTGAGCCTTTTTGATTCTTGCTCAGGAATTTACACCTCTTGCAGTTGGTGTGAACTGTGCTCTATAGTATTTTTATAATCGCCCTAATCAGCCTGGCGAAATATTTGGGAGCAGGCACCTAGGTTAGTTTGAAACCCACTCCCAAATAATTTTACTTAGATGTTTTTACCATTGCAAATCGTTTTGATCCGTTTGCTAATTGTAATCCAACACGAGTAACTGTTTTGCTTACAGGTGCAAAAGAATAAATTCTGCCTGTAACGCCTGTCTTACTTGTTGTAAATAAATCTCCAACTTGGTAAGTGTATCCTGATAGTGTCATTTGTTTTTCCTTTGGTAGTAGTTTGGGGTTGAGCCTTTTCACAACTTGCTCAGGTTGTAGAGTTCTTACTTACGACATTGGACTAGAACACTCTAGAAACTGTCCCTGTTTCGATTATCTAATTACAGATAACGAGCAATAGCATTGTAAGTGCTTGTGCTTACAACTTCCTCATCTGTCATTTTGAGAATACGGATTGCGTTTGTAAGTTCCTCTTTCATCTCATTGTATGAGTGAGTATGGATTACCTCGAAATCCTTTTCAGGCTCTTGTGGGAAATCTCCCTGCTTTACTACAATGTCAAAATCAACATTGAGGTTGTTGTTCCACGAACGATAGTTGGTGCGTAGGTTTTCTGCCTTTGAGAAATTCTCAATAGCCCACTTGCCAACTTCCTTTTTCCACGCTTCATAAGCCTTTAGGTGCTTGGCTTCGTTTTTGCCTTGCTCTGCGTAGTTCTTTTCTAATTCAGCAAGGCGTGTTTCTAGTGCCTTGATTACTTTTACTGTTGCGATTTTTACATTTATTGCTTTGCCTCTTGCCATTTATTTTTTATCCTTTGGTAGTTGTTGGGGTGGTGAGCAGTTTTGTATCTTACTCAGGATAGTTGCTTTAGCGTAGTGCTAAATTTACTTTACTGAGAAAGTAGTCCAACGCTCTGAGCCATTGACATCTAGTTTGACTCTTGTGTTGCCATTATCTTGGGATACAATTTCTGTAATTGTTCCTGTGATACCTGACTTCTGTGTTGTGAAAGTATCTCCCACATTGTATGTTGCGTTTGTCATTTTTTTCTCTTTTCTGTTTGGTTGGTTATTGTATTGTATCAGAGGGGTCTGACAACAATTCTGTTTCATTATCTTGTAAGACACACTCACAAGGTTCGATTGCGTAGTCGTTGTTATCTCCTAGAAAGACAAGCCCACGACCATCACAAGATTGGCACTCAATAATCATAACTGAATTTATCACTCATCTACCTTTACGGCTACTGTGCGATACTTGTATCCGTAGCCAATAGTAGGCTTCACTTCTACAAGGTAAGAGTCGCAACCTTCATACCATACGGCGTGAGGGTGCTTTTCTGCACTTATGATTTCACCTTCGAGAGAACGGGAACGATAGTGTGTTCCTACGAGTAGGTCTTGGATTGTATAGACATTGGCTGACATTGTATGCCACCTTCTTTCTTTCTGTTGATACCTGCAATTATAGCAGAGGGGTCTGACATTTTGGGGACTTACGGGGGTGTGTCGTAAAACTTTTTCTGTGATTTACTTCACACTCTTGTAATCTGTATTTTGTTGTATGAGAGTATTATAGCAAAATCTGGAGGGATAATCAAATCGTAAAGGGTGCAAATCGGACATTTTTCCTGTGAGAAATCTCACATCTTTTTAATAGATCCGACACGCCCGACCACGGCGGTAAATTTAGTTGAAACTTCAACCACCTAAAAAGGTGGCTGGAGTTCCTTGTTACGCTTTCGCAAAAATACAATTAGACGATCACGCAAAAACAATTGGCGAAATAAAATTACGTTCATTGTTGTAGATGCTGTTAGTGCAATTACAATTGCAATTAGTGTTCCGTTATCTAGTATCATTAGTATTCCACCTCTGGAGCAATTACATCAAGGATTTCAGAATCAGAAATAAATAATTCTGTATCTTCACTCCATTGAGTTTCGGTTACGTGCAAGATGTATCCATTAGGGACATCTTCAATATCATTTACAATATAGGTTTCATTACCATAGGCAATGTTGTCTTCAGGTTCTAACTCATAGGCAAACGCCTGAAAGTAGATTTCTCTATCTGTGCTCATAGTTATCATTGTATCACTTGCTTTCTTTAGTAGGTAGGTTGTTAGTTAGGGCAGCGAGGGCTTGAGCCTTGCTTGCCTCACGCTGTGCAATAACGTGGGCTTTGAATTCATCTATGTTCATTAGTCATTCTCCTTAGTAGTAAAGAGGGCACCTTCATTTAGTAGCCCTAATTCGATATTGAACATTTCATCTGGTGTAGCGTCAGATAAATCTACCCAACCTGCACCATTTTCATCTAATCTAAAAATTTCAATGTATCCCATTACGCATACACTCCTTTCGAAATAAGTTCATCTAATTTAGCAGACATTACATCTGCCTCATCAGCAACCCACTCTGAAATTTCATAGTAGGACATAAATTCTGCAAGAGTCATTAGACCCTTGTAGTCATTACAAGATTTGCAAAAGTCATTTGCATATTGTGAGCAGAAACAGCATACGATTTTATTAGCGTATGACGCAGGGAGCGTATTTAGTGTGAAGTTCATATTGAACCACCTTTCGTAGTGAGAGTTTCTCACTTTCTTACTCCGTAAGTCTAGCATACGGGGCTGACATTTTCAACTTACTAGCCAGTAATTTCATATATTGAGACGCTCAAACGGTGTGAGATGCATCACATTTTGGCGGCAAATTTATTCGCTTTTCACGAATAAATAAAATCCATAACCTAAACAGATCATAGAAAACCAAAGCAGTGCATTACCACTTACAAAAAAAGTTTGATAAAAATTATTCATTAGTAATTCTCAATTCTAACAGCAACTGTTG
>Ga0315899_10006095_pt1 | contig 12979 bp, 13 predicted proteins | sample LakEriMetagenome_2_FD_203518 | JGI IMG/M metagenome (GOLD analysis project Ga0315899, IMG submission 203518) | Freshwater fungal communities from buoy surface, Lake Erie, Ohio, United States - Buoy 4 MA112 | ecosystem: Environmental > Aquatic > Freshwater > Lake | place: USA: Lake Erie, Ohio...
AGCGTTGTGGATTTAGAGGAGACGCCCGATGCCACCACACCCGGGTTATTCAGCGCCACCATGCTGGCCCTTGGCGACATTGGAGGACTGCTGGGTAAAGGCATCGGAGCCAAGGATGATATCTGCGTCGATGCAAAGGGATCTGACCCGAAATCGCCCTCAGGAGCAAAAGAATCAGAATGGAAGCCTCCACCGGGCACCGGGGGTTCCAAATCCAATCCAGCAAAAGGAAAGGAAGCGCAAGGGACCCAGCCAAATGGACGGTCTGTATCAGGGACACTTTCTGTGAAAGGATCTGCAGCAAAATCGCAAGCTTGGAGAACTTTGGACCGACCGAAATCCAGTTTGAGTCCTTCGCTGACAACAACCGATGGGGCAGTTTCGAATGGGTCTCTGGCGAAGGCATTTGTAGTTCCCCATGGGTCTCCGGCGAAAGGATCTTCGGACGGTTGGGGTAGTGGTTTGCATGTGACAGACTCAAAAGTGCCCGTCATATCTCCTCCAGCAGGGATCTCCTCTTCTCCTTTGCCACGTGCCTTCTGTCGTCGGGATTGCCACTGCTCGCGCGAAAGCGTTGTGGATTTAGAAGAGACGCCCGATGCCACCACACCCGGGTTATTCAGCGCCACCATGCTGGCCCTTGGCGACATTGGAGGACTGCTGGGTAAAGGCATCGGAGCCAAGGATGATATCTGCGGGTCCTGGGGCTTGGCGGGAGCACCGGCGCCGGCAGCAGGGAGCTGGGCCTGAGTAGCCAGGCCCTTGGTCTTGTTCGTGAGCTTGCCCGTCATGAGGCGGGAGCCCGGGCAGTTGGCCTGCTCCCGGAGGTCTTGCAGGACTTTGTGGGGCTGGCCTACCTCGGGCGCGATGAGCAGGTCGACAATAACACTGCCTGCGCGCAGCCCTTGGATTTGAACATACTTGACGTCAACTTTGGCCGCGGCGGCGATATCCGCGAGAATCCCCTTCTTGAAGTCCTCGTGGTCTCCTATCGTGGCGAAATCGATGTCGAGCGTCAGTATGAAAGGCACCCCACGCTCCCAGGATGGCGTTGCGGATTCTGCCTTCGCGGGTGCTTGCGGCGTCGCCTGCGCTGTTTCCTTCGTAGTGTCAGTCAGGCTCGCTCCTTGATCCCCTTTCACCTCTGTCTCTTCCTGGGTCCCTCCCGCGACCGATGCACCCAGATCGCTTGGCATGCCGGGCTCGGTCGGCTTCTGAGCCGCTTTTTTATTTTTTTGCCGCTCGCGCTGCCGCGCGCTTGTGCTCTTTGACTGACCGCTCTGGGCCAAGAGTATAATCGCGACATCACCAACATCGACTCCAGCAACACCAGGCGGCCAGCCATCATCAACATCGACTCCAGCACCGTCCTCATCACCACCGTCCGCGCTCCCAGTACCGGTTGACTCACTCTCGATGGCGCCTCCCTTCATGGTGTCAAGGCTTCCAACTGCCCTTTGATCCTCTTTCACCTCGGTCTCTTCCTTTGTCCCTCCCTGTTGGGAGCGAGTAGCGTGCATTTCGTCTTTCCCTTTGACATCATCTGCACCTGAGACAAAAGTGCCAGCGCTATCTCCTCCCGCGGGGATCTCAGCTGTGTCCTCACCGGCAGTCTCAGCGGAGACAGCGTTTCCTGTGCCTTCCACTGACGCTGCCTCAACGTCAATACCCGCCGCGACCGATTCCACGAGATCGCTCGGCGTGGCTAGCTCGCTTGCCTCCTCAGCCGCTTTCTTCTTTTTTTGCCGCTCGCGCTGCCGCGCGCTTTTGCTCTTGGTCAAAGTAGCACTCGGCGTCTGCACCACATCCTCCTCCGTGCACACCCTGGGCGGACTAACACTACCCGAATAGAAAGCAATGAGCTTGGGAACGTCGACGCCATCACCGTCCTCGCTGTCGGCCCTTCCTGCCTCCGCTAGTGCAGGAGCTGGTGATGTGACATCGGCACTCGTCCCATGCTTCACACCAGTCTTCTCCGAGTCGACCTGTTGGGAGCGAGTGGCGTGCAAACCTTCGTCTTTCCCTTTCACGTCTTCTGCACCTGAGACCAACTTGCTCGCGCTATCTTCTCCAGCAGGGATCTCCTCTTCTCCTTTGCCACGTGCCTTCTGCCGTCGGGATTGCCACTGCTCGCGCGAAAGCGTTGTGGATTTAGAGGAGACGCCCGATGCCACCACACCCGGGTTATTCAGCGCCACCATGCTGGCCCTTGGCGACATTGGAGGACTGCTGGGTAAAGGCATCGGAGCCAAGGATGATATCTGCGGGGGCGACTTGCATGTGACAGACTCCAAAGTGCCAAAGACATCGTCTCCATCATCGACCTCATCACTAAATGGATTGGTGCTTCGTTTCACAAATGGATTCGAAGAACCTTTTCTCTTGCATTCCCCTCCTGAACCGGAATTCCCACTACTACCACTGGCTCCTCGTTGAGAACCAGCGAGGGCATCTGCAGCAGCTTCTGTTGGCTGCAATGATGTAGTTATTTGTGGCGGTGACACCGTGCCCTCTTTCTTTCTACTCTCATTCCCTAAGGTGTTACCAACTCCGTGCAGAATGGGTGATATTGTGGAAGTGGCCTCCTTTTTCGCGCCTGAAATTGGGAAATCTGCACGTGCAAAAGAAACGTAAGACGACTCCGTAAAGCACTAAACACTGCGTTAAACAATGAGAGTCTACAGAAGGAATGGATAAAATTCAAGATGTCTCTGACACGTGGATTGTTCACTCGTTTGCTTTCACATCTCGCATCTCGCATCTCGCACCTGGTAAGTGAGCTCCGTCCGAGTCCTCACCTTCGTCGTCCGGGTACGCCATAGAAGATTGAATTGTTATCGTCTTTCCTCCCGACACCCCATCGCCCCAACCTCGCTGCAAGTGCGCATCTGAATCGCAATCCCCAAATAAATATATATGATTTGGATTTCCTCGGGCTTGCGAGCCCGTTTTGTGTTGGTGGTGTGCTGGATTCGAGTGAGCACTCTTTTCAACATCGAATGCGTCCTTTCGGCGCGCAAAGCATGGGATCAAGCAAGGCAGACAACTCCAGATGCCCCTTCTTCTGTCTTCCTCCTCCCGCCTCGTCGCATCATCTTCCGCTCGCTGTCTCTCTCGCTCCCTCAAGGCCTCTAGCTCCCTCATCATCTCCAGCTCACGGCGTTTGGCCTTTTCTTCCGCACGCTCCCGCCGTTTGGCTTCTTCCTGCGCATGCTGCCTCTCTCGCTCTCTCGTTGTCTCCTGTTCCCTCCTCCTCAGCTCCTGATAGTGCGCATACGGGTGTGCGGGCAACAAAGAACGCGCACCCACTCACGCGCAGGAGATAGACGAGGCGCGCAGGAAAGATACTGTCACCAAGTGGATAAAGGAGAGTGAAAGGGTATGGTACAAGAAGAGGCAGAGGAATAGAGTTTGGTGTAAACATATGAATATTGCAAATTACCTACGATAAATGTCCGCGTGTATACACACATGATCGCACACACGCTTGCTGCCACTCAAGCATAGTCTCTCTTTATTTTCCCCTTTCGCTCGCTATTCATCGCTTTCAGCTGGCTCTTTTATGCAAAAAACACATCCAATTGGTGTTCCACCCGTGTACCTTCGCTGATGGATTGACATTTTGCCATCTACATCATGAGTGAATGAAAGCATACATTCATTATGACGTTCTATAGATAACACATTCTATCGAGAACACATTCTATAGAGACAATCACCTGTGTTAACATACAGGCTTTATGACGGTGTGAGTTAACTTGTAAGTAAAAGTACGATTTTCAGTTCGCAGAGTAGGATGTATATGTACCATGTGCGCATGCACTCAGAAAAGAAAAGAATCGCAAAATGGGAAACACAAAATGTGCGCATCACCTCCATCTGTGTTCGGGCTCGTTCCATCTCCTTATTTGTACACTGCTTATATACATCGCTGCTCACATACATCGTGAGACTGCTCGTTCTGACATGGCTTTTTTTCATGGCGAATAGTTTTGCATCGCGAATACAATCCAGTCTTGCACCGCGCATAAAACCAGGTGGACCTGTGTGGTTTGTATGTACACGCGCGCATATGCGCGTTGAATACGAAAATATATACGTGTGCAAAAAGCACAATAAAAAATCAACAAGAGATTCAAAGGGGATGTGCATCCATTCGTAGCGACATGCACAGATTGGTGCGGGTATATGGTAGCGTATATACAAGACACGCACACGCACACGCACACACACACGCACACACACACACACACGTGTGTGTATATACATACAAAGGGGATGTGCATCCATTCGTAGCGACATGCACAGATAGGTGCGGGTATATGGTAGCGTATATACAAGACACGCACACGCACACGAACACACACACGCACACACACACACACACGTGTGTGTATATACATACATTTTTTTGCATTTAGCGATACCTGTGTCCAACTCCGGGGCGTAACGGTCATCAAGCGCTGGATAACCGTTATCTAGCGCTAGAGCCGGTGCGGCTTTGTACGCTGGCGCGGGCGCGGCTACGAAGCCGGGCGGCATAGACGGCGCCTCTCGTCGTCTTCCGCCCTTCCCCTCCAAGAAAGCCGCTGCTTCCTCGTACGTGGCAAAGCTCCTGAAGTCGCTTGGGTACCCCTTGACGCTCGCCTCGCACGCGGCCCAGCTCCTGAATATTCCTGTCTGCCGGCCCTTGGCCACGGCGTAGAAGCTGTTCTCAAATCCTCCCCCCCCCAGGGGGGAGGACAGCCCCCCCCCCCCCCATCCGTTCTCTGGCTCGCTGACGACGCCATAGAACATGGTGCCTTGGGGTGTAACTTGTCGAGCTTTGTAACCAAAGATCGATGGTGGGGTTGGGGCGTCGTGGGGTGCTTTGGAAATCGATAAAGGAGGAGCTGGTGATATTATACATACGTGTGTGTGTGTGTGTGTGTGTGTGTGTGTGTGTGTGTGTGTGTGTGTGTGGGTGTATACACACAAATATAATATATATATATATATATAAAAATGTGTGTGTGTGTGTGTGTGTGTGTGTATACACACATATATAATATATTTATATATACATGTGTGTGTGTGTGTGTGTGTGTGTGTGTGTGTGTGTGTTACCTTCTGTGTGAGCGTTGGCCGGGGCGCAGAGTCCAAGATTGACTAAAGTGCCAGGTTTGCCGCGAATTTTTTGTATGAGACCATCCAAGTCCATTGTCTGCACAGAGACCGAATCCACCTACAACATTTTTCACAACATAGCTGCGGCGTGAGTACACAGGGTAATCTAATAAGATTCTTACGTTGAGCATGTCTTACCGTTATAATTTTGCTGCCTGTTTTCACTCCGCATGATTCTGCTGTACCTCCTGGAGCGCGCGAGGTGAGGAGAGAGACCAAGGGAGGGAGTATAGGAAGAGCGAAAGACGTTCAAAGTTAGTGCCGGAGAGAAAGTGAGGTGTGCCGTACGAGGATGAAAGTGCACTTGTGAAAATAAATAAAAAACATTATAAGAAATGTTATCGCATGAAAAAGTAGTACATGAGTATCAGTGTTCCGTGACCTTGACCAAGTGTTCAAGAAGGAAAAACAAAGCCACGTCATCGGGTTTCGGGTTTCGGGTTTCAGGTTTCAGGTTTCGGGTTTCGGGTTTCAATTATAGACTTAAACACCCGTCTTTCTCTCACGTGTTCTTAATCAGGTGATGGATTGTTACAGAACGTGTAATGAGCATTCATCGATTTCGTATACAACGCTGCCTTTTGATTACTCTCTGCAATGGGGACTCCTTTGAGTTTATCTAAATAAAGACACTTCTCTCTCAAGATCTCGGTCTCTCTCTCCCTCTCTCCCTCTTACTCTCGAGCGAATGGGTGTAAGTACCAGCAATCAAACAGTCAATGAACGCCGCATCCTCCTGTGCGCCCTCGAGGTCGGTCTTCCTTTTCCCGATAGATATGCCGATCGCCCCGTTTTCGCCTCGTTGCACCGCCACGTTCTCCAGCGACAGCCAGCCAGTGCAGTAAATTTCCTTGTAGGGTTGCAGTGCTGCGTTCGTGCGTTGACATTTGTATACGTGCGAGAGCTTGCGTGTCAAGAGGTTTTGTATTGGAACGCTGAAAGGGGTGTGCACCACGGTGTTTATGGGTGTGTTTCTGACGCCATTAGGTAGGTGTTAGTGAAAATGTGAGCCTGCTTCTCTCTGAACCTGCACGTCCCGCAGACACGGGAAAGGTGTGCCAAGTTGGGGACGGTGGGCTTAGAGAGCAGGGCAGGGATGGAAAGATTGACGAAAGTGCACCTGCTTCGCACTGGATCTCCACATTGCCATAATCGATTATACCCCTGTCACTTGCGCATCCCTGCTCACAACGTCGGTCACGTGGATCCGTGATTCCTTCAGAATCAGCACTCGCAGCGCCACGCGCTTCCTGCGTGGCCTCGACATCGGCGATGGCACTTCTGTCACGTGCATCCTCCTTGTCAATGGCTTCTGTCTTCCTTCTTCCGCCTAATTCCGGCATGTTTGTTTCGTCCATTGCGTCGTGCCGCACATTTTTAGCTCTCAAGCGATGTTCCTCGACCTTGTCGTCGTCTGCGTCGCCCTTGCCTGCTGTTTTCCCATCGTCGATGGCATGTGCCCCAACTGGATGTAGAATGTGTAACGCATTCCAGCACATGTTTGCGTGTGTGAGGGAGATTGCAAGGTTTAGGAATGGATGAGATTACGGCACAACAACAGAGCACTCTGTGGACATGGCCACGTCGAAAAGCGTTTCCAGCGGTATCAGCGGAGCTCTATTTCTAACACTGCATCTACATCCTCTGTTGAGCTGCAGCCGCACACACGCCGCACACTCAAGATAACCTGAAGCGGTCTCCACATGGTCAGCGAGCGCCTGAGTATTGCCCGACGTCATCCCGTCAGACTCAGTTGAAGTGGTGGTGGTGGTGTGTGTATGCGCAAAGGTGGGGTAATCTCCAATGCTATTAGTGCATTGCGGGTGCTGCATGCTCGCAATCTGGGCCTGCTCGTCCATCTCCGTCCCCGGCCCTCCCGCTTGCAGAGCCCACTCAAAAGATACAACTGTACTGAGTACTGTCCTAGGAACACAAAGACGTACCAGAGCGTGGCGGTACAAAACGAGGATCGTCGGTTTGTTACCGACCTATTAATCAATTAACTAACCTATTAAGATGTTCGTTTTTTTTTTGTCTTTTACCTTGGGTTCGTGCAATAAGTACACAGTAAAGAGTTCCAATCCAAACGCCAAAAAGAACTAATTAGAAACTAAAAGTAATGCATGTATTTCTTTATTGAAATTTTTTTACTTCAACAGGCCGTGAATCGATGACGGCAGGTGACAGAATATTTCGCATCTGTTTGGACCCGGTACTTGTTTTGGGTCTCTTTTTGGATCGGTTCTGACCCGGACCGATCGGTGGTATTTCGGCAAGTATTTCAAAACCAATCGAACTAGACCTGTATTTTAAATTTCCGACCACTGCGGACGTATTTTGAGAAGGAGGCGGCGACTTTCACCCCAAGTGTAATACATCAGTGGAAAGCCCCTTGTAAAGCCCGACTTTGATCATCAAATACTCGACTGATCATGAATACCAAGATGTTGATCACCCGCTCCACTGAAATCTGGGTACAAAAACAGGAGTACCGGACCGAAAAGCTGCGAAATACTCTGTCCGCTGCTGCTGCCCCGGCTGCCCTAAATACCCCGGCCGGGGTAGCTGACGGCGCGCGGCTCACGCGTCCGAGGTGTGTCCCGCACGGTGTGCTGGGCCAGGACGGGCGGCGTGGCTCGTAGGGCAATGCGCTGGCCGCTGCGTGCCGGCTAGGGCCTGCGGCGCCTGCGTGCCCAATATAGATCATCAAACCACTGAGTAGTGTCCTGAGCTTTCACAAGATGGCAGCTGCCGCTGCAGCTCGACATCGTGAACATGATATTGTTTCACCGAGAGACGAGGGTGAGCGCCCTCCCCTCCGTTCAATGAGCGTACGCACAAGCGCGTGCGCATACAGGCTTTCGCTCACCAGGATATGGACAGACAAAGCAGGTACTGTTGTATACTCGTCTCGGAGCTTGCGGGCTGGGGAAGGCTGTTTCTCCAGGCTCAAGGAAAGAATAAGGCGACACTCTGAAATGAGCGAGAGGTGTGGTTGATGGACGAGTGAGCGCGTGCAATGCGCACATGGGCAAAACTCGCATGCAGGCGCGCTCAGCGCGCACACCAACACTTGCCCTCACTCACAATGCAGATGTCCATGCGCATCGAGCGTGTGCATCGAACGTTTACAAGTGTGCGTATGTACGGGAAACAGGAGGCGCCATGCGCACGAGGGAAGCGGGAATGAGCCCGTCAACCCGCATGATGTTGGAAGCGTCCTGAGCCACGGCAAGCTCATTGGAGAGGTATTTTGCACTACATCTGATCATCCTGAAACCATGACTCTGAATTTTTCACCCTGACTGACGTTGCATCCTGGCTTTTTTTGTGTGTCATCATCACCTTCCTTCCTCCCTCACCTTTTCTCGGCCTTTGCTGCCCACAGTTCCCCCCGCAGGCCAGATGGATACACAATGCAATAATGAAAAAAATGGGTAGCGACAACAAATGGCAACCTCGACGAATCATTTTGACAGCTGATATGCTATGTTGGACCAAGGTGACATGCGTTTATGCTGTGGGAGTGTGCGAGCGGCAATTATAATTGTAATATAATCGCCCCTGTGTGTGCATGCGTTTGTGTGGTGTGTGTGCTGCATGCAACGACATACACGTACACTCAATGGCGTGACCCTGCTGCCACTGTAAAAGGAAAGAAAATTGGCCCTCGCACACCGCCCCGCACAAGAATGGACCTGTCGCACAGGAGGTTTTCTGGGCCCCGCATGTATCAGTGTAAAACATGCGGGTCTCAAGAAAACTCGCTTAGGTAAGAAACGCCATCTTTGGTGTCCTTTGGCCGGATCATATGTGTGGTCTACGGCTTGTCTACGGCTTGGTGTGGATGCGAATGAGGCACGCAGTAATCGCGTACGAATCTCCGTGTCTCGGGCGGCAGACCGTGACAAGGGCTGGGCTGTTCTGTATTAGCGGGCGGCTGTCTGGTTAAAGCTCGTGTGCTTCTACGTCTTGCATCTGCAGGTGGATGAAGATGTAATCAAAGACTGCATTCCACTGGTCGAAATTGACCACACAAGGGTCTCTGGGAGTAATGGTGAAGACCAATTAATAGAATCTCTAACGGGCAAAGAGGCGCTGGGCAACGAGGATGACTCAATCAGTGGGCCAAAGCAAGAAAAGTCTTTAAAATTGAGCAAGACAGCTAGCGTCCGGGCGTTAGTATCATCATCAAAAAGTAAGTTACCGCCGATTGAAGACGATTCGTTCATCATGGAGATTCACACGCGGCTCGAGGGTTACAACTCGGGCAAAACCTACTTCTTGCTCCATACAGATAAGGATATATTGGCCACGTGGTGTGACAAAATTGCTGAGTTGTCCCTGATATGTAAAAAAGAGGAGGCTGCAATTGCAATGACTACCTTTGAGCGGATCCAACAACGCGTTGCCGTTGTGTACAAGGTGAGATTTTGTTTGCAGAGTCCACCTCCAATTGCATGTGCTGAGGATAACACTTGGAACTGACTTTTGAGAGCTTGACCACTGTGGTCGCTTTTTGGATCGGAGCTCACAGGGTGACGTTGCTCAGATTGTGATAGCTATCTTAATCTTTGGCAACTTCCTTGCCAACGCAGCGCAGGCGGAGGTGCTGCCAGGTGTGTATGCTGGGTTTGGTCCATGGGATTTCATACCATTTTTGGTCCATAAACATGAAACATGTTACGTTGCAAATCATAGATTTTCAATGGATGTGCGCAACGTCAGAATTACCCGTGATGTATTCGCTCTAATCCTCAACCCGCCCTGTCCTGTCCCGATGGCTTTCGCGCACGCATGTGCATGCATGCACTTGTGCTTGCACTCGTCGACATGCATGCACACACACATTTTCGTGTCTGTTGCTTTGTCTCTGATTGTGTCTGTGCCTCTGGCTCTGTGTCTGCTGATTTATATTAGTACCGAAATTGACGTGTGTGTTGAAATGCGTCTCTGTGTGTCAGAACCGGGAACCTTCGACGAGGAGGTGTTTGTCCTCCTGGACGATTTCTTCACTCTCATCTTCTTTGTGGAGCTTATCTGGAATCTTGCAGCCAACTGGTTCTGGCCGTTTTTCACGGATGGCTGGTCCGTATTTGACCTACTAGTTGTTACCGTTTCGATGGTGGCCTACTTGGGCCCCGAGGGGACCGGGGGCCCGATCAAAACGCTTCGCCTAATGCGGGCGTTTCGTGTCATGCGATTGTTCGGACGCCTTCAGTCCCTCCGACAGATTATCTCCTCTCTCACCGCCTCGCTCATTCCCATGTGCAACGCATTCCTCATCATGTTGCTGGTTACGAGCATCTACGCGATCTTGGGCGTAAATTTCTTCGCTGAGGCGGCGCCTGCGATGTTCGGCAACTTCAGCCGCGCCCTCTTCACGCTGTTTCAGGTCTGCACCGGCGATGGCTGGTCCACAGGTATACTGACAACTTACGAGAGAGTGCGCGTGAGCATGATCGTGAGCGCGAGTGCAGAAATGTTTGCGTGGATGTACCTGACGACAGTGTGTGTGTGTGTGTGTGTGTGTGTGTGTGTGTGTGTGTGTCCTTGTATGTGTGCGCGCGCATGTGTGTGCCTTCAGAGATAGCGAGGCCCATTATGAATCATTCTGCTGGTCAGGATAGATTGGATGGGGCCTCGGCGGCCTTCTTCATCTCCTTTATTGTGATCGTTGGATGGGTGCTGCTGCAAGTAGTGGTTGCCGTCCTCCTCGATAACTTCACCGCCGCGGCTGCACAAGAGAAAGAACGAATGGCAAGGGAAAAGTCCAAATATGATGGGCGCACAGCCCAGGTGCATGCCATCGACCCCCTCCTCGCCGCACTTGCTCACTTCGACACCTCGGAAGATCTGGCGCATCGCATCGAGCTCCTCTTCAACTGCCTCGACATGGACGAAAGTCGTTCTATCTCGTATGCCGAGCTGGCTTCGGGGCTAAAAAAACTGCGAGTCAATCCGCAGGTCCGCGTGTCCGAAGACGACTGGGACGTGATGACGTGTTCCGGCACCATCACGAATGCCAACGGGGAGCTCGGCCCCATGGAGTTTGCGCAGGTGAGTCTTTGTTCATCAAAATCTATAGGCAGCCTAAAGGTCAAGCACAAACCTACTTCCCATATCACGCACCACCACGACTTCTGACGCCCTGGTTCATGGTTTAGGGTTCAGGGCCCATCCTCTTACACGAACTTGGTTTAGTTTTAGGTTGGTTTAGGTTTCGGTTTAGGGTTCAGGGCCCATCCTCTTACACAAACTTACACAAACTTACGCAAACTTACACCAACTTACACAAACTGAAACTAATACAGGTGATGCGGCGTCAGTTAAAACTTTACGTACAACGCCAGATGGCCAACGCTATGGTATATCGTTGACAACGTCCGCCCGAAAGTGATGATGCTTACGTGCAATGTGAATCTCAGAGGGCGCTGACGTTGGAACTTTTTTGGGGATTTTTTTTGGGTTTGTCAGGAGATGGTGTCCTCGGATGACCGCAACCAAACATCTACTCTCTTGTTTGTGCTCAAGCTCTTGGTTGTCGGTCTGGATGAACTCTCTGAGCCGCATGAACTGGGAAAAGATTTACAGAGGATCAACAAACTCGCGCAAAATGTCGATTGTGGCAACGGAAGTGCTCGAGGCCCAGATTCTCAAAGTACTCTGTAGAGTGGCGTTATGTAGTAAATACACTAGTCCGCTGACTTTTGAGAATTTTGGTACAGGGGATCGCCTTGGAATGCTAGAGGCCAAGGTAGATCGCATGCAGGCGTCAATAGACGCCGTTTTGGAGAAGCTCGATTCCAAGTCCTCGCTGATGCCAACGATGCCTAATATGGGCGAAAGCATGACAGCGCTGAACCCCATGCAGTTTCTACTAAAGAGAGATCCAGCAGTAGGCGATGGCGACCCCGAAGGGGGCGGAGGGATGTTTGCTAAGTTGAATGGGTTCAGTATTAGTTCTGGTATTGGTGCTTTTGGTGCCAAGGCCTTGCCATCGAGCCGGGAATCGCTGCCGCACTTTGGGGAGTGGGAGGCGCAGGGAGGGGAAAAAGCGGTGGGCGATGGTGAGCACGCGAGGTCACTCTCAGCACGGACAGGGCTCGAGACTAGTTCGCGACCTCCAGGTATGTGTTCTCTATAGAAGCCTAGACTCTCTCAAAATTCTAATCGTGACACGAAGTTGGTGACAGAGTCAATCATTCAGTTCTCCCTAGGCAGAGATTGGAGCTCTGTAGCTGATATATATCTCTCTCTTTCTCTCTCTCTCCCCCCCCTGCTGTGCGGCACACATGTATCCTCCTCCTCATACGGTAGCCGCTGCAGCCCGCAACAGACCAAGCTCGGTGCAAGCAAGTGCAAAGAAGACAATGAATGCGAATGCAGAAGAAATTGACGGGAGGCAAAGTCCAAAAAAGACGGGAAGATCTCTAAAGGAGGAGGAAGCTAAAGGAGACTCTAAAGGAGACTCTAAAGGAGACTCTAAAGGAGACTCTAAGGGAGACTCTAAAGGAGACTCTAAAGGAGACTCTAAAGGGGAAGGAAATGGCAAAAGAGAGAGTGAGAAAATTGCGACGACCGCAAACAGCTCGAAAGCAAACCGCTCGAAAGATACACAGAAAAAAGACCCTAACCCTAGGGCCAGTGCAGAAGTGTAGTGTGACGCCTCATCAAAAGAGACCTAGTATAGAGGCAAAAGAGACCTACTGTATGAAAGGCCTCGTGCAGAAGTGTAGTGTGCCGCCTCACCAACATCCATATATGTGTGTGTGTGTGTGTGTGTGTGTGTGTGTGTGTATATATATATATA
>Ga0315899_10006098_pt1 | contig 12973 bp, 10 predicted proteins | sample LakEriMetagenome_2_FD_203518 | JGI IMG/M metagenome (GOLD analysis project Ga0315899, IMG submission 203518) | Freshwater fungal communities from buoy surface, Lake Erie, Ohio, United States - Buoy 4 MA112 | ecosystem: Environmental > Aquatic > Freshwater > Lake | place: USA: Lake Erie, Ohio...
GGCGATTTCGTCCGTCGAGATCGCCTGGATGGCCCCGGCCGCCACGGTCACCTGGGCGTTCGGCAGGGGCTCGACCTCGCCCTCGGACGGGTCCCCGCCCCCGGTGATGCCGTCACCGAAGAACGCGATGTTGAGCGTCACGTCCTCCTCACCCGGGTTGAAGGCGATGAGTTGCTCGGTGAGGTTGGCCCCCGTGCGACCGGAGGCGAACCAGTACTCGGCGAGCGGGACGGGGTTGCCGAGGGTGGTCGAGTACCCGAGGCGTCCGCCACCGAGATAGTGCTGGATGCGTGAGGCGACGATCTGGCCGGTGGTGGCGCGCACCTCGACCGCGATGCGCCGTTCGTCGCGCGCACCGCTCTCGGTGAGCGAGATGCTGCGCGCCGACCGCGCCGGGAGGATGAGACCCTGCAGCGACGACGGATTCCTCTCGCCGTCGAGAGTGGTGAAGGAGACATTCACGACGGCGCTCTCGGGGAAGGGGTTGACGAGGACGAGACGGTGCTTCGAGCCCTCGAGGGTGTGGCCGTCGGCGAAGTACCACGTGGGTGACGTCTGGGAGGCGCACTGGGAGGTGACGTTGCCGGCGGCGAACTCGATCCGCTGCTCCACCGATCCGACCGATCCCACGATCTCGACGACCGGTGCCACCACGCCCACGCCGAGCCCCCGCAGGATGTCGTAGGACTCCCGACTGCGCGCGGGCACGACCACCGAGTCCGACTCGGACTCCCCCGACCCGAGGAAGGAGATGGCCGCCTTCATCTCGGTGTCGCCGGGATTGGAGATGACGACGGATGCCGAGGTGATGCCGTCCCCGGCAGCCGCGCCGGGGCAGAACCAGGAGGTGGAGATGCGCGCCGTCTCGGTCGCCTGGGGGTAACCCGACAGGGACACGAGCGCGAGTGATGCTCCCTCCTCGGGGGGCGAGTCGCGGGTCTCGACGAGGACGATCCCGGCCACCGATGCCGCGATGAGCAGGAACGTGGCGAGCCGCCGCACCATCCGCCTCACGGACGACCCGCCCCGTCCATGTGCAGTGCCGCGTCACCGAGCGACACGGGCGCGACACCGGTGGGATCGCCCGACGCACCGAAACGGCGGCGCCGGGTGGCCAGCACGAACACGAGCAACCACGCCAGTGCCTGCACCGAGACGAGGGCGCGGTGCAACGGATCGACGGCCCATGCCAACTCGGCGGTTCCCCCGGACGGAACGTCCCAGGCATTGGTGAGCCCGAACGCCGGACGCGCCTCGACGGTCTCGCCGTCCACGCTGAGGGTCCAGTCCCGGGTGTAGGGAACGGCGAGGTGCACCGTCCCCTCCCCGACGCCCACGGTCACCGTGCCGTCGGGGCGCTCGGGCACGGGCAGTGGGAGCGCACCCGTCACCTCGGTGGCGATGATCGCGGCGGCACCGGCCTCACGGCTCGCATCCGCGCCACTCTCCCCGAGTTCGGAACGTACGGGGATCCACGCCGCGTTCTCGTAGACGACCAGATCGGGGGACGAATAGCGGCGACGAAGGTCCAACTGGCGCGCCAACGCGTCGGCGAGTCCGGTCGGTGCGGCAATGGGTCGGTCCCGCGTCGACTCTGCCCCGTCGACGACGGGCACGACGATGAAGCGGACGCCGAGCGGTCCGAGGAGACGTCCCGCGCGGGCCGTCTGACCCCGCACGATGCCGCGCAACGCCGTGCGCGTCTCGTCCACGAGTCTGTTGCCGTCGATCTCCCAGGTCTCGGCGAGGACCGGCGAGCGGCCGTTCACGACGGAGAACGAGATGCCCCAACCGAAGTAGAGCGGGGCTCCCGGCAGCACGCGACCGTCCCCGACGAACAACGTGCGGTAGCCGCCCGCATCCTCCTGGTCGGGGAGCTGGCGCAGCAGCGTCGTGAGGGAGAACGTGGGCTGACGCCATCCACCGTCCCATGCATTGAGCGGCGCGGCGGCGAGGCCGGCCACGAAGACCAGCGACAGGAGTGCTCCGAGCGGCTGTTTCCATGAGAACCGACCGCGACGCATGTCCCCCACGAATGTGGCCCCCATCGCACCGGCACACGTGGCGAGTCCGAATGCCACGGGAACGAGCATGACGGCGGGCTCGGGGAGGTGGAACGGCAGCAGCTGGACGTCGTCCAGCACGACCGCGAGAAGTCCGGCGACCACGAGAACCGCACCGCGAAGTGCCCAGGGCGTCTTGGCCCCGCGCACGAGCGTCACCGCGCCGAGGACCGACACGTAGAGGGCCAGCGAGACGAGCGGCAGGAGATAGCCCCCCACCCCGAACGAGGCGATGCGCATGAATCCCCATTCGCGTCCGCCCTCGACGGGAGCGCCCGTGAGCTTCTCCCACCAGAGGTCCCCCGGGTACGCCGCGGCCCACGGGAGATTGAGCACGACCCCGGCCACCATCGCACCGACACCGACCGTCACCCATCGCACCGCGCGTGCCGGTGTCGCCCCGTGTGCGAGCGTCACGACGAACCAGGCGAACACGAGTCCCCCCGCGACGATCAGCAGACCGGGTTCGAACGCGAGACCGATTGCCGACACGAGCGCCAGCGAGGCGAACCACCGGCCGCGCACCCGCGGCGAGATCTCGAAGAAGACGTCCTCGTCGCCCCGGGCCAGGGAGTCGTTGGCGTCGATGTGCCCGACGAGGAGTCGCATCAGGTGAACCATCCACGGCAGGAGCGCGTAGACGAGGAGCGCCCCCCACCGGCCCGCTGCGATGGCGGCATAGGGCAGGGGCACCGCGGCGTAGGTGGCGGTGGCGGCGATGCGCGAGGCACGCGAGGCGAGCACCGAGGCGAAGCGCCAGGTGCCGATCCACCCCGCGAGCGGAAGTGCCACGACCGAGAGCGTGTGGAGCAGTCCCATGCGGCCACCGAACAGCAGACCGACCGCGCCGACGAGACCGGTGCCGGTGGGCAGCGAGCCCGCGGAGCCGTATCCGGCCCCCCACCACCCGGAGAAATAGGAGGCGACGAGGTCGGTCGCCGATTCACCGAAGGCCACCATCTGGCCGACCGGGGCCACGCCGTCGAGGAGAAGCGATCGAGAACCCACGAGCAGGAGCCCCACGAGGATCGCCCACAGCGCGATCGACCCGCGCGGGGTGGCCTCTTTCTGCGCGGCGGTCGGGTCCGGCAGTGCCGTTCTCATCGAGCGCCGTCGCAGCCACGTGGCCACGTGGCTCGAGCCCTGCAGTTGCAATGCACGGATCTCCGATGCGGGCACGATCCGGTGCACCGCGAGATGGGCCCGTCGCTCCGAGACGTCCCCCCGGGCCAACGGGGCGGCAAGGACGGCCGCGACCTCGGCCCGTGCGGCGCCGAATCGCCCGGTGACCACGAGCACCACCGATCGCACAAGGGTGTAGAGGAGCATCTGTGCCCACAGCACGGTGAACGCGCCGGCCGGTGTCATCGCCGCCACCGTCTGCACGCGTGTCGTCTCGCGCAACCCGATGCGCTCGGCATGGAGCTCGGGAGACTCGGCCCGGGTCCACTCGGCCCGATGGCGCACGACCGCCGCCGGGACGACCACCACGCGCCCCCCGGTCGCGTGGCACCGCCAACAGAAGTCGAGCGCGGCGCCCACGAGCGCGAGGCGGGGATGGAACCCGCCCACGGTGCGGAAGAGGTCGGCGCGCACGAGTAGGCAGGCCGACGACAGGGCGAAGACGTCCCGCACCGCATCGTGCTGTTCCTGGTCGATCTCGCCCTCGTCGGCCACGGGAATCTCGACGCCGAAGCGGTCCACCGCCACGCCGACGCTCGCGATGCGCCGCGGGTCGCTCCATTCGACGAGCTTGGGGCCGACCACCCCCGCGTTGGAGCGGTAGAGCTCCTCGACGAGCCGGGTCACGGCGTCGGGAGCCAGCGCCACGTCATCGTGGAGAAAGAGGAAGAAACCGCTGTCGCCCTTGACGAGGCGCAGCACCGTGTTGCATGCGGCCGCCCATCCGGTGTTCGCCCCGAGGAACCTCACCACGGCCGCCGGTGCGGCGTTGGCCACGGTGTCGAGAACGGCCCGGGAGCCCGGGTCCTCCTCGCGGCCGCCCACGAGCACGAGGGCCTGGACCGCGGGGTAGTCCTGGGCCGCCAGAGAGGCGAGGGCCTCGGAGAGCCCCTCGCGCGGCCGGTGCACGACCATCACCGCGACCACGGGGGGCGCGACGGCCCCGGCACGGGCGGCCGAGGGCGGGGGCGCAGGGTGCTCGGACACGACCCCGGCAGGCTAGTTCGGGCTCGCGAAGTGCCCGGAGCGCGTACGATGCCCGATGTGCTTGCCGGTGCTAGCACTTCTCGTTAGGGTGCCCCCATGAAGCTCTCGCTACCCCACCTGTCCGTGCCCAAGGTCTCCGTGCCGTCCCTGCACTCGATCGATCTCACCTCCGTCGACCTCGCCCGCTTCACGCCGAGCCGCATCCTCGGGTCGAAGGCCGTGCGTCAGGCCACGGACATCGGCTACACCGCGGTCGGATTCGCCCTGCTCGGTTTCCAGAAACTCCAGGTGCGCCGCCGGGAGATCCTCGAGTCGTTCTCCGACTCGCGCGATCCCGGACGCTGATTCCCGACGGGGGCGGGCCGACCCGTCCCTTCTCACTAACCTTGCCCCTCGTGCGGGCGGACGTGGACAGGGACTCCTCGTCGTCGCGCGTCCCCCTCCCTGAGGGGACGATTCCCGTGGGCATCGGCCTGTTCGTCTCGGGGATCACCACCTACGCGTTCTTCAAGGTGGGCCAGTTGGCCCTCGGCAAGGACGACTTCAAGCCGATCGTGGCCATGTGGTTCATGACCTTCGCACTGGTCCCCGGTGTCTTCCTCCCCGTCGAGCAGGAGATCGGTCGTGCCCTCGCCCATCGCCGAGCGCTGGGACAGGGGGGACGTCCCGTCGTCCAGCGCATGCTTCCGCTCGCGGGGCTGCTCGGCGCCACGGTCGCGCTTCCCATGGCCCTTGCCGGACCGTTTCTCACCCGGGAGCTCTTCGAGGGTTACGGACTCGTCGCCGTGGCACTGGTGCTCGCCTTCTGCGCCTACGGACCCATGCACCTCGTGCGCGGCATCGCCTCGGGCTCGGGCCGCTTCGTCGCCTACGGACTCATCCTCGCCGTCGACGGCACGGCCCGCACGCTCGGATGCATCGCCCTCTGGCTCGCCGACGTCCGGACACCGGGCGCCTATGCCCTGGTCGTGGCCGCGTCCCCCCTCGTGGCCACGCTCCTCGTCGTCGGTCGCGGTGAGGCTCGCACGGTCGAGGGTCCGCCGGCCTCGTGGGGCGAGTTGACGCCGAACCTCGGATGGCTGCTCGCGGGCACCGTCATGTCCGCCGCCCTCATCAATGCCGGACCACTGGGAGTCGACGTGCTCGCCGCTCCCGGGGAGGCCGCCAAGGTGACCGCTTTCGGCAACGGACTGTTGCTGGCCCGGGTGCCGCTCTACCTGTTCCAGGCGGTGCAGGCCGCCCTGCTCCCCCGACTGGCCCGGCTGGCGGCGCAGGGCAACCTCGACGAGTTCCGGCGGGGACTCGGCACGCTCATGCGCATCGTCGGCATCGTCGCGATTCTCGGCACGCTCGGGGCATTCATCGCCGGACCAGCCGTGCTCGACCTCGTGTACGAGGGCGGGCTCGACCGACGCACCCTCACCCTCCTCGCGCTCGCGTGCGCCCTCTACATGGCCGCCCTCGCGCTCGCCCAGGCCGTCATCGCCCTCAACGGACACGCCCACGTGGCGCTCGGATGGACGACGGCGTTCGCCACCTTCTTCGTGGTCACCTGGCTCTCCGCCGATGACATCTTCCTGCGGGTGGAACTGGGTCTGGTGGCCGCGTCCGTGGCGGCACTGGCCGTCTTCGCGGCGTCCTATCGGGCGAGAATCGCTGCCGGCGCCATTCCGGATGCCGAATCGCTCATCGACGGCATCGCCGACGCACCGCTCGAGGGGTGATCAGCGCCGCGCTCGGGCGGTCTCGGTCTCGATGTCGTGGTGCACCATCATCTTCACGAGGGTGGGGAAATCAACCTCGGGAATCCATCCCAGTTGCTCGCGGGCCTTCGTCGGGTCGCCGATGAGGAGGTCCACCTCGGCGGGGCGCAGGAACCGGGGATCCTGGCGCACGAACGGGCGCCAGTCACCGAGCCCCGCCTCGGCGAAGGCCAGCTCGAGGAAGTCCTCGATCGAGTGCGACTCTCCCGTCGCCACCACGTAGTCGTCGGGCTCCGGTTGCTGGAGCATGAGCCACATGGCCCGGACGTAGTCCCCCGCGTAGCCCCAGTCGCGCTTCGATTCGAGGTTGCCCATGACGAGTTCGGATTCGATGCCGAGCTTGATGCGTGCCGCGGTGTTGGTGATCTTGCGGGTGACGAACTCGAGACCCCTGCGCGGCCCCTCGTGGTTGAACAGGATTCCCGAGCAGGCGTAGAGCCCGTAGCTCTCGCGGTAGTTGACGGTGATGGAATGACCGAAGACCTTGGCGCAGCCGTAGGGCGACCGCGGATGGAACGGCGTCATCTCGCTCTGGGGTACCTCGCGGACCTTGCCGAACATCTCGGAGGAGGACGCCTGATAGAAGCGGATCGGGTTGTTCTGGGTGCCTCCCACTATGCGCACCGCCTCGAGCATGCGCAGCACGCCGAGACCGGTGATGTTGGAGGTGAGCTCGGCCTGGCCGAAGGAGATGGCGACGAAGGAGATGGCCCCGAGGTTGTAGACCTCGTCGGGGCGCACGTGCTCGAGCGCCGAGACGAGGCTCGGCAGGTCGGCGAGGTCGCCCGGAACGAGCTCGACGTAGGGGAATTCGTCACGAAAACTGCGCTCGCGGGGGTTGTTCTGCCCCTTGATCATCCCGAAGACCTCGTAGCCCTTGTGGTGGAGGAACTCGGCGAGATGCTGGCCGTCCTGGCCGGTGATTCCTGTGATGAAGGCGCGGGGCATGGGTACCTCTGGGTGCCGTCGGGTCGTGTTCCCGGCGTGGACATCGAGACGCTACCACCGGCCCGCCGCGACCTCCCGCCCCCGCTCCCGCCTACGCTGACGCCGTGATCACAGTGCTCGCCGGCGGAGTGGGAGCGGCCCGTTTCCTGCGGGGTCTCGTCGACGTCGTCGAAACCTCCCGGATCGTCGCCGTCGTGAACACGGCCGACGACACCGAGATGCACGGTCTCTCCATCTCGCCGGACGTGGACACCGTCCTCTACACCCTCTCGGGGCGTTCCGACACCTCGCGCGGATGGGGTCTCGAGGGCGAGACATGGCGGGCGATGGAGGCACTCGCCCGCTTCGAGTCCGTGCGGCCGGAGGGTTCCTCGGCCGGGGGGACATGGTTCAACCTGGGGGACACGGATCTCGCCACGCACCTCTACCGAACGGCCCGTCTCGACGAGGGCGCCCGGGCCCGCGACGTGGTGGACGAGTTGCGCCGCGCCTTCGGCGTCCCGGTCCGCATCGTTCCCATGACCGACGACCGGGTGCGCACGATGGTGCGACTCGCCCCCGAGGGGACCGAGGTTCCCTTCCAGGAGTACTTCGTGCGACTGCGCCATTCCGTTCCCGTGGCGGCGGTGCGCTTCGACGGCGTGGACACGGCCCGTTTCGTCGACGCCACGCTCCTCGCCGATGCCGACACCATCGTCATCGCGCCCTCCAATCCGATCGTCTCCATCGGTCCGGTGCGCGCCATCCCGGGAGTCGATGCGCTCCTCGCCGCGCGTCGCGACACGGTGGTCGCCGTCTCTCCCATCGTCGCGGGAGCCGCCCTCAAGGGGCCCGCCGACCGCATGCTCACCGAGCTCGGTCACGAACCCTCGGTCGTCGGCGTGGCCCGCCTCTACGCCCCGGTGTGCGCCACCCTCGTCGTCGACGCCCGCGACGCCGACCGCGCCGACGAGATCGAACGGGAGGGGATGCGCTGCGTGGTGACCGACACCGTCATGTCCTCGCCCGGGGTCGCCGCATCACTCGCCGCCGTCACCGTCGGTGCGGCGGGCGGACCCGTCGGACCGGGAGTGCGCTGATGGGTCGGGTCGTGGCCTGGGGCGTGGAGGGCATCGGTGAGGTGCTTCCCGGACAACAGGTCGGCGACCTCGTGGTCGAGGCGTGCCGGCAGGCGCCGAACGGCCCGCTCGAGGACGGCGACGTGCTCGTGGTGACCCAGAAGATCGTGTCGAAGGCCGAGGGTCGACTCGTCGACGTGGATCCCGGCGATCCCGACGCGCGTCGACGCCTCGTGGAATCCGAGGCCGTGCGCATCGTGCGACGGCGGGGTGAACTGGTGATCACCGAGACCTCGCACGGCTTCGTCTGCGCGAACAGCGGCGTCGACCTCTCGAACGTCGAGGAGGGACGCGCGGCGCTGCTACCCCTCGACAGTGACCGCTCGGCCCGCCGGATCCGCGACATCGTGCGCGCCGCGCTCGGTGTCGAGGTGGGGGTCGTCGTGTCCGACACCTTCGGTCGTCCGTGGCGCACCGGGGTCACCGACGTCGCCATCGGCGTGGCCGGCGTCGCCGCGGTCGTGGACCTCCGCGGCACCCCCGACGCACACGGCCGCATCATGCAGGCCACGGAGGTGTGCATCGCCGACGAGATCGCGTCGGCGGCGGAACTCGTCATGGGCAAGTCGTCGGGCGTTCCCGTGGCCGTCGTGCGCGGGCTCGATCGGTCCTGGTTCCGCGACTCCTCGGTCGCCGAAATCGTCCGACCGGCGTCCGAGGACCTCTTCCGCTGATCCGGGCCCGTCTCAGCGGACGGTGGCCAGTCCCTTCTCGAGGTCGGTGAAGGGGGACCATCCCAACTGGATGCGGGCCCTCACCGGCGAGAGCACGAGGCGTGCCGGATCGTGATGACGCGGGGGTTCGAGAGCGGGGAACGCAGCGTGGCGTCCCGCCATGAGGCCCCACAGATCGGCCACCGTGGTGGCCCGCCCCGTGCCGATGTTGATGACGAGACCACCGGAGTGGACCGTCGCCCGCACCAGAGCATCCACGACGTCGTCGACGTGGACGAAGTCGCGCACCTGCGAAGGCGATCCGGGGCACGGTGGCGGTTCCCCTCCGGCGAGATGCCGGGCGAAGGCGGCCACGATGCCGTCCTCGGGTCGCTGGCGAGGGCCGTAGACGGCCGAGACCGCCAGGACGACGAACTCGATGCCCCAGCGGTCACGGTGCACGACGTGGGCCTGCGCCGCCGCCCGGGCCATGATCTCCCCGAGCGACCTCGCCTCCGTGACGAGATCCTCCTTCACGGGGGACTCCCGTGCGGTCACGTCCCCGTAGAGGAGCTCGGCGGGAAGACAGGTGACGACGCGGGAGGCCCCGCAGGCACGCGCCGCCTCGAGCACCGCCAGGCAGTCCCCGAGGTCGCGGTGGACGCGCTCCACCGTTCGGGCGGCCGGGGTGAAGGAGGCGAGGTTGACGATCACCTCCGGATGCCGCAGGCGGGCCAGTTCGGCGAATCCCTCCGAGCCGACGGCGGAGTTCTGGAACCGCATCCGGCCGCCCCCGTCGCGGGCCGCGGCCAGATGAGCGAGCGATCCGGTGGAGAGGTCGTCCACCACGTCCACGTCGCTGCCCGCCGCGACGAGACGCTCGACGAGATGCGACCCGATGAATCCCGCTCCCCCACCGACGAGGATGCGCTCGGGTGCCCCGACGCCGTGGCCCGGGCCCGGCGTCATCGGTCAGCCCCGCTCCGGATCGGGAACCCTCGCGCCGGACAGGTCGGAGTGCGGGGGGACGACGCCCTCGGCACCGACGACGCAATCGACGAGGGTGCTTCCCTCGCCGACCGTTCCCATGACGATGCTGCGCTCGAGTCGCACGCGCGGCGCGAGGCGCGCACCGGGCAGCACCACCGAATCCACGAGGACGCACCCGTCGCCCACGACGGCACCCTCGCCGACCACGCTGTGCACCACGGATGCCGTCGCACCCACCGTGGCGTGGGGCCCGGTCGCCGCGAGGATCACGGGGCGCGTGCCGTCGATGATGTCGAGGTTGGCCCGCAGGTAGGTCTCCGGGCGACCGGTGTCGATCCAATAGTCGTCGGTCGCCATCGCGGCCAGCTCGCCCCCGGCGGCGAGCACGGGGAAGATCTCCCTCTCGATGGAGACCCGGCCGCCCGGGGGGACCATGTCGAGCACTGAGGGCTCGAGCACGTACGTGCCGGCGTTGATGTGGCGGCTGTCGGACTCGCCGGGAGCGGGCTTCTCGACGAAGCGTCGCACCATCCCCTGCCCGTCGGTCTCCACCACCCCGTACTGCGACGGGTCGGCGACGGGGACGAGGTGCAGCGTCGCGCGCGCCCCGCGCGCCCGGTGGAAGTCCACGAGGGCCGACACGTCGAGGTCGCAGAGGATGTCGCCGTTCATCACGACGAAGGTGTCCGTGATGCCGGCGTCGCGCGCGGCGAACGCGATCGCACCGGCGGTGTCGAGGGGTTGGGGCTCGACCGCGAAGTGGAGGGGGATCCCCGCACAGGTGCCGTCGGGATAGGCCTCGAGGAACGGCTCGGCCTTGAATCCGAGGGCGAGGACGACGTGCGTGATGCCGTGACGACCGAGGCCAGCGACGACGTGCTCGATCTGACGCACGTTGCCGACGGGCAGCAGGGGCTTGGGAACCGTCCAGGTGAGGGGGCGCAGGCGTGTGCCGAACCCCCCGACGAGGACGACTGCGTGCATCAGCCGCCCGTGGTCGTGGGGGCGACGGTCGTGGCGGAGCCCGGCTCGTCGTCGGTCTGACCCTCCATGCCGGCGAGGTCGGAAGCCGACGCGGGCATGGGGATCGTCGCACCGGCGGGGGCGAAGGCGATCATGATCGCCATGCCGTCGTTCGTGATGCGGATGGAGGAGAAGTCCGTGATGAGCTTGCGCTTGGCGCTCTGGTTGTCGTAGCGCTCCCAGACCCACGCCTGGATCTGGCCGTCGACCTCCTCGCCAGTTTCGTCGATGCACTTGTCGGTGCCGCGCTCGAAGGACGCACCCCCGAACTGGTCGGCGGGGAAGACCAACTTGTCGGTGGACACCTCGACCCCGTAGGTGTCGAGGTAGGCACCGAGCGCCGCGTTGGTGCCGGCAGCAGCGGACTCGGGATGCCAGTGGATGACGCCGTCATCGTGACTGTGCACGCCGAACCTCTCGTAGGCGGCATTGGAGCCGTCGTCCTTCGTGCCGACAAGGTTGCCCAATTCACGGTCGCAGCCCCAGAAACCGATGGAGATGTGCCAGTGGTCGTCCGTGGTGGGTCGGACCTCGTTGCTCGGGGCCGAGCCTCGCGCATAGCCCACGAGCACGAGACCCACGGCCGTCACGACGGCCATGGTCAGGGGAAAGACGGTGCCTCCCTGGAAACGCACCTTCTTGCCCTTGCCCTTGCGCGCGAGGCGCGCAACCTTCTTTGCCGACGACTTGCTTGCCACGAGAAACAGAGGCTACCGCCTCACCTCTCGAGCAGAGTGAACAGGTCGAGCCAGGACCGGGCGACCGCCCGGGGCGACACGTGGGACTCCACCCACGCGCGACCCTTCTCCCCCATCTCCCGTCGCGCCACCGGATCGGCAGTGAGTGCCGTGAGGGCGCCGATCAGCGCGGTCGGGTCGTCCGGGGGCAATGCGACCCCCCCGCCGCTCGCGGCCAGGATGCGGGGAACCTCCGTCCCGGGGTCGATGCAGGCCACCACGGGGCGACCGGCGGCAAGGATCGAATAGGTCTTCGAGGGCACGCTGACCCGCCCGAGTCCGGAGCGCAACGGCACCACGTGGATGTCGGCGCTGGCGAGCACCTCGGGAACGCGTTCACGCGGCTGGTAGTCGCTGAACCTCACATTGGCGAGTCCGGCCGCTTCCCGCTCGAGGTCGCGGCGGGCCGCTCCCTCGCCGTTGATGACGAAGACCGTGTCGGGGAGGGCGCGGGCTGCCTCGAGGAGCATCCCGAGCGACTGGGAGAAGCCGACGTTGCCCGCGTACATGACCACCGTCTCCCCGCCGATGCCGAGCTCGGCGCGGTAGGCGGTGTCACGGTCGCGCGGGACGATGCGTTCGGCGTCGACGAAGTTCGGGATCACATGCACCCTGTCAGCGCGGTCTGCCCCGATGGTGGTGCGCACGTTGTCGGCGAGGTCGTCCGAGAGCACGACGACGGCGTCGCTGCACCGGTAGCTCGCGCGCTCGAGTCGGCGCGCGAGGGCGATCACCGTGCGATTCGTGATGGCGCCGGTCTCGACCGCGGCGTCGGGAAACACGTCCTGGATGTCGAACACAGCCGGCGCACCTCGCAGGCGGGCAGCCAACCATCCGGTCAAGCCGGTCGTGAGCGGCGGGGACATCGAGAGCACGGCGGCGGGTCGACGACGCCATCCCCCGGCCGCGAGGGTGCACACGCCGGCGACGAGGGTGAAGAGCAGGAAGCCCGCCGCGCGACGGGGGAGGTTCGTCTTGTCCCCGCCCGGGAAGGGATGCACGCGGATCACCGAACCCCACGGGGTGCGCTCGCGGCGCACGAGCCGACCGCCCCACCCCTCCTCGATCGCGTGGGCGCGGTACCAAGGAAGGGAGGTGACCACGTGCACCCGTTCGCCGACCGCGACGAATTCCTCGACGATGCGCGCCATGATCTCGCCGGTCGGCGCCGTGTCCGGGGTGAAGTGCGGACAGAGCACGACGATGGGACGACGGGTCACGACGCGCTCCGCGCCGCGTCGAGGACGGCGATCAGGTCGCGCGCCGATCCGGCGGCGGTGAAGAGCGCGGCCCGTGCGCGCCCCCGCGCGGCGAGGTCGTCGCGTCGCTGCATCGCCTCGTCGAGTGCCGCCGTCCAGGACGGTTCGTCGAGCGGTGCGGTGATGCCGCCGTCACCGACGACCTCGGGAAGGCAGGCGCGGTCGCTGGCGACCACCGGCGTGCCGAGTCGCATCGCCTCGATCACCGGGGCGCCGAAACCCTCGTACTCGCTGGGGAAGACGAGTGCCG
>Ga0315899_10006099_pt1 | contig 12972 bp, 8 predicted proteins | sample LakEriMetagenome_2_FD_203518 | JGI IMG/M metagenome (GOLD analysis project Ga0315899, IMG submission 203518) | Freshwater fungal communities from buoy surface, Lake Erie, Ohio, United States - Buoy 4 MA112 | ecosystem: Environmental > Aquatic > Freshwater > Lake | place: USA: Lake Erie, Ohio...
GAAGCCGTTTTCGAGGGTGCTGACGGACATGTTGGCTGGGAGGTAATTGACGTCGAAGAGCGTGCAGGTTTCCCATGCTTCCGGGGAGAGGAGACGGTTGGAGGCGGCGAGCCGGTCGTAGAGTGGGGCGTTAGGAAAGGCGGTCATGACGGTGATCTGGACCTCGTAGAGGCCGGTGTCCCTGACGAACTGGAAGACGCGGTCGAAGCAGGATGAGTCGTGGTGGTCGAGGCCGAGGACGAAGCAGCCGTTGACGGTGATGCCGGCGTCCTGGATGCGGGCGATGGCTTCGGCGTAGCGGCTGGCCTGGTGGCTTTTCCAGTTGGCCTTGTGTTCGACGCCGTTGAGAGAGGCGGCGTCCGGGCTTTCGAGGCCGATGAGGATCTGGGCGCAGCCGCTTTCCTTCATGAGCCGGAGGAGTTCGTCGTCCCATGCGACGGAGATGTCGGTTTCGGTGAACCAGCGGAGGCCGAGGGGGATGAGGGCGCGGGTGAGGTCACGGCCGCGGCGGCGGTCGGCGAACGTGTTATCGTCGGCGAATTCGATGAACGGGTGGGGCCAGAGGTCTTTGATGGCGAGGAGTTCGTCGATGACGCGGGGGATGGGTTTGGCGCGGAAGCCTGGGGCGAGGCGGATGCTGGCACCGCAGAAGTCGCAATTGTAGGGGCAGCCGCGCTGGGTTTGGACGGTGAGGCGGTTGTAGCGCGGGATTTCGAGGAGATCGAAGCGCGGCATGGGGGAGTTAGCGAAGTCGAAGCGCTGAGGGCGGGCGTCGTAGCGAGGCTGGAGGCGGTTGGCGAGGAGGTCGGCGGCGACGGTGGGCCAGACGGGTTCGCCTTCACCGATGACGACGCAGTCGGCGTGCTGGAGGGCTTCGTCGGGTCGGGCGGTGACGTGAAGGCCGCCCATGATGACGGTGATGCCTGCGGCGCGGCAGCGGTCGGCGAGTTGATAGGCTTCGCGGATCTGGGCGGAGAAGGAAGAGATGGCGACGGCGTCGAAGTCGCCGGGGAGGCCGTCGAGGTTTTTGATGTCGGGGACTTCGACGTAGGAGATTTCGAGTTCTGGCGGGGTCATGCCAGCGAGGGTGAGGAGGCCGAGGGAGGGGAGGGAGGCGATGACCTTGCTGCGTTCGACGAAGCCTGGGAGGTTGAGGCCGATGGCGAGGAGTTCCGCGTTCTGGCAGCGGACGCCCGACATGGCGATGAAGCCGAGTTTCATGGGATGGTGAGGGTGAGGGTTGGATGTGTCAGGGCCATGCGACGAGGGTGGCGATGATGCCTGTGGAGACGGAGATGACGGGGATGGGGAAGAGGTGGCGCAGCGGTTGTTTCCATGCGGCGAGGAAGCAGATGAGGGGCATGGTGGCGGCTCCGGTGAGGAAGCCGATGGAGGCGATGCGGGCCCACCATGGGTCGAGGGAGGCGACGTGGTGGGTGAAGGCGAAGACGGCGTTGACGAGGGCGAGGCCGAAGAAGGAGATGTGGCCGAGGCGGGTGAGGCGGCGGCGCCAGCTTTGATAGCCGCCCATGAAGTCTTCTCGGGCGAAGAAGAGGCCGATGATGGCACCGCTGAGGACGCCTGCGAGCATGCCTGCCCAGACGGTTTTGAGCATGAGGAGGGTGAGGGGATCGGTCATGGAGTGGGGGAGGTCAGGCATGGGTGAAGAGGTGGACGACGTTGGCACCGCCGAAGCCCGAGCTGTTGTTGAGGGCGGAGCGGATGGGGTGGCTGGTGGTGAGGCGCGGGAAGTTGAGGTGAGCGCCTTCGGGGAGTGGGTTGGTTAGGTGGGCCTGACCGGGGATGATGGCGTGGCGGAGGGCGAGGATGGATAGGACGGCTTCCATGGCCCCGGCGAGGGAGAGACCGTGACCGGTGAGGGCTTTGGTGCTGGAGATGGGAGGGCAGGAGGCGTTGAAGATGTGGGAGAGCGCGATGGCTTCGGCGGCGTCGCCTGCGGGGGTGCCGGTGCCGTGGGCGTTGATGTAATCGACGTCGGCGGGGGAGGATTGGGCGTCGGAGAGGGCGAGGTTGATGGCGTCGGCGAGGCCGATTCCCTGAGGGTGCGGGGCGGCGGGGTGGTAGCCGTCGGCGGCCTGGCCCCAACCGGCGAGGCGGGCGAGAGGAGTGGCGCGGCGTCGGCGGGCGGAGGAGGAGGATTCGAGGATGAGGACGGCGGCGCCTCCGGTGGCGGCGAAGCCCGAGCGGTCGCGGTCGAACGGGCGCATGGCCAAGGCGGGATCGGAGCCGGTGGTTAGGGCTCCCATGCCGTGGAAGGGCATGACGGATTCGAGGCAGAGGTCTTCAGCGCCGATGACGACGATGCGGTCCTGGCGGCCGAGGCGGATGGCGTCGGCGGCGTAGCCGATGGCGTGGGCGGAGGAAGCGCAGGCGGAGACGAAGCCGCAGGATTCGCCGCGGATGCCGAGGATGGCGGCGAAGTGGAAGTTGAGGGTGCCGGCGACGCTGCTGATGACGCCTAACGGGTGGCCGCGCTGCCATGCGTTGTTTTCCATGGCGGCGAGGCGGCGGAAGGTTAGGCGTGGAGAGCCACCGGAGGCGGCGTAGAGACCGGTGCGGCCATCGCGGCAGGCGTCGGGTGCGAGATTGGCCTGAGCCATGGCTTCGGTGAGGGCGGCCATGGCGTAGAGGCCGTGGGGCGGCATGCCGCGGAGGACGGAGCGGTCGATGGGGAGGTGGTCGGGCCATGACCATGAGGCGGAATCGAGACCGGAGACGTCGAAGCCGGGAATGGGGCCGGCGATGGTGACGGGGAGATTGGTGTCAGGGAGAGGGTGCCACGGGACGAGGCCGGTGCGGAGGTGGCGCATGGCGTCGAGGGCGTCGGCGGCATTGGTGCCGAGACTGGAGACGAGGCCGACGCCGGTGACGACGACGTCGTTCATGACGGGTCGGATTGGAGACGGGCGCAGAAGAAGGCGTGGAGGTCGCCGACGGTGGCGAGGTTGCCGACTTCGCGGGTTTCGACGGGGATGCCGAGGACCTCGTCGAGTTTGAAGGCGGCTTCGGCGAGGGCGAGGGAGTCGAGGGCGAGGTCTTCGCGGAGGCGAGCGGAGTCGGGGACGTCGGCGAGCGAGCGGCGGGCGGCCTGGGGGAGGTAGAATTCGAGGACGGAGAGGAGGCAGGCGCGGAGGCTGGCGGGGTCGGTGCCGGATTTTAGGGAGACGACGGCGTCGATGGCGGGCGGGGGGAAGCCGCGCAGTTCCTCGCTGATTTCGGCTTCGGTGCGGCGTGCGAGGCCTTCGGGGATTTTCATGGGGGCATCATGGCAGAGTGGGGGCGCGAGGGCGATATTGGTTTTCGCGATGGGGGTATTGATGGGGGCGATGGATGGGGAGGGAGAGGCGGGGGAATGGGGAGAGGTGAGGGAGAGGGAGAGGCAAGGGAATGGGGGGCAGGGGAATGTGGGAGGGACTCTGTGGCAGTTGGAGAGGCATCAACCTCACCCTAATGAAGTAGGGTTGCACCCCATCGCGCTGAAGGGAAGTGCCTGTTAGAGTGGGATTCATGATACGGACCGCCGCGACTATCAAGTAACATCAACCAATCAACACTATGAAAACCGCTCTTACATTCATTCTCAGCCTCGGTGGCCTGCTGCTGCTTTCCAACTGCACCACAGTTGAACAGCCTCGGCCGACGACGCAGACGACGGTCACGGAGCAGACATCCGTGAGCCGGCCGTATTCGAGTTCCGTGGAGACTCAAACGACGCGCAGGTACTAGCCGACGTGGCCGGCTGCCGCGCCATGGATAAGGGTTGGGAGGCTGGCCGGTCATCTGCCGGGGCTTGCTGGCGCTCGGGCAGGCGGGGTTTTCGGTTCGAATTGGGCCCACTGCGGCGCGGGGGGCGCACGACGTGAGATGGAAGCGAGGGGGGGGTGGCGGCCCTCTCGCTTTCTATTTCTTGGTGAATGCTCGAACGGGGGCGGACCGCAGGTGTCGCGGATGGGCGCAGAGTGGGTGCGCGGAAGGTGGAGGGGGGACCCCTACGGGGTCCTGTGTAATCGTTTTGGGAACCGGGGGTACCGCGAGAGGCTCGCGGCACGCCCCGGCTACTGACCGGTCGTCCCTACGGGACGGGGGGTGGAGAGACGCCTTGATGGACAATTAGACAGGCCTCTCTGCGATCCCGCGACGCGCCCTGGACGGCCATCGTCGACGCCCTGCGCATGGTCTACCGCACACCTTAGCCGAAATCACGGACACCGTTGGGCAGAGGATAATGAGACAGACCTCTCCGTGGCCGCTGTGTCGGGCGATCGCTTCAATCAGACAGACCTCTCTGCGGAATGCGGCGTGTGGTGCCGAGTCAGACCTGATGGCGGCCGGAGATGTAGGCGCCCGGCTTTGGCGGGGGCGGATCACGGGACGGGGTTCCTCGCGGTGGGGCTGGCATGTGCGTGCGCGACAATTAGACAGACCTCCACGCGGCCGCTGCAGAACTGGCACCTGGCATGGGGCAGTCACTTCTGCGGCGCGTCTTTTGGGCCAGCAGCACCGGGTGACTTCTTCGGCGCGTCCTCCATGAAGATGATCTGCTTGATCCGCCGGTCCATGTCGTGCTTCTTCCAGAGGCCCGGTGCTATTTCTTGCCCATACTTCTTCAGGATATACGCTCCGACGGCATCTTTGTAGGTCAGGTCCCAGTAGCCCGGAACATGCACGGGCAAGAGAGCACATGCTTTCTCAAAATCAAAATGCTGCCCGCATCTCGTTTTGTACAAAGCGCGTGCCATGTGAACCGGCCTTGGCTTGGTGAGTTTGTTTGTGTCAACTATGAGTTCCGTCATCACCTCAGGCCGCACCAGCATGGCAAGCACAGTCTGCGAACCGAAACTGAGCAGCTCATCGGCCATCTCATTAAGCCGGTCTTCGCTGAAATCGTCCCAGATGCCGATGCTCATCGCCGTCAGACCACGCGCAGTCCAGAAGGCAGCGGATGCGAGTGTCCCTTCCATAATCAGGCTCTTCAGCGCCTCACAATCCAGCTTGGCTATTGCCCCTTCGACTGCTGCATAGGATGCCGGGGTGTCGGCCCCCAAAACCAGCGGATCAATCGTGTTCCAGAGTATGGATGGGATATTCATGTATCGTTGCGGATATTAGGTTCCATTTAGACTTATCGTGGCGCAATCCTCTTCCCGTACTTCTCATATGCCTCAATGATCTCCTCGTCACTTCCAGACTCGACGGCATTCTGGAGCTCCGCTGCGCTGTTCTGCTGCGCCTCATGGATCTTCTCGAGCTGTCCTGTCATCGCCCCCCCCCCCCGACTGTGGCACCTATGTTGCCACCTGGCAGCCGCTTCGCCACCTGACCCACGATAGCCTGCGCATCATCGTCCGAACTCTCCCATGCGATGGGCTCACCATTCGCTAGTTTATAGGCAACATTGTTGCGCGTCCAGGATCGACAATTAGACAGGCCTCTCTGCGGGCGTGCGGGTGAGCGGCGTTACTTCAGAACGTGGGGGTGGGTGCGCGGTGTCGTACCCAGAGCGGTGCTCTGGGCTGGTATACGGTGTCCCGTTGGGACACGGGGCGGCGGGGAGTGGCGCGAAGGTGAGAGAGGTCTTCGGGTGAGACTGCCGTTCAGCCTTGGTTCAAATCCAGGGATCACGCACCTTTTCTTAGCGCCATTCGGGACGGACCTCTGTGTGGCCGCGACAATTACACAGGCCTCTCGGCGGCAATGAGGGGTGACGGACAGGAATGTCCGTCCTACGTTGGCGAGTTATGGGGGCTGAGCGGTGCTCAGTGATTGAACATGTACTCCTTGGAATTGAGGAGTGCCCAGAAGACGTCTTCGAGGATTTGCTGGGCTTCGGCTGGGGTGGCGGCGAGGGCGTCGGCGACTGGTTTGGCTTCTTCTGGGGAAGGTTTGCGGGCGAAGCAGCGGGTGTAGAGGGTATCGAGGATGGCGAGGGGCGGGGTGGCGGCGTCGAGGAGTTTTTTGACGACGTTGCCTTCGCTGATGCGGCTTTGGGTGACGTCTCCGTTGAGGAGGTGGAGTGCCTGGCCGAGGTTAGGGTCCATTTTGACTTCGCAGGAGCAGACGGTGGCGCGTTCTGCGCGGCCGAAGGTGCGGAGGAAGTAGGTGGAGACGTTGCCGTCGGCGATCTGGACGGCGCGGGCGCCGAGTGGGAGGCCCTGGAACTTGTTTCTGGTTTCGGTGACCTGGCTGATGGTGTCGAGCATGACCTCGGCGCGCTGGCGGCGGATGAGGGCGTGGCTGAAGTTTTTCTCGTCGTCTGCGTTGCTGTCGTTGACGCGGCTGCTGAGTTGATAGGTGCGGCTGGTGCAGATGTCGCGGACGAGCTTGCGGAAGTCGTAATTGTACTCGGTGAGTTTGGTGCCGAGGGTGGTGAGGAGTTCCGGGTTGCTGGCTGGGTTGGAGACGCGGACATCGTCGACTGGGTCGATGATACCGACGCCGAAGAAGTGGGCCCAGATGATGTTGGAGAGATTGGTGGCGAAGTAGGGATTGCGGGGGGAGGCCATCCAGTCGACGAGGATGGCGCGGCGGTCCTTGCCGGTGGTGTCTGGTTCTTCAGCGCCGAGGAATTTGGGTTTCTGGGGTGCTTTGGTGACGATGTGGTTCACCTCGCCGCCGCCGGCGTTGAAGACGACGGTTTCGCGCGGGTCTTCGGCTTGTTTGCGGCCGACCTGGCTGAAGAACGAGGCGAAGCCGTAGTAGTCGTTCATGGTCCAGCGGTCGAACGGGTGGTTGTGGCACTGGGCGCACTGGAGGCGCATGCCCATGAAGACCTGGGCGACGTTTTCGGAGACCTTGAGGGTATCGCGTTCGATCTGGAAGTAGTTAGTGGCGGGGTTGGTGAAGGTGCCGCCGGAGGAGCCGAGGAGTTCCTGAACGATCTTGTTGAAGGGGACGTTGTTGGAGATGCGGTCCTTGAGCCAGTTGTAGTAGAGGAGCGTGGATTTGTAGCTGACCTGGTTGGTGGCGTTGGTGCGGATCTGGAGGAGTTCCGCCCATTTCATGACCCAGAGTTCGGTGAATTCCTTGCGGGAGAGGAGATCGTCGACGAGGCGGTCGCGTTTGTCAGGGGAAGGGTCGGCGAAGAACTTGGCGCTTTCGGCTTCGGTGGGGAGGAGGCCGACGACGTCGAGGAAGACCCGGCGGATGAAGGTGGCGTCGTCGCAGACTTCGGACGGGAGGATGCGGAGCCTGTGGAGCTTGGTGTGGACGAGCCCGTCGATGTAGTTGTGTTCGGCGAGCTGGGGTTTTTCGTATTTGAGGGCATCGGGGATGACGATGACCTGGCTGCCGACGGTGTAGGTGCCGTAGCGAGCCATGACGAAGGCTTCGCCGCGTTTGGCAGCGGTGACGAGACCGTCCTTGCTGATTTTGGCGGTGGGGTCGTTGTTAGAGATGAAGACGGCGAGCGGGGAGACATCGCGGTCGTGGCCGTCGGAGTAGCGGGCGCGGACGGTGAACTGGAGTTGAGCGCCTTCGCCTTCGAGGACGGCGGTTTTTGGGAAGATGTCGACGCCGACGATGGTGGGGAGGGTTTTTTCGTCGTCGTAGGGGGCGCTGTTGGCGATCCATTCGGCGAGGGCCTTGGCATTGGCGCTGCCTGGTTCCATGCGTTTGCCGCCGGTGTGGGGGACGGAGTTGATGGATTTGGTGACGAGGAGACTTTCGTCGGGGATGGCGAGATTGATGCGGCGGCCGCTGAGTTCCTGGGTGAGGCGGAAGTGATCGCCTTTGGGGTCGAAGCCGAAGAGGGAAAGGCGGAAGCCGTCCTGACCGCGCGCGGCACCGTGGCAGGAGCCGGTGTTGCAGTTATCGCGCATGAAGACCGGCATGATGTCGAGGTTGAAGCTGACGGGCCGGTCGGTGGCGGCGGCTTTGACTTCGACGGGGATGACGACGGACTGGTCGTGCCATTTGACGGAGAGGGTGGTGGCTCCGTCTTTGAGAGGGAAGAGCTTCTGGCCGTCGAGTTTTGCCAGGGAGGGATCGGCCAGGGTGACGGTGGCTTTGGCGGAGACGTCCTGGGTGACGTCGTCGTCGAAGGTGGCGACGGCGACGAAGGATTGGAAGTCGCGAGCGGATTCGAGGACGAGCTTATCCGGGTAGACGGACATGCTGCGGACCTTGACGGAGGCTTCCTTGGGTGGGCGGGCGGCGGTTTTCGAGTCCTTGGCGGAAAGTGTGAGGGAATCGGGGAAGGGTGCGCCGGCGGTGATCCATTCGCGGAAGGCGGCGGATTGATCTGCGGTGAGCGGGTCACCTTCCGGGGGCATGATGTCGTCGTGGCCGGGAGGGAGGTTGATGCGTTTGAGGAGCGAGGATTCGTCGGGTTTGCCGGGGACGACGGCGGGGCCGGAGTCGCCGCCTTTGGCTAGAGCGGCGGCGGAGTGGAGCTGGAGTTTGCCTTTGGTTTTTTCGGGTTGGTGGCAGGAGACGCACTTCGTTTCGAGGAGCGGCTGGATTTTTTCCGCGAAGAGGGCGGCGGGGTCAGCGGCTGGCAGGGCGGCTGGGAAGGAGAGGGCGAGGATGGCCGTGCGGAAGTTCATGGCAGGGAAGCGCTGGGGATTGGAGATTACTTGCCGGGGGATTGCTGGCGGAGTTGTTCGAGCCTGCTGAGGGGTTTGGCGGCGGGTTCGGCTGGTGCTGCGGCGGCGGGAGCGGCGGGTGCGGCAGCGGCGACGGCGGCGGGTGGCGGGGCGGGAGGTGGGGGGTCGATGCGGACGATGCCGCCCTGGCCGATGGTGTGAGGGATGGGGATGCCATTTTCCATGATGATGGCCTGGCAGAAGAGATTCTGGTGTTTGCCGACCGGGCTGTCAGCGGCGGTGGTGACTGGGAAGCGGATTTCCTTTTTGGCGGCGGTGATGGTCTTTTCGACGGTGGCGGTTTTGGCGGGCATGCCGAAGACGGTGAGGGTGGCGTTGCCCTGCCATGGTTTGGCGACCTCGATTTTGCAGAAGAGCTCGCCGGGTTTGCCTTGTTCGATGGAAGCCATTTCCATTTTCATGGTGAGGTATGGCGGGGCAACGGTGAGGGCGGTGAGGGAGGAAGACGTGTAGATCGGGCCGGTGCCGGCGTCGGTTTCGCCGCGGACGGCGATTTTCCATGTATTGGCGGGGGCGTCGCCGCTGCAGGTGATTTGGTAGTCGATTTCGTTCTGGCCTTCGGGGATGGCGACGGTGCCTGGGGCGGTGATGCCTGGAGGGTTCCAGAGCATGCGGACGGTGATGGGGGCCTTGAAGCCTTCCTTGCGGGTGGCCTTGACCTTGAGGTTCATGGTGCCGCTCTGGACGATGGGGACGGCGGGCGGGACGATTTCGATGGAGTAGGGGAGTTCCTCGACGACGGCGACGGGGAGGTGGCGCTGGGAGGAGACGACGTAGGGCGTGTTGTTAGGTTCGCCCTGGACGAATTCGATGTTATTGAGCCAGCGGCCGGGGACTGGAGGTGCCTTGGGGTCGGCGAGGGCGGGTTTCATGTCGAGCAGACCGGCGGCGAGGGGTGCGTCGGGGGCTGCGGAGAGGATCATGATGTGCTCGGCGAGGCCATTGGGGATGCCGATGGATTCGAGGGTGACGCCTGCTGGGAGGTTAGGGCAGTTCCAGACGATGTCGCCGCCGACGTTGATGCGGTCGGCGTGGACTTGGATGGCGTGGCGGCTGCCGCGCGGGATGGCGAAGGTGGTCCACTGCTGACTGTCGGTGCGGTCGTAGCGGGAGATGTAGGCCTGGATGCCGGTTTCGGGGAGGGCGGCTTCGACACGGTAGACGAAGTCGGGGCCGCCGCGTGCGAGGTGGTCGCGGACGCGGAGGAAGTATTCGCCGTCGGCGGGGACGGTCCACGTGGGGAGCTTGCTGTCCGGGTTGGCACCGTTGTCGTCGTTGCCTGTGATGGCTGCGCCGTCCTTGTTGAAGAGTTCGAGGACTGGGTCGAGCGGCGAGCGGATGCTGCGGGCGTGGACGATGAGGTCGAAGCGCTGGTCTTTGGTGGCGGTGAATTTGAACCAGTCTTCGTCGCCGGGTTTATCGATGATGCCGTTGAAGGCGATGGGGAGGGCGGGCGGGGTGGCGAGGGATTTGGCTTCCGCGTGGGAGTTGTTGGGCTCGGTTTCGAGGAAGTTGTCGATGTCGACGATGCGGAACGGGTTAGGGCTGGGAGCGGAGAGCCCGTTGGCGGTGGCGAAGAGGGAGAGTTTTTCGCCAGGGGTGGCAGGAACCTTGATAGAGGCGGAGATGGGGCCTGAGGGAGCGCCGAGGTAGGTGACGGCGACGTCGGTGCCGGCTTTGCCACCGGCTGGGTAGGCGACGGTGGGGCGGGGGAATGCGCCGACGTGCATTCGGTAGAGCGCGCCGTCGTTGCCAGCGTAGGAGGAATCGCGGACCTCGATGTAGTAGGTGCCGTCTTCCGGGACGACGATGCTGGCGTGCGGGTCCTGGATGCCGAGGGGTGAGTCGTCGCAGGTGGCGAGTTCGAATTTCTTGCTATTGAGGATGGCGACGTAGGGGTCCCAGAAGGCGCCGCCGAGGCGGATACCTTCGACTTCGACGCTGAGGGCGTCGCCTTTTTTGGCTTCGATGCGGTAGAAGTCGGTGTCTTCGTTTTTGGCGATGCCGGAGATGGTGACGCCTGAGGTGATGGGCTGGGCTTCTTCGAGGAGCGTGTTGGGTTCTTTTTCGTCGAGGGTGGGGAATTGGCCGACGAAGAACGAGCGGGCGTAGCTGATGCCGGATTTGGAGCGGATGCGGAAGACGTGTTCGCCGAGCGGGCAGGAGGGCTCGATGTGGAGTTTGACCTTAACCGTGGTGGGGTTTTCGGCTTTGAATTCGAGGGCCTTGATCTGGTCCGGGTGGTAGGAGACGATTTCCTCGGTGTCGGCGAGGCGTGCGCCGGAGAAGACGACCTCGACGTCGGTGCCGCGTTGCGCGCCGCGAGGGGAGATGCCGTTGAGTTCCGGGAGGGCGGCGGCGGCGGGGAGCGCGGAGGCGGCGAGGATGGGGAGGAGACTGAAGTGGCGCTTCATGGGAATGAGACGGAAAGACTGGGGAACAATACGGCCGTTGATAGCGAAAGCGAGGTGCGATCAACGTGAAAATCCCGGGGGATTTTGCATTGGACGGGAAGAATGCGGCGTTGGGCTGGGGTCAGCGCCTTGGGAAGACGGCGGTGAAGTAGAAGAGACAGCGGTTGAGGTTCTGGGGGAAGGAGGCTTCGTCGACGACCTTGCCGTCGTAGACGAGACGGGCGACGTAGCCGTAGTAGGCGCGTTTGCCGTAGAGTTTCTGTTCGGGCGGGGCGAAGGGCGGGCGGAAGTAGGTGACGGCGAGGATTTCCTCGCGGGTGGCTTTCCAGTCGGGGAGGACGGAGAGCCATTCGTCTTTCGGGGGATTGGCGGTGGAGAGGTCGAGTTCCTCGTTATTGACGCGTTCGAAGAGGTAGATCTGGACCTCGACTTTTTCGCGTTCGACGAAGACGCCGGGGGCGGCTTTGAGGGGGACGTGGAGGAAGACGCGTTCGCCGCCGGAGCCGCCGTCGATGTCGGTGTCTTCGGCGCGGATGTTGCCGAACTGGAGGGGACGGAGGCGTTCTTCCTCGCGGCGTTTTTCGAGATTGAAGGAGAGGTAGGCGGCGTAGCGGCGGATGCCTGCGAGGAGGTTTTCGGCGATGGCCTCTCGGTATTCGGGGGAGGCGAGCTTGAGGGCTTCGTCCTTATTCGAGAGGTGGCCGAGGCGGCAGACGGCGGCGGGGAGGTTGATGTCGCGGAGTTCGGCGAAGCGGGCGCGGCGGATGCCGAGATCGGGGATTTTGAGACTGCTGACGACGCTGCTCTGGAGGACGGCGGCGAGTGCGAGGCTTTCGCGGTCGTTGATGTTCCCGGCGTGGAATTTCTTGTCGATGTTTTCGCTGTCGGATTCGCTGGTGGCGGGGGTGCCTGCCGGGGGGAGCGTGCTGGTTTCGAAGCCGTGGGTGGCGGGTGAGCCGGAGGCGGCGCGGAGGGAGAGGAAGATGGCCTCGCCGGAGACGGCTGTGGCGGTTTTCTGGCGGTCGGCGGGGGAGACTGTGGCGTCGTCTTTGCGGGTGACGACGACTTTGAAGCCTGCGGCGGAGAGTTTGGCGGCGAGGCGGTTGGAGACGTCGAGGGTGAGGTCTTTTTCGGTGATGTGCGGGGTCTTGATGCCATGTTCGCGGCCGCCGCCTGAGGGGTCGAGGACGATGGTTTCGAGGACGGCTGGGTCGCGGCGTTCGCCGGGGTGGAGGATGGCGTCGATGACGTTGCGGACGTCGTAGACGGAGACCATGGGGCGGTCTTTGATTTCGACGACGGGGAAGGAGAGGTAGAACGTCCAGCCCATGATGCGGGCGGCTTTTTCGGAGCGGGTGAATTCGATGCGGAGTTTGCTGGAGGCGTCGCGGAGGATGATCTGGCGGCCGGATTCTTTGGGTTCGAGGAGGCCGTAGTAGGAGGCGACCTGAGCCATGGGCACGTAGGCGCGGCGGAGGTGGTATTCCGGTTTCCATGCGACGCGCGGGGCGGCTTGGGCTGGGGCGGCGGATGGTTTTGGTGCGGGTTTTTTTGTCGAGTCGGCCGCCTTGCCTGCGCCTTGGGAGGTCCATGGCAGGAGGAAGAGGGTGGCGAACAGGATGCGGAGCAGCGGCCTCAAGGGAAGGTGGGCGGGTGAATGGGCTGGAAGGATTAGCCGCAAATCGGCGGTTGTCGCTGGCAAGTTCGAAGAGGGGCAGGGGAATGGGGGGGAGGATGAGGCAAGGGAATGGGGGGCAGGGGAATGGGCGAGGGGTTGGTGGGCGGATGGACAATAGGACAGGGCGCTTTGAGGTGTCCCCGGATACCGTTGGGATGTGAATAGAGAGACAGGCCTCTTCGCGGCGATGCGGGGTGCGCTTCGGGTTCTCGCGCCCCGTTGGGACGCGGGGGTATATGACCGTGTGATCCCAGGG
>Ga0315899_10006101_pt1 | contig 12967 bp, 10 predicted proteins | sample LakEriMetagenome_2_FD_203518 | JGI IMG/M metagenome (GOLD analysis project Ga0315899, IMG submission 203518) | Freshwater fungal communities from buoy surface, Lake Erie, Ohio, United States - Buoy 4 MA112 | ecosystem: Environmental > Aquatic > Freshwater > Lake | place: USA: Lake Erie, Ohio...
GTGACGCGGCGGGGCTTTGTGGATACGTAGTGTTGGTGCGCTACCTTGTTCTGTGCGGTGAGGTGCCGCTTACGCATTCAAGGAGAAACTCATGATCGATAAGGATCGTGGGATTCTGCCCGATGCGAGTGTGGAGGGTCCCCCCTTCGACACTAAATCTCCTGGGGTAAGGTAGTTCGGTGTCTGATACTCCGAAACTAAAAATCCGTCGTACCTTGGTTGTTCTCTTCGTTTTTGCCTTGTTGTCAGTTGGTGCGTATGCGGTCGATACGCCGTCAGCGTTCCTTATCGCTCTCATTCCGTTGGCCTACACCATTCCGGCGATTATATGGCTCGATCGGCTTGAGCCTGAACCTCGTGCAATGCGCTGGAACGCCTTTTTGTGGGGTGGTGGTATATCGGTATTGGTGGCGAGCGTTGCCAACGAATACACCGACGCCTCGTTTGGCACCACGGCGGCTCTCGTCATTAGTGCTCCGGTAGCGGAAGAGATCATGAAGACACTGGGAATCTTGGGGGCTGCTAAACGAAATCAGATTGATAGCCCGCTCGATGGCGTTGTCTACGCGGGTTATGTAGGTCTTGGGTTTGCGATGGTGGAGAACATCATTTATTTCTCGCAAGCGATCATCGATGATGATCTGGGGTTGGTATTCGTGATGCGTGGGCTGTTCTCACCTTTCGCGCATCCGTTTTTCACACTATGGGTGGGGCTTGCGATAGGTGCTGCAGTTCAAAAGGGTAGTTCGCGTCGCTTCGCTGTAGTTCGTGGGCTCTTTTTGGCGATGGCGTTGCACGCATCGTGGAACGCATCAGGGGTGAATGGATACTTTGCGTTTCTCCTGCTCGGGCACATTGTGCTCTTTGTCATTGTTGTGCGGCGCCTGCGGCGCGTGCGACGCGAAGAGATTGCTCTCGTTCAAGGTCGTCTCAAGCAACTTGCCTTTACGCATCAGTTATCACCAGTGGAACTCGAGGCCTACGGCGATCTTCGTGCTACTCGACGTTTGCGCCAGGGCCTTCCACGCAAGGAACGCCCTGCGTTCGACGAGCGCCGCGTGATGATTGCGAAACTTGCACTCCGAGAGCAAAATACATAGGTCTTGTTCTGGCGAGTTCCCCTGATTGCATCAAGGGCGACGTGGTAACTTAAACAGGTGTTTGGAGCCGCTTCGTTGGCACCAAGAATGAGGGGGCTATATGGGCGCTACAGCGCGAAACCTGTGGAGGGTCACCGAGCCTTTCCATCAGTTGGCTTATCGCTCTCCAGAGGCTGTGGCGGCCTATGAGGCCATTGGCTTACGGGTAGCTCCGCATCAGTACTTTGCGAGTCGTCTCGCCGCGGCAGGGGAAGTAACCCATGGGGTGGCCGTGTCTTTGTTGTTCGGCTTTGCCCCTGACTACGTTGCTCAGGCCGTGCCAGATGTGTGGAGCATTGTCGATGCCAAAAGTGTTGTTGACGCCCGAACAAAGGGTGCAGAAGCCACCTTGCTTCGTATCTTGGGAGATGCCTGGAATGGTTCGGAAATTGAACGAGCTAATGCCATTGCGCAAGACATGATTCAGCAGCTTTCATTTGCTGGGAAACCTATGGCGGCGGCTCAAAACGACGTGCCTCAACCTGAATTGGCCGGTTTGCAGTTATGGCGGGCGTGCACCATCTTGCGTGAATACCGTGGCGACGCGCACTGGGCCGCTACCGCTGCGGCAGGAATTGATGCTGTTGAATGCCATATCTTGCACGCTGCAGATGGAGCGATGCCTGAAGATCTACTTCATCGAGTAACTGGTTGGAATGACTCTGAATGGGAAGCCGCGAAAGAAAGATTACGTTCGCGTGGCTTGCTGAAAAATAGTGGCACCAATCTTGAACTCACCGATGCTGGAGCAGAAGTAAAGCTGTTCATTGAACACTCCACCGACAGTGGTTCTTCATTGCCCGTGTCTGTTGCGGGCGAGAAGAAAACAACCGAGCTCATAGAGCTGATGAAGCCTTGGATCTCAGCCATCATGGATGCAGATGTCATTGGGGCTTGGAAAATGCGTGAACAGCTGTGGCGTGACCTTCCTGCAGTAAAGAATGTCTGAAGCCCTTTTAGCTGTTCAAGGTGTTTTGCGCTGCCCGCATTGCGCAGCATCAATCAAGATTGACGCAGGGGTTACAAAGTGCGATGCAGGGCATAGTTTCGACATTGCGCGTCAGGGTTACGTCAATTTCCTAACGAATCAAACCTTCATCAAGAATGCAGATTCGGCAGCGATGGTAGGAGCACGCCAGAAGATGCATGCTCGTCCATTTTTTCAGCATCTTGCACAACAGATCGCACAGGTTTGTGAGAGTTTGTGTCGAGATATTTCAGTACCAGTGATTATTGAACCTGGTGGAGGAACTGGCTTCTATGCGAGTGCGGCTACTCAAGTGGTGAACAGTGCGGTTGCTGTGAGTTTCGACATCAGTGTTCACGCAGCGAAGGTGTGTGCGCGGCAATCGAACCGCATTGCTGCGGTGGTGGCCGATGTGTGGCAGCCGTGGCCGATAGGCGAGAACAGCGCCGACATCGTGCTGTCTGTCTTTAGTCCGCGAAACTTTGCAGAAACCGAACGGGTTCTGAAGTTTGGTGGAACTCTCATAGTGGTAGCGCCAGAAGATCACCATCTGGTCGAACTGCGAGACCAATTCAATGCGTTGAGCATTCAGCACGATAAGAGTGAAACGATTTCGGCTGCGTTGGGGAATTTCACGAAAGTCGAGCAGTTCGTCCAACAGTCGACAGAGTTGCTCGATGGCTCTGCGATGTATGAAACCCTGCTCTCTGGTCCGAATGGTCACCATTTGCAAACAAAAGACATGGAAGCGATTCTTCAGTCAAAGCCGTTAGACGTCACTCATAGTGTGAGCATCTCCATATGGAAACACAACACAGATGCGAGTGCGAGCGAGTAGTTTGAAGAAGTCTTATGTATACGCCTGAAGATCTCGTAGCAATTCAAAAAAAGACTCTGCGCACATTGGTGTCGGGTCAGGTAATAGCTGCGGCTTCACTCGCGTCTGCAGTCACTGTAGGTGCGTATGTTATTCAGAATATTTTGGGTGCAGACACTGCTTGGAGTGGCATCGCTAGCGCAACAGTCACCATTGGAACGGCTTTCATGGCTCAGTTGCTGAGCTTGTTGATGACACGAAAAGGACGCCGTATTGGTTTGCAATACGGTTACATCGCTGCCTTTGTCGGCGGAATCATCGCGGGTATTGGTGCAGAGACATCGCAACTAGCAGTCTTTCTGTTTGGGCTCTTTCTCTTTGGGAATGGTCAAGCAGCCAACTTGCTCTCTCGGTATGCGGCGACCGACTTGGCAGATGTCAATACGCGGGCATCGGCGATGAGCAGAATCCTCTTTGCATCAACTTTTGGCGCGGTCTTTGGCCCGATTCTTGTGGTGCCTGCTGAACGTGTAGGCGAGTCGGCCTTTGGTTGGCAGCAATACACCGGACCCTGGATATTCTCAGCCTGTTTCTTCGTGTTCGCGGCAGTGAATGTGATGGTGCGGTTGAGACCCGATCCACTTGAAGTAAGCGGTGGTCTGAGGTCTCAAAACATCGCAGGAGTTCAGCCACCCAAGTTCCGTATTGCAATGCAGACAATTGTCCAGTCACCGTCAGCCAAGATCGCGATTTTTGCAATGGTTGTTTCGCAGGTGACCATGGTGGCAGTAATGACCATGACACCTGTTCATTTGAAAGCTCACGGGCATGAATCTGTGAGCCCGTTTGTCATTTCACTGCATATTGCAGGCATGTATGCATTTAGCCCTTGGGTGGGGAAGTACTGCGATCGCAAAGGTCGATACTCGGCTATTGCAGTGGGCTCAATGCTGCTCATATCGGCCACGGTGTTTGCGGCTCTTGCAGGTGAATCAGCGCTGCTCCTGTTTCCCGCGCTATGGCTGTTGGGCGTGGGTTGGAGTTTCGGTCTGATTGGTGGGTCAAATCTTTTGGTCGACTCCATTCCCATTGAGTCGCGAGTGCATATTCAAGGCACTGCAGACTTCCTCATGAGCCTGTGTGGCGGAATTGCGGGTTTTTCTAGTGGCTTTATTCGCAGGGCTGTGGGTTTTCACATGCTGTCGAACATTGCGTGTGTATTGGCGTTTGTGATGTTTCTTGTAGTGCAAAAGGCACAAAGGGACAGAGCCGCCAGTTCTGCGCCAGCTTTATAGCCACTCAGTACCGAACTGACCATTCACGGCAACGATAAGTAGCTTGGCTCCATTTGGCCCGGCCCATTCAGGCCCATACGCGTGGCCTTTGGCTACAAAGCGCACATCACCGGGGTAGTACACGCGTTCACCTTCAATGTGGAATTCGCCTTCTTTGACGATGTACAAAGTGTCGGAACCATGTTCATGTTTCCCGAGCCATGTGTTTGGAGGAAATGTATTTTCGAGAACAGTTGGATTGCGCGACAAAACACGAACAATGACCTGACCCTTGATGTGTTCATTCTCGGCCACAATTGGTTCAACTGAATCGGGGTGCACTGCCCAAACGTTCTCGCAATTTTCCATTGAAGAATTGTAATTGGTCTACGACATTGATCGGAAGTCGCGTTGTGTAGCCATAGTGACAAGAACTAGTACGAGCATGAGTGCTCCGGTAATAGAGACCGTTTCGGGCAGTGAATGCAGGTGCCTTGCTGTGTAGCCCACGAGCAACGCACCCATGGGGGCGATGCCCACCATTAACAGCGAATGGACCGACATCACACGCCCCATGACGTTTGCCGGAGTGTTGTGTTGAATGAGTGTTTGATTCAAGTTGAGGTAGAAGCCGCCAGTGAGACCCCAAGCGAAAAGAACGAGAGCGAGATACCAATAGTTAGTGGCTGGCCCAATGAATATCTGCACCGTTGCGCCCGTGCACAGGCCACACATAAACCACAATCCTTTACGCACAATTCTGTGGCTGTTTCGCAAGATCCACATCGATGTGCAGAATTGCCCAACACCAAGAAGAGAATAAAGAATGGTGGCTTCTCCGCCGGTAGCTCCTACTTGTTCACGAACAAATTGAGGCCCAAGAACCATCCACGGTGACATCATGAAGAGCACTGAACCTGATAGCAAGATGAAGAGAACACGAATGTTCTTGTTCGCCCAGATGTAGCGCATTCCCACTTGGAGTTCCTTGCCTAAATTGCGCGTGTCGGTTGAGTGTGTTGGAGGAGGAAGCTTCAAAGGAAAAAGGGTGAGTAGACCGAGCCCGTATAAAATTGCCTGAACCCAAAATGCTCCTTCAATGCCCCAACGCGAAATGGCAGGTCCTGCTAGTGCGGGGCCAAAAATAAGCGCAAGATTTGTAGCAACCGTTGAAACAATAATGGCGTTCATGAGTTGTTCCTTGGGAACCAATGTCGACACCACTGCCGTACGTACCGGTTGACCAATGGCAATAAAGAGGCCAAGTATTGCGGCACTTATCGTCGCAGAGACCGTGGTGATGTGCCCGGTGCTCACCCATACCGCGGTGTAAAGGGTGATGCCGAAAGCACCAATTTGACTTGAAATGAGCAGTGCTCGGCGGTTCATGCGATCGGAGAACACGCCTATAGGTAATGAAACAAAGAGTGCTGGTAAACCCATGACGAAAAGCAGCATTCCACTTACATCCGATTTGGCGCCTAATTCCAAAATGAGCCACACGAAGGCAAAGCGTTGCGTTGATTGCACGAGCGTGAAGCCCAGGGTGTTGAGCCAAAGGAGTCGGAATGATTTCAGACGCAGAACGTCGAAGGAACTATTGCTCACTTTGCTGAACTGACGCTGTATTTCACAGGAAGGCGTTTGTGGCCACCCACAAAGATTGTTTTCATGAGTGCTGGTTCGCCATTGAGTTCAATGCTTTCTAAACGTGGTACAAGCTCGGCAAAAAACGCCTTGAGCTCCATGCGGGCGAGCATCGCACCCAAGCAGTAATGGATTCCGAAACCAAAGGAGAGATGCTTGTTGGGGGATCGGGTGATGTCGAACTGATTGGGGTTATCGAAGACGCGTTCGTCGCGATTCGCCGACGGGTAAGACAAGAGCACCGACTCTCCAGCACGAATGGTGGAGTCGCCTACCTGTGCATCTTCTGTGGCGGTGCGCATGAAGTGCTTGACGGGGGTGACCCAGCGGATCATTTCATCGACTGCACTGTTGATGAGTTCAGGGTTTTGCTTTAAGAGCTGCAATTGATCGGGGTTCTCAATGAGTGCCAGCATGCCACCAGCCATTGAAGCTGAAGTGGTGTCGTGGCCTGCGGTTGCGGCAATGACGTAATACGAGATGGTTTGCATATCTGTAAGGGGTTGACCTTCGATAACTGCGTTTGCTATTACTGATGTGAGGTCATCTTGGGGTTCTTTGCGTCGGGCATGGGTGAGTTCTGTGAAATAGGCGAAGAAGTCGCTCACAACAGCAATGAGGTCTTGCCCCGATGGACCGCGCTGCAGTTCTTCATCGGCGCTTCCGAATAGTTCCTGGGTGAGCTGCAACATCCGAGGATAATCAGATTCGGGTAGCCCCAAAATTGCCAAGATGACATTGAGGGGAAGTGGCATCGCAATGTCTCTAGCGAAGTCGCAGGTGTTGCCCATCGCGGCCATTTTGTCGACTGAGGCGAGCGAGAGCGCTGCTAAACGACCTTCTAAGCGGTGCAAACTCTTCGGCAAAAACCAATCGGAAGTGACTCCACGTAGTGCGCGGTGTTCGGGGTCGTCAACGTGAATGAGAGTACGAAGTAAGTTGCCTTGTTCTGCTGCGCGTTGGTCACTGGCTTTGTCGCCGAGAACCGGACGAGGCGCATTGATGAAAATGCTATTTCGTGCCTCAATTGACATCACGTCGCTGTGGCGCGTGATTGCATAGAAAGAGTTATAGCGGTCGTTCTCAACGAAATGAACGGGGCTATGTTCACGCAGCACTGAGCACGCCTCATAGAAGTACTTCTCGTCGGCATATGCAGACGGCGTGACAAAAACTTGCCCCGCTTCGTGAACTGACAACATGCTTACCCCCTAGGGGAAAACATTAGTTGATCGCAAGACTTATTCGTTACCCACCAAGAAAGGTGCAACTTCATCTGCTGATCGACCAGCTTCTGCAAGGCCTTGCAGGATGAACGTGTCGATTGTTTTGTGCATATGACGCAAGCGACCCTCTTGGTAGTTGCCAAAGGTAACTGTCTTCTTGCCAGTTGACTTCAATCCTAGCTGAACGAAGCCAAAGTTCGACATGTCTTGTTCAAACACATCGGCGAGGCCAGCCATGCCAGGAGCTTCTTTCCACGCCTGATCTAAGCGCAACTTTGTGGTGACTGCTGGTTCTGGAATGTCTTCGCCATCTGGCAACGGTGCCATACGGTAAACATCCATGAAGCAAGTGTCGGGCGTACGCCCTGGGCGCCAGCGGTACATGAGTGGCTGACCAATTCCGGCCCACGGAGCAAAGGCGGGGAAGAGGTGGTACAGAATTGCGTCAATGATTTCCGCATCGGTGTAGGAATCGAGATCGGCACGAAACATGCCCGACATGCGCTCGCGGAAGGTTTCAGCAACATACGCACGGGCCTGAATGCCATCTGGTGGTTGCACTTGGCTCTGATCGGAGTAACCGCGTGAGCGACTCGAGAATGCCACGAATTCTGCAGCAACAGTTTGCTCGGTGAGTTGTTCAACAATGTGTGGGCTTTGTACGCCAAACGGGTTGAAGAAGCGCGAAACAAATGGAGACTCAGGGTAAATGGAGTACTCACTGTTTTCGTCACCGCAGAAGGGTTTGATTTGTGGGTGAGTTGCGATGACGTGGTAGCCCTCGCTGAAGGCTTCCATCACAACTTTCCAGTTTGCAGGAACTTCCTTCACGGCATGGAATGCCTTGTAACGCTTCGATAGAGGGAAGTCTTTGAAGTGCTCAATGAGTGTTGAAGCAACTTTCTCAAATGGCTCACAGTTGGGATCCATGTTGACGAACACAAGGCCATCCCACAATGCAACTTTTGCTTGAGGAAGACACGTGGGCTTGCTGCCGTGTGTGAATTGAGGGAAGTCCCATTCTCCGGGAACATTCTTCAAGTCACCCTGTACATCCCATTCCCAACCATGGAACGGACATACGAACGAGGCAACGGTGCCGTCGTCATCTTTGAGACGAGTTCCGCGGTGCATGCAAGCATTGTGCAGTGCACGAACAACGCCGTCATTACCGCGTGTAACGATGAGCGACTCATCGGCAACGTCGTAAACAACGTGAGACCCAGGTGCAGCAATTTCTGCTTCCAAACAGGCAAACTGCCAGGTCTTAGACCACATGAATTCTTTTTCAAGGTCGGCGAAAGCTTGTGAGGTGTAACGAGCTTTTTTGACGTCTTCAGAACCCACGTATGGGCTGGCGAACTCGGTGAGAGCCTTGGGAACTGGGCGAGTATCGGTCTTCAGAATCTCTTGAACTTTGGGTCCGCGTGAATGTGAAACGCCTGGGTCGTTATCAAGGGTTGTCATGATTGCCTCCCGTTAAGACCGTGCGTAGGCACGAGTCGAAATTTTTCTGTATCCCTACCGTAAACCATACGCCTTGTGGGGCTGCGAGTTGGAATATGCAGTTGCCATAGCCAGGTATTTTTTCCTCTGCTACGGTGGCTTTTGAGGTCTTCAGATGAGCAAAAAATGGTCGAACTGGGCGGGTAACCAGTCATCACATCCCCAATCGTGGATCAGGCCGCAAAATATTGCTGAAATCGTCGTTGCCGTGAAAGACGCAACTGCACAAGGACAGCGTGTGAAGGTTGTTGGCTCGGGCCACAGCTTTACCGCTGCCGCCGTTGCACAAGACGTTCTCATTGAAATGACCCACATGACGAGGGTTTTGGCAGGGCCAGACGAAAACGGAATTGTTGAGCTCGAAGCGGGCATGACACTGAGTGCTGTGAACGAGTACCTGTTTCACCAAGGCCGAGCACTAGAGAACTTGGGCGACATCGCATATCAGACAATTGCTGGAGCAATCTCTACCGGCACTCACGGTACGGGCGAAAACATTGGCGGTTTGGCGCAGCAGGTTGTGGGTCTTACCTTGGTTGACGGTATGGGAAACACGGTAGAGGTTGATGAGAACAATCCTTTGCTGCATTTTGTCCGCGTGGGAGTGGGTGCTGTAGGAATTATCGCCCACGTCAAAATTCGCACCGTTCCCAAATTCGCTCTGCACGTTAAAGAAAAACCTATGCCTCTGTCGTTCGTGCTTGAGAACCTTGAAGAATTGGCATCTCGTAACGATCACTTTGAATTCTTCTGGATTCCGCATACAAAATGGGCGTTGACAAAACGAAACAACAGAACTGAATTGCCTTTGCAGCCGCTTGCGCCATTCAAGAAGTGGTGGCAGAAATCGTTCATGGAAAACACCGCATTCGGGTTGGTGTGTCAACTTGGCAAACTCTTCCCAGGTTTAGTTCCCAGATTGGCCACCGCTCTGCCTGGTTCGGGCAGCACTAGCTATGTCGACGAGAGTTTTCGTGTGTTCGCCTCTGAGCGTCGAGTGAAATTTGTTGAGATGGAGTATGCAATTCCACGGGAGCACTGTCGTGCGGCGGTTGAAGATATTGAACGGGTCATTGCCGAGAAGAACTACAAGGTGAGTTTCCCGGTTGAAGTTCGCTTCACGGCGCCCGACAACAATGTGCTGTCCACGGCACACGCCCGTCGGAGTGCATACATTGCGGTTCACATGTTTAAAGGTTGCGATTATCTTCCTTACTTTTCTTCAGTTGCCGAAATCATGGCTAAATATTCTGGACGACCCCATTGGGGGAAGATGCACTTCCTTACGCATGAGGAGTTGAGCGCTCTCTACCCTCGGTGGAACGAGTTCCTTGAGGTAAGAGACCAGTTAGACCCCACGCGAACCTTCCACAACGGTTATTTAGAGCAAGTATTTGGCAAATAGTCCATGCAAAAATGTAAAGTTCATTAGTTCCTAGCGTGAAATGAGTACGAATGGCTTCCTTGTCAATTCCTAAGAATCGTTCTGAAGTAACAGCACAGTGGCTTGAGGCTGCTTTGAAGGCCGGCTCTGAAAAGAACCTCGGGAGCATTGCCTCTATTGAGTTGAAACAAATTGGCGAAGGCATTGGAGTGATGGGAGAGCTTTTCCGTGCATCAATTTCTTATGCATCGGGTACGGGGCCATCTGCCGTCATTGTGAAACTGCCGTCGCAAGCCGACGCAAACCGTCAGCAAGGAATTGACCTCGGTATGTACGAAGCAGAAGTCAAGTTTTACGATTCACTCGCAGCGAAAACTACTGCTCGGCTTCCGCGCTCGTATTACACCGCATCAGAGGCTGGAACAGCCAATTTCGTCATTCTGATGGAAGATCTCGGACACTTGTCGATGGTTGTGCAAATGGACGGAATGAACGCTGCTCAAACTTCGGCTGCAATTCGCTCCTTGGCTGCATTGCACGCCAGCTGGTGGGGCAAGGTGGAAACCACTGAGATGGAGTGGGTGCCAAGCGTTATTCACGATCGCATTGTCAACTTCGGAGCAATGTGGCCGATGCTGTGGGAGATGTACCAGCCAAAGTTTGGGCATGTATTGCCAGAGGGCGCAGTGGAATTCGGAAATTGGCTCAGCGTCAATTACTGGGAAGCGGTGAAAGAGTTTGCTACGAGTCCATGGACCTTATTGCACCTCGACTATCGCGTTGACAACTTGATGTTCGATACAGATCTCAACTCGCCCGATGCGGTTGCTGTCATCGACTGGCAAAGCGTGGGTCGCGGGCCAGCTGGTTACGACCTTGCCTACCTATTGGGTGGAAGTGTGACTGTTGAAGACCGGCGCAAGTATGAAGACCAATGGCTCCACGAGTATCACGATGAAATTACCCGTCTGGGTGTGAACTACGCCTTTGAAGATCTTTACAAAGACTATGTACGTGCACACGTCATCGGTGGAACATCAACTGCTGTATTGACAGGTGCAACATTCGACCTAGGCAACGAACGTGGAGTGGCCCTCATTGCCTCAATGGGTGAGCGTCACTTTGCAGCGCCCCTCGATCACAACGGGCGCCAATTCTTCTCGGTGTAAGAAGAGCGCTTTAGAGGCAAATATCTTGGGGGCGCACTGGTGTGCGCTTCAAATCAACTCCCGTGGCGTCTCTAATGGCAGCCACAATTGCTGGAGTCACTGAAATGCATGGTGGTTCGCCCACGCCCTTTGCTCCTAGTGGCGCCTGAGGGTCTGGTTCTTCGATTGGAATGAAGAGAACATCGGGCGCATCGAGTGCTGTGGGTAGCAGGTAGTCGGTAAAGCTCGGGTTCTTGACAATTCCGTTCTGCACGATGATTTCTTCCATCACTGCAAGGCCTAGACCCTGCGCAATGCCACCTTCAATTTGGCCGAGTAATGCGAGTGGGTTGAGCGAACGACCTACGTCTTGGGCCGTGGCTATTTGTACAACTTTCACCAGACCTAGCTCGACATCAACATCAACAACTGCTCGGTGGGCAACGAAAGCAAAGGCAACGTGGCAATTGCCTTGACCGTTCTCGTCGAGTTCCTCTGTTTTGCGATGCTGGTGAAGAAACGTTTGAACGATCTTCAAGCCCTTGCTGGCTTCGCTCACGCTGATGCGCAATGGCCCCATGGTGTCAACAATGTCGGTGTCTTCAATGACAAGTTGCAACGGGTCGAGCCCGTGAGTGTGTGCAACATGTTCAAAGAGACGTTCACGTACGAGTCGACACGCTCCATCGACTGCGCCTCCGCTCATCCATGTTTGCCGCGACGCCGATGTTGAGCCTGCCGAGCCTATTTCGGTGTCAATTCGGTCGAGTACAACAACATCAACACCCAGCACGGTTCGTGCAATTTGTTGAGCAAGAATGACGAATCCTTGGCCAACTTCAGATGTCGCAAATTTGAGTGTGGCAACACCATCGGCCAGTGTGCAACGTGCCTCAGCGCTGTCGTCGAAGCCTTCGCTATACATCAGGTTCTTAATAGAAACACCCCAGCCAATTCCACGCTTGATGTTGTGTAGCTCTGATGTTCGACCTGAACCTCCAGGAAATTCCATTGCCTCTGACCCATTTGAAAGAGGTTCAGGCAAGGGCAGCGCGTCGGTCTCGCGAATGCAGCGAGCTACAGGAGCCACGCTCTCCACAGCTTGTCCGGTAATGAGAGTGTCGCCCTTCTCCATTGCGTTTAACAACCGAACTTCAACAGGTGACTTACCAACTGCCTTGGCAATTTTGTCCATTTGACCTTCGTGTGCGAAACAGGCTTGCACCACACCAAAACCGCGCATTGCGCCACATGGTGGGTTGTTGGTACGTACTGCATAGCCATCGAACACGGCGTTGGCACATTTGTAGGGCCCTTGAATATGTGTAACACCGTTAATGAGAACAGCCGACGATGTTGACGCGTAAGCGCCGCCATCGAGCTTCATTGTGCCTTCGATTTTGACGATACGACCATCGTTGGTGACGTGGTGCCTTAAAGCAATAACGCCGGGGTGGCGATGGACGTGCCCGAAGAAGCTTTCTTCACGTGTGTATTGCATCTTCACGGGTCGGCCTGTGCGCAACGCTAAGAGACACGTGTGAACCTGGAGGCTGATGTCTTCACGTGCGCCAAAGGCACCACCCACACCGCCGAGTTGCAAGCGCACCTTTTCCTTCGGCATCGCCAAGCAGTCGGCGATTTGTTTTTGATCTTCATGCAACCATTGGGTTGCTACAACAAGCTCAACTCCTGCGCCATCGGAGTCGGGGTAGGCAAGCGCCGCTTCAAGACCAAGGAAGGCTTGATCTTGCATGCCGATTTCGTATTCGCCTTCAACGATGATGTCGCCAGTGGCGCTTGCATCACCGTGAAGAATGCGCTGATGACGAAATACGTTTCCATCGGGGTGGATGCTT
>Ga0315899_10006108_pt1 | contig 12964 bp, 15 predicted proteins | sample LakEriMetagenome_2_FD_203518 | JGI IMG/M metagenome (GOLD analysis project Ga0315899, IMG submission 203518) | Freshwater fungal communities from buoy surface, Lake Erie, Ohio, United States - Buoy 4 MA112 | ecosystem: Environmental > Aquatic > Freshwater > Lake | place: USA: Lake Erie, Ohio...
GGTGGCGGAGACGCTGCGGAGGTCCGGGTTTGAGGTCAGGGATTCGAGTTTCCAGCCTTGGGCGTTAGGGGAGGAAGTGACCATGAAGGAGCGGCTGGAGGCGCGGTCCCAGATGGTGATCATGGGTCCTGAGGGGAGAGTGGCGACGCCGGAGAGGACGAGGGATTGGGAGAGACTGAGGATCTGGCGGAACGGTTGGCGTTCGAGGAGGGAAGGGAAGTCGGCGGAGGTGACGGGGCGGGGGATGGCAGGTTCCTGGGCGGTTAGGGGGGCGAGCGCGAGGGGTGCGGCGGTGATGGCGATTGCGGTGGTGCGCTTCATGGTTTGAAGAGACGAGCGACTGTGATGGTGGCGTTCATGCGGGGGGGAGCGGCGGCCGTGGCGGGGGCGAGGAGGAGGTATTTGACGAGCTGGAATTTTTCCGGGGACTGGAGTTCGGTGAGCCATCGGAAGACGGCGTGGTCCGGGCCGGAGATCTGGAGATTGACGGAGAGGTCGATGTGGTGAGGGCTGGATTCCGGTTTGAGGAGGACGGGGGAGGAGAGGGAGAGCCCGCGGTCGCGGGCGGAGGACTGGAGGTGTTCGAGGAGACGGCTGTGGGCGGCTCCCTGATTGTCGATGACGGGCATGGAGGCATCGAGCCATGCGTTGCGTTCGGCCCAGAAGGGTGCGTCGGAGGCTGCTGCGACGGCGGCGGCGGAGCGAGGGCCGAGGTTGTCGATGGTGTTGCGGGCGGCGGAGCGGCGGCGTGCGAAGTGGTCGTCGGCGAGCCAGAGTGCGGTGAGGGCGACGACGGTGCCGCAGATGGCCATGAGGCGTTTTTCGGAAGGCGAGAGCGGGCGCATCACTTTAGTTTTCCTTTGATTTCGAAGGCGGCGGAGCCGTCGTCGCGGAGGGCGGGCTGGGCCATGCTCCATGAGAAGACGGCGAGCGTTTTGTCGGAGGAGATGGAGTTGTAGTAGGCGTAGGCGTCGCGTGCGGTGCGGGCGGTGCCGCTGACGGAGACGTCGGCGGGTTTGGATTCGAATTTTGTGAGGACGACGTCAGCGGAGGAGAGACAGCGGGTGAGGGCGTCGAGGTGAGTGGCTGGGTAGCGGCGAGCGTCGAGGGCTCCGCGGAGTGCGGCCCAGCGGGCCTGGGTTCTGGTGACGAGGTCGTGGGAGGCGCGGACACTGTCGGAGGACCCTTTGCTGGCGCTGACATGATTTTCCATGCTGGCGGCGGTGGCTTCGAGGGATTTGAGTTCGGAGAAGCTGCGGTAGAGCCAGATGGCCGGAAGAGATACGACGAGTGCGGCGGCGGCGAGTTTGAGGAACTTCTGCCGGGAGCGACGGAGATCGAGACGTGTGGCGGCGGGTAGGAGTTGGGGATTGGATTCGCGGCGGATGAGTTTCGGGTCCGGGGCTGGGCGGGGGAGGGTGGAGACGGGGAGGGAGAGGAGCCGGGAGAAGGCGGTGGTTTCGTCGGTGGAGAAGTCTCCCCAGATTGTGAGGGCGGCGGGAGGGGAGATGAGGTGCTGCTGCTGGAGGGCGAGGGAGGTGATGGTGATGGCGGAGGCGGCGTCGGCGTCGAGGGAGGAGGTTGGGGAGATGATCTGGGAGTGGACGAGCTGGGAGGAGGAGGAGGCGAAGAGGACGAGGCGGCCGTGTTCTGTCGTTAGGACGAGGTGGTCTGGCGGGAGGGGGAAGAGCCGGGCGGCGGGTGAGGCTGCGCGGGCGTTGGAGGTGGCGAGGATGGGGAAGGCGGCTGGGAGGAGGACATCGACGGCGACGATGGCCGAGGAGGCGTTGTGGTGGACGATGCGGGCGTTGAAGGTGGTGGCGTCGGAGCCGCCGGGGGAAGCGAGGCCGCGTTTTTCGAGTTGGGCGAAGGCGAGACGCCGGATGAGATTGCGGTCGGTGGTGGGAGCGGAGAAGGCGAAGGTGCGGCAGGCGCGGGCGGGGAGACCGACGACTGGGGGAGGGCCGTCGGAGGACGGGTCGTCGGATTCGCGGTGCCATGAGGACGAGTTGGAGACGCGCCACAATTCCCAGCGTGGTGAAGCGGCGGGGAGGAGGACGGAGATGGGGGAGAGGGGTTTCATTCTTCCCTGACGAGGTAGATGCCGGGGCCCTGAAGGACGGTGAGGCGGCGTTCGAGATTGCCGACGGTGGCGAGGCATTCGGTGCGGCGGACCGGGTGGTGGAGCGTGAGGATGGGAGCGACTTCCTTGAAGTTAGGTTCCGGGACATCGAGGAGAGCGCGGACCTCTTTGATGGAGCCGAAGGCTGGGTCGTCGATGGAGACGTCGATGCCGTCGGGGCCGAGGCGTGCGGTGGTGAAGCGCGAGACTTCCGGGATGGTGACGTCGAAGAGGATGGCGAGGAGGTCCGGGGGGGCGAGGTGGAGATCGATGGAGCCGTCGCCGAAGAGAGTGAACCAGCGGCGCCAGTCGGGCTGGAGGTGGTCGACGAGGGAGAAGTCGCGGACGAGGAGGAGGTCGTCGAGGTTGGAGAACGGGCGGTTGTGAGGGAAGTCGGGATGATCGAGAGGAAGGTAGGCGTCGAGTTCTGCGCCGTGGGTGCGGGGGGTGGCGTCGGCGTCGATCCAGTCGGCGATGGCGTCGGTGAGGGAGCGAGCGGCTTTGGCATCGAGGCCCCATGATTCGAAGAGCCTGGAGGCGAAGCGGCGCTGGGTGCCGCTGGTGGCGAGTTGATTGACGGCGATGCGGACCCCTTCCGAGGAGATGGTGACCTGATAGGATTCTGTGGGGGAGAGTTGCTGATGGAGGAGCGGGTCGCCGCGGGAGATGGCGGGGTGGTCTGCGAGGGTGCGAGCGGACTGGAGGAGGAGACGGGCGCGGAATTGTTTGGCGGCGATGATGGAATCGTCGAGGTGGGAGTCGAGGTGGCGGACGAGGCCGATGATGGCGAAAGACATGAGCATGATGGCCCAGAGGACGAGGAGGAGAGAGGAGCCTCTGGGGCGCTGGGAGTGCTGGCGGGAGGTCATGTCAGGACGTTGCGAAGACGGCGCGGACGGGGTGGGTGCGGCCGGGGAGGAGAATCTGGATTTCGACGAGGATGGGGCGGGTGGGGCCGGAGTGGTCGAGCCATTTTTTTGCGGCTGGGTCCCAGAAGCGCCATGTGACGGATTGGACATCGGGGATGAGGTCCATCCAGAAGCGGCCTTTTTCGTCGGGTTCGGTGAGTTGATTGCCTGTGGGTGATTGGAGGGGACTGTCGTGGAGGGGAGTGCCGTCGGGGTTGGTGCGGAAGAAGTCCGGGACGGACATGGCGAGGGAGGAATGGCGGGGCGGGGTGGTGGAGGCGGAGGTGTTTGTCAGGGTTTTGAGCCGGGATTCGGGCCATGGTCTGGGGGTGAGGGTGACGGCGGGTTGTTCCCATGATCCCTGAGGGCCCCAGATGAAGGCGTTGGTGACCCCGCGGAGGGTGAGTTCCTGGCGGAGAGGTTCGGATTCGATGATTCTGAGTTCGGCGGAGGCTCCTTGTGGGAAATGGGCGAAGGCGGAGCGGGATTGTTCGAGGAAGGCGTTGATGCGGCGGTTTTCGGATTCGATGGCGGCTAGTGAGGCGGTGGCATCGACGGCGCCGATGATGATGCTGTAGATGGCGGTGGAGAGGAGACTGAGGATGGCGAGGCTGACGACGACTTCGAGCAGGGTGAGCCCGAGCTGGCGGCGGCGGCGGGGGTCACGGGCGGTAGACATAGAGTTGGGCGGAGTCGTGGAGCGGGCGTGAGGCGCGAGGGTCGGTGGCGGTGGCGCGGAGGAGGTAGAGGCCTTTGACTGGGAGCCCGTCGCGGTTGGACCACTGGACGGCTTCGATTTCGGTGCGGAATTCGACGCCGAGGGAATCATCGCGGGAGGAGAGAGGCATGTCTTCGCGTCTGGGTTTGGCGCGTGCTTCTGAGAGGATGGCGTCGAGGCCGCGGCGGATGGCGGCCTGGCGGTGGAGGAGGTTGGCGGCGTCGAGACTGGCGTGGAGGACGGCGGCGAGGCCGGCGACGCTGATGGAGAAGACGGTTAGGGCGATGATGATTTCGAGGAGCACGTAGCCCTTGGGGAGCGGCCGTGAGGGGCGGCGCTGGAGGGGCAGGTGCTGGCGGGAGGTCATGGCTGGTGTGAGACGAGGCGGGAGCGTTCGGCGGTGATTTCGCCGGTGAGGCCGTCGAAGTCGGCTTCCATTTCGCCGCCGTCGGAGCGGAGTCTGACTTTGGCTGGTGCGGAGATGCCTGCGGGTTGGAAGACCCAGCGGCGCATGCGGCCGTCGTCGAGGACATCCCAATCGCCATCGCCCCAGAGGAGGACGCCGCATTCGGTCTGATCGTCGACGGGGATGGAGACTGACCATGGGGGTTGCCATGGGGCGGGCTGGGTGGAGGGGTCGAGTGAGGAGGGCGGGAGTTCGGGAGGGGTGCGGAGGCGAGCGAGGTCGGCGAGGAAGTCGTCGAGCCGGCGGTGCGGGTACATGGCTGGGCTGGCGTGGATGCCGCGGGGTTCGAAGACGATCTGATAGGACCGGTGTTCGCGCATGGCGCGGGAGCGGGCTTCGCTGATGATGGATGCGAGGGATTGGAGTGGTTCGCGGAATCTTTCGTCGCGGCGGAGCCCGTGGATGACCGGGATGGAGGCGGCGGCCATGACGGCGATGACGGTGAGGGCGAGGATGATTTCGACGAGAGTGAAGGCGCGGTGGTGCGGGCGGCAGGCGAGGCGGAGCATGCGCTGGAATTGTGAGGGAGCTATTCTGTGCGCGTGGTTTTCCAGTTGCCGATGTCGTCGTTGCTTTCGACGCCGTCTTTGCCGAGGGAGAAGACATCGTAGTCTGCCTTGCTGCGCTTGGGGGGGAAGGCGTAGCGGAATTCGCGGTTCCATGGGTCCTTGGGGATTTCCTCGAGGAGTTGGGACCAGCGGGCCGGGAGGGGTTCGAGGGTGGGCATTTCGACGAGGGCTTTGAGGCCTTGTTCTGCGGTTGGGGGGGCCTGGTTGCGGGCCTCGTAGACCTTGAGTTGGGTGGTGATGTTTTTGATATCTGATTCGACGCGGGTTTCCTTGGCGACGTCGACGGTGCCTTTGATTTTGTAGATCGCGGCGGCTCCGAGGACGGCGATGATGGCGATGACGAGCACGATTTCCACGAGCGTGAAGGCGGCGTGGCGGGAGCGGCGCGGGGGAGTCCGGAGGATCATCCGATTCCCTACGGGGGGAGGTCGGGGGTATTTCAGAAACGGGATACGGGAGCGTCACGCAGTCGCGGACGCGTTACCGCGGGTGCGGATGAGGCGGCGGATTCGGTGTTAGGGTTGAAGGAGGGCGGTGACTTCGGGTGCGGAGACTGGGAAGGGATCGTCGCTGATGTCGACGACCATGACATAGCCGTCGGAGAGCTGGTGGTGGTGGAGGAGGGAGACGAGCGCGTCCTGATCGCTGGAGGTGCGGGTGCCGTTGGTGGGCGACCATGATTCCATGGCGGTGAGGCAGCCGTGGGAAGGGCTGACGGGGTGCCATGGGTTAGTGGCGTACCAGTCGGGACGGATGGTGGTGCCGTGGGCGATGATTTCGGAGCGACCGGCGCGGCCGGCGTGGAAGGCTTCCCAGATGGGGGCCCATGAGCGCCATGATGGTGGGAGGAGGGCGGCGTAGGTGGCCTCGGTCATGGGAGTGGAGGGTGGGGAGGAGAAGAGGAAGTGGCGGGGTGGGAATTCGAAAGGGAGACTGAGCTGGAGGTTAGGAGTGGGTCCGATGAAGCGGTTGGAGGAGATGGCGAAGCCGTGCCATGCGAGGAGGCCTTGCGGGGTGTTGCCGTTAGTGATGACGCCGGGGAGACCGCTGACGGAGCGGGCGAGTTGAGGGATGGAGAAGAGGGAGCCGTCGGGGGATCGGGCGAAGGATTTGTCAGGGAGCCTGACGATGGCGCGGCCGCACCAGTTGCGGGAGTGGCGCTGGAGGGAGAAGATGACGGGGAAGCCCGGGGCGAAAGGGGCGTTGAGGAGGTCGGCGAGGGGAGGTTGGGGTGGAGGCGGGGAGGTGCTAGTGGCGGATTCGAGCTGATGGAGGATGACGGAGAGGATGGGGTGGGAGCGGGCGTCGGGGAAGCGTTCGGTGATGCGCGGGAGCCAGAGGCGGGCGGCGTAGGGATTGTTGCGGGTGACGTAGTGGATGGCGATGGCGAAGGATTTGGGGGATTTGGTGGTGGCGGCGACGTGCTGGACTGGAGCTGTGAGTTGGGAGGGGAAGAGGGCGACGGTGATTTCGAGGAAGGAATTGAGGAGCGGTTCGGGGAGGGGTGGTTGGTGAGTGAGGGCGGCGGCGAAGCGGGTGGTGGCGGGATCGGGGGCGGAGCGGGTGAGGCCCATGGCGTGGAGCCCGCGACGCCATGCGGTGGAGTGGGCGGGGTCGGGTGGGAGGGAGAGGGCGAGAAGGATGTCGTTCTGGAGCTGGAGGGATTCGGCGTCGCGGGCGGCGGCGGAGGTCCATGGGGCGACGACGGGGGGAGGAGGAGCGGGGGTGGAGGTGAGGGAGTGGATGGAGTGGCAGTGTTGGAGGAGGGCGGAGGTGGAGATGGCGGCGGCGAAGGCGGCGAGGAGGGCGAGCGCGGCGACGGCGTGCTGGGCGCGCGGAGAGAGCGGGCGGGTCATGGGGTGAAGTTAGATGTCTTGGCGGGGATGGAAAGGGGAAGCGGGAGCCGGGACGCGCGGGGTTTATGGAAGGGGTTCAGGTTAGGGGTGGTCGGCTGGAGGGAGGGGGAGTGGGGGTTGCCGATGATTCCGGAAGGGGTGGAGCATCTGGCCCCACCATGTGGAGGGGATGGGTTGGTGGATGCCGAAGTTGGAGGGGGCTTGATCCTGGGGGAACCATGAGGTTTTGAACAGGAGGTCCCAGAGGGGGAGGAGACTGGCGAAGTTTTTGTCGATGGCTTCGGGGGTTTTTGAGTGGTGCCAGCGATGGAAGGCCGGGGAGACGAAGACGTAGCGGAGCGGGCCGAACGTCCAGTTCACGTCGGAGTGGACGAAGATGGTGTAGAGGCCGAGGAGGGCGGGAGAGATGAACGAGGCGGAGGGGGAGAAACCGAGGAGGAGGAAGGGAGCGGTGAGGAAGAGATTGCCGACGATTTCGTTGACTGGGTGGCTGCGGAAGGTGCTGAGCCAGTCGAGTTGACTGGAGCTGTGATGGACGGCGTGAAACGGCCACAAGCGCCTGCGGTGGAACAGACGGTGGATCCAGTAGAGGAGGAAGTCGCCGATGATGAGTGCGGCGAGGCATTGGATCCAGAGCGGTGCGGTGCCGACCGGGCCGAAGCCTTTGAATTGGCCGTTTGCGTCGAGGGCGTCGACACCGCCGATGACGAGGGGTGTGAGGATGGCGATGGCTAGGGCGAGTACGGCGACTGCGGTGAGCCAACGGGTGATGATCTGATTGAAGACGGCGTGGACGACGTCGAGGAGGAGTTCGTGTTTTCTGGGCAACTGGCCGCGTTTATTGCCGAAGACGTGTTCGATGAGACCGAAGACGAGAAGGAGAAAGAGGAGACCGACGACGGCCTTGAGGAGGGGCTGGAGCATGGTCGGTGCGGGGAGGGGGGAGGAAGTGAGAAGTGTGAAGTGTGAAGTTTGAAGTGTGAAAGGCTTGTGGGGAGAGGGGTATGGTACGTGGCGGGGAAGGGGGTTTTCAATGGCTGGGTGCCGAGAGAGCGGGCGAGGGCATCGGGTTTGCCTTGGAATCTGGAGGGGGCGAAGGCGAGACAGGAGCGGAAGCGGACGCCCGGGTGGGGGTCAGTCAGGGCGGAGAGGAAGGAGCGGGCGGCGGAATCTGGAGGGATGGACTCTGCGGCGAGGGACAAGTCCTCGTGAGAGACTGTGCCATCCGTGGAGGATCCAGAGGGCGCGGGCGCGAGCCTTGGGGTCGTCGGAGCGGAGGATATCGCGGAGGACGAGATTGGAGGCGGCGTCTCCGGCGAGCCATGGCGGAGAGAGTACGCCGTGGAGCGGGGGTGAGTCAACGCGGGCTGGGGGGAGTCAGGCTTTGCGGAGAGACTGGGGCCATGGATCGGGGAAGGAGGCACCGTGCTGCCATTCGTTGATTTCGCGGGGGGTGCAGAGAGCGGTTTGGAGGGCAGCGGCGAAGGCGTTGCGAGCGGTGGGGAGGCCGATGAGGGTGAGCTGGTTGTGGCGGTCGCCGAAGACGGGGTGTTGCGATTCGAGCGAGGCGCGGAGGTGGGCGAGTTCTTCGGGGAGGAGTTTGCGGTCGGGATTGCGGGCGAGTTCGGCGCGCCAGAGACCGGTGAGCTCGAGGGAGATCTGGCTGCCGGCCTGTTGCCAGAGGAGCACGTGGGCTGGGCGGGAGGCGAGCCAGAGGTAGCCTTTGGTGCGGTAGAGCCCTGTGCCGAGGTGGTCGCGGCAGGCGTCGTGGAGCCTCTGGGGATGGAAAGGGCGCTGGTCGTGGAAGGCGAGGCAATCGACATCGCTGGCGGTTACGGAGTCATGGTCGGAGAGGCCGAGGGAGACGGCGATGCGCTGGAGGGCTGCGAGGGGAGGTGCGGGAACGCCATCCAGTTGGTGATGGAGGAGGCCTGCCTGAGCGGAGAGGGCGATGGCGGCGCGAGGGTGGATATGCTGGAGGTGAGAGAGCTGAGCCTTGACAGCGAAGGCGGGGATGGTGTCTGTTTTTGTGAGGACGATGATGGTGGCGAAGGCGATTTGTTCTGCGAGGACGACGGCGGCCTGCTGGAGGGCAGGGTCTAGGAGGGGCGGGCCGAGTGGGGAGAGTGAGGCGGCGTCGTTGAAGTCCCTGTGAAGATTGAGGGCGTCGACGGTGACGATGAAATGGCGGAGAGAGAAGCGGTCGTCCTGAGTTAGGGCGCGGATGAGGGGCCATGGGCGGGCGGCTCCGGTGCTTTCGGCGAAGACGAGGGGTGGCTGGAGGGCGGCGATTTCAGCGAGGGCGCGTGCTGCGGAGAGGTGGAGTTGACCGCGGGCATGGACCCCGTGGAGTGCGGCGACGCGACCGGAGAGGAGACCCTGAAGAGGCGTGGCTTCCTCGTTGGCGAGGAGTTCTGCGTCGAGTCCGAAGTCGCTGAGGTCATGGACAATGAGTGCGGCATCGCGGAGCGATTCCTCGCGTCGCCAGCGGCGGAGGAGAGTGGTTTTTCCGGATCCGAGGAAGCCGCAGAGAACGGTGATGGGAATGATGTCAGACATGTAAACGGGCAGGGAATCATGTGCAGATCCGGATTGGTTTCCGGGCTGCCAGGTGGGTGTTGCCTTGCAGACAATGCAAACCCTTGCGAAGATTCTGCAGCGTATCGCGCAGCACGGCCGCGAGTTCGTAGTTTTTTTCTTTGACTGCCAGCTGGATGCCGATGCGCAAGTCGGCGGCAAGCCGGGATGGAGTGCCGCGGTGGAGTTCAGTGGGATGGGACTCATCCGTTCCACACGAATAGGACGACGTGGGCTCAATGTCTGGACCAAGTGCGGCAGTCAGACAGGCGGAGCAGCGGAAGTGACCACAGGCGGCATAGTCGTGATGGGTCCATCCGCAGCTGGGGCAAATGAAATCGGCAGCGTGCATCATGACTTGGCTGTGGCTGGCATGGGTGATGAGGTCGGAGCGGCACCGGCTGCGAGGCGGCGGCGGCGGGATCTCCAGAGAGCGCAGGCGAGCAGAAAGACCACGTTCATGAGCACGATGCTGGGGCCAGTGGGGACATTGAGTTGCGCGGAGGCAACCACGCCCAGCAGCGGAGCGATGAGGCCGCCGAGCAGAGAAATAACAAGCAAACCGCGAAAGCTGCCGCTAACTAGTTTGGCCGCTGCGGGCGGGATGACGATGAGAGCGCTCAGCAGCAGGGCCCCGAGCATTTTCAGGGCCGTAACTACGGTGGCAGCGATGAGCAGAGCGAAGAGGTAGTTCAACCAGACGGTGTGGAGCCGCCGTGCCCGTGCCAGTTCAGGGTTGAGGGTTGAGAGCGTGTAGCTTCGCATCTGGGTCAGGAGCACAGCGCCGATGATACACACGAGAATGGCTTGCCGCAGGATATCCGTCGGGCTGTTCGCATAAATGCTGCCGAAGAGGATGCCGTCCAGCAAACGATATTTGCCCAACATGGCAATGATCACCACGCCCAGCGCTACGCTGCCTGTGAAGGAAAAGGCGATGACGGTATCCGGAGCAAGACTGGAGCGGTGAAAGAGCCATGCCATGATCGCAGCCTGCAGCAGGGCAAAAATCAGCACCGTAAGCATGGGATCAAGCTGCAGCCCGAGCTTCTCCCGAATGAGAAAACCAATGGCCACGCCTGTGACGGCGGAGTGAGCGAGGGCATCGCTGAAAAACGCCATACCCCTGAGCGTGACGAACACACCCAGCATGGCACAGGCGGGCCCCAGCAGGCAGGCCGAGATGAGGGCATACCGCATGAAATCATAGGACCAGAGCTCGCTCAGTGTCATGGAGTGCTGGCAGGGTGGAAATGAACACGTCCAGGAGCGAGGGCTGAGGTGCCGTAGGCTTCGGCGAGGAAGTGTTCGCTGAGCACCTCGTGTGGAGGTCCGAGACCGCAGAAGCTCTGATTCAGGCACCCGACCCGGTGGGCGAGATGATGGACGAAATGGAGGTCGTGCGAGACAAAAACGATGGTGAGTCCCAGTTGCGCATGGAGCTCATGGAGGAGCAGTTGGAGTTCCTCCGAACCGCGACGGTCAATGCTGGCGGAGGGTTCGTCGAGCAGGAGGAGCTGCGGCTGTTGGAGCAGAGCCGCCGCGATGAGCACCCGCTGAAACTGGCCTCCAGACAGCGTTCCCAGCTGCCGATGCTCAAGGTCCGCGATGCGCAGCCGCTCCAGAGTTTCCATGATGAGCGAACGCCAGCGACGCGGCACACCGCCAAACCAGAAAGAACGCCCCGGATGATTCACTGCCATGAATTCCCCCACCGTTAGTGGAAAGCTGGCATCGATGTCCAGTTTCTGAGGCACGTAGCCCGTCGGTAGCAACGCATCATCACGGAGGATGCTGCCCTCAGTGGGAGTGATGAGCCCAAGGATGGCTTTCAGCAGAGTGGATTTCCCTGCGCCGTTAGGCCCAATGAATGCCAGCACATCGCCCCGCCAGATATCGAGGTCTACGCCCCGCAGCGCCCATTGCGGGCCGTAGCGGACGCCAAGGTGCTCTATCCGCAGCAGGGGAGCCCGGCAGAGAAATTCAGCGGCATCGTGCTGCGAAGCCGTGCGGGCACTGGTTGGGGCTTCGCTGTCGGCCACTGCGCTCATGGGGCTGGGGTAAAGGAGGATTCCAACGCTGTGAGATTCAGCCTCATGCGATCCAGATAGGCTGTCGGATTGCCAGTGCCGACTTCCATCGTGTCCAACATGGAAACTCTGGCCCCCGTCTGACGGGCGATTTCCTGGAGCAGAGCAGGTGCATAACCTGTCTCGGCAAAGAGAACGCCCACCTTGGCCGTGCGGATGGCGTCCACGAGTGCTGCCAGCTTCTGAGGCGGCGGGTCTTTCTCCGGAAACTCGGAAATGCAGCCGATGTAAGTCAGACCGTAGCGAGCCGCGAGGTAAGGAAAAGCGTCGTGAAACGTGACCAGATTTTTGTTTGTCAATGGTGTGAGAGTCGAGCGGTATTCAGCATCCAGCGCATCCAACTGAGTTGTGTATGCCGCCGCATTCGCAGTGTAGGCGGCTGCATTCGGCGGGTCCGCCTTCTGCAATGCAGCGAGGATGGTGGCGACCTGTTGTTTGGCCAGAACAGGGTCCAGCCACGTGTGAGGATTCTTTCCTTCCTCTGCGGCCCGTTTGGCGGCAAAGGGCGCCGGATTTCCCGTAAGCTGCAGCCCCGCGGACAAGTCCACCACCGCCTGTGCTTTGCTGCCGTCATTTCCTTGCCCGGAACCACCGGCCTTGGCCATGAGTTCGCCAAGCCATGATTCCAGACCGGCACCATTCACGATGAACATATCCGCATCGGCGAGCCGCTTCACGTCGGTAGGCCTCAGTTGATAATCATGAGGCCCGGTATCGGCGGTAAGCAGCTGAGAAACCTCCGCCAAGTCTCCCGCAATCGCCGCAGCATGAGATTGTATTGGCAGAAAACTCGTGAGGACACGGAGCTTAGCCGTGCGGGCAGTTGGTTCGGCCGGTTTGTTGCATGAGGTGGAAAAGACGGTCAGTGCCACTGGCACAGCCATGACGGCGTGTCGGATGAATGAAGTGAATATCGAACGAAACATCATGTTGTCAGAGGTAGAAAACCCGAGGCTGAAAATATGGCTGAAGTGGACGGCCTCACTTCTTGCTGATTCGGCACAGGGTGAGGTCACCGTCGGCGGTGGCGAAGGCAAGGGATGAGCTGTCGGGGGACCAGCGGAGGGTTGTTATTTCACTGGCGCGGCGGGTGATAAGGGCAGGATCGGTGCTGCGGTGCGGCATCCAGAGGAGGAGGAGCCCGTCGCGACCGCCGGAGACTAGCACGGAGTCTCCGCGGGTGAAGTCGAGGGCGAGGACTTCTTTCAGGTGGCCGAATAGCTGGATGGGTTTCACCCCCTCGGGGCCTTTCTTGCCGGTGCAGGGCCAGACGGTGATGGATGCACTACCTCCGCTGGCCAGCCACTCGCCATTACCTTCCCATGCGAGGGTTTTCACTTTGAATTCGTAGCCCTGAATGTGCAGCGGGTGCTTCCGCCGCACGTCGTAGAGGTGGACGCTAGGGGTTTGATCGCCGGTAACGACCCAGCGGCCATCGGGGCTCCAGGTGACGATGAGGCTGGCACCGCCCCAGTCGAAATGACCGAAGGGTTTGGTCTCGCCCACCCGCCAGAGGCGGGCTCCGCCGTCGCACACGCTGGTTAGTTCGCGTGGGCTCCTGGGGTTCCATGCGATGTCGCAGACGGTGCTTTTGTGCTCTGACAGCCGATGTTCGATGGCTCCGGTGGCGGCATTCATGACGAAGACGGTGCGTCCGG
>Ga0315899_10006109_pt1 | contig 12963 bp, 12 predicted proteins | sample LakEriMetagenome_2_FD_203518 | JGI IMG/M metagenome (GOLD analysis project Ga0315899, IMG submission 203518) | Freshwater fungal communities from buoy surface, Lake Erie, Ohio, United States - Buoy 4 MA112 | ecosystem: Environmental > Aquatic > Freshwater > Lake | place: USA: Lake Erie, Ohio...
GACTGACATTCCTCAATTTTTTTTAAGGAATGTCGATCATGGAGCGAACATTAAGCTTATTCACTCAGCTGGCTTTACATTTGATACTGTCAATATCACGGTCGATAAGATGATTTTTGCTTACCTTAAAAGAGGTCAAAAAAAAGAAGTGACTCAAAAAGCCATCGATGAGTTTCTTGTTGGTGTCAGGGTCTTCTGACGACTATTGAATCTAACTAATCAATCATCTGAATCACAGTACGTCATCGACTGATTCTTTTCATCTGCGTATTTTTTACTTAATTAGAAAAGATTGCTACGGCCTAATTTGATATTTTTTCGATTTGATTTAAGCTTAATAAAACAGAACGCTCATTGTTTGATTAAACTCGTAGCACACATGTGCCTACGCTAGATAATGAGAACAGATAGTTCTTTTCTCTCTATTCATTTGGTTCTTAAGGGCACTTTTACATACGATCACAGTCATAACTTCTTTCGTACTCTATGATTGACTGATCACCAATGACTATCCGCTTAAATTCTTTGCAACAAAAATTTTTACATCTGCGCCGGGGCTTTACTCTCGTAGAGCTGATGGTTGTCGTAGTTATCATGGGCGTGTTAGCTGCGTTGGTTGTTCCGCGGTTGATGGGCCGTACAGATGATGCGCGTGTGCTTGCTGCCAAGCAGGATATCGGAACCTTAGTGCAGGCCCTTAAACTTTATCGTCTAGACAATCAGCGTTACCCAAGCACTGATCAAGGTCTGCAGGCGTTGATTACAAAACCGACGGTTGCACCTATTCCACCGAATTGGAAAACGGGTGGCTATATTGATCGTCTAAAGCTGGATCCATGGGGTCTGGCATATCAATATCAAATGCCTGGTACGCGCGGTGAGGTTGATGTGTTTTCGTATGGTGCAGACGGTACGCCTGGCGGAGTTGACATGAACGCTGACATTGGTTCTTGGTCAGATTAAATCCTCGCGCCTGCAAGTTACCCCGGGTCTACGCTATAAACAGCGTTATCCGGGTTTTACTTTGCTCGAGATGTTAATCGTGCTGGTGATCTCCGGTATTTTGTTAGGTGCGGTGACACTCAATTCCACCATAGGAGAGCGCGAGTGGTTGCGTCAGGAAGCAAAGCGCATCGCCTTGTTATTACAGATGGCGCGCGATGAAGCCATCGTACGCGATCGCCCAATACGTTTTGTACTTGATGAGTATCGCTATAAGTTTTTGATACGGCAGAACACGGGATGGGAATTATTAAAAGATGATCCTGCATGGCGTGAGCGTGAATTTGCGCATTCGCCTTTGAGCTTAGTTCTTGTTCCTGCAACGAACGCACAAGCACCGATGACTATTTTATTTGGTCGTGAGCCTGTTACTACACCGTTTGTATTGACGCTTTCTTTAAGTGGGCAGAGTGCCTCTGTGTTGGCCGATGGTATAGGAAATTTTCAAGTGAAATGAGTAGCTATCCTGTTTCGAAAACTCGATACAGCAAGCAGCGGTATTGGCTACGCCATGCCTTTACGCATGAGAGCATGGCGGGATTTACCTTGCTTGAGGTGCTGGTTGCGTTAGTCATTATAGGAACAGCCTTTGGCGCCAGCTTGCGCGCAATTTCTAGTCTCACTCAAAACAGTAGTGATTTACGTAACGCGATGATGGCGACATGGTCAGCTGAAAATCGGCTGGCGCAGATACGACTGGCACAAGAATGGCCTGCATTGGGTACGCGTAGCTTTGATTGTTCTCAGGCTGAACTATTTCTGCGCTGCGAAGAAACAATTTATCCCACACCCAACCCATCGTTTCGACGCGTGGAAGTTTCTGTCCTCGATGCAGGTGATACATCTCGCAAGATCATTACGCTTTCACAGATAGTTCCCAATGCGTCGTAATGATCAATGCTACTTATGTACTGCGCGGCGTTCACCTGCGCGTATAACGAATGATTTTTATCAGCAAGGTTTGACACTCATAGAATTATTAGTAGCTATTAGCCTACTTGCTTTTATTGCAGTGCTTGGTTGGCGTGGCTTAGATAGCATTACACGCACTCGCGAGAGTTTGAATCATGAGTTAGATCAGGCGCGAAGCTTGCAACTAACCTTGGCTCAGTGGCAAATTGATTGTGCCAACGCAGTCGATGCAGATCTACTTGATGGACATCCCCCTCTGCTGATAGAAAATGGTCAGTTTACGTTGGCGCGCCGAGTTCAGACAGAAGCACAACCTACTGTTTTACAAATTGTTGCCTGGCGTTTGAATCAGGGCGTGCTGTCACGAGAAACATCACCGCCCACGCGCGATTTAACCCAACTAAATGCAGGGTGGCAGCGTGCCTACGCTGGTGGGCAGACCGCAGTGAACTTACTTAGTGGAGTTACTTCCGTGTCGTTTCGAGTGTGGGCCAGTGATGGGCGAGGTTGGAGAGCATGGAATGCTGGCACGCAAGCCATGGTTTCACATGGCGCTTTGGCGAATACGCAGACGGGAACCACATCAACACAGTTAATTTGGCGTGGCGTAGAAATGTCATTACAGCTTTCAGATAGAACGAGCCCGCTGACGAAAATATTTTTGTTAGGCGCGACATGAGGCAAGTCTCACATCAAACGCAACAAGGTGTTGCCATTATCACGGCCTTATTACTCACTAGCCTTGCTATTGCCATAGTCACTAGTTTGTTCTGGCATCAGCAGGTACAGGTAAGGGCTATTGAAAACCAGCGTTTGCAATTGCAAAAACAATGGATAGTGCGCGGGGCATTGGATTGGGCGCGATTAATTTTGCAGGAGGATAGAAAATTTTCCAGTGTTGACGATTTATCCGAGCCTTGGGCGGTTCCTCTGGCAGACACACGCCTAGATACCTACGGTGCTTCCAATTCGACTGGTTCGGATGTGGCTAGTGCTATGTTATCGGGTGTTATACAAGATGCTCAGGCACGCTTCAATTTAACTGCGCTGGCAAGTCATGGTGTCGTTAATACAATTGAGGTAACAGCATTTGAAAAGTTACTAAATGCGGTTCAACAAGACCCTGGTCTTGCACGGGTGACGGCTCAGAAGGTTGCACTCACACAGTTGCATGACTCAGCTCAAACTGGCTCACCGCGGCCTATACGATTTATACACATCGATGATTTATTATCTGTGCCCGGATATACGCCGGCAGTGATAGCGGCTTTGCGTGACTATATTATTTTTCTTCCGCGTGCTACGCCAGTCAATATTAATACTGCAGGTATTGATGTGGTGGCGGCACGCATACCCCAAATCTCGCGAGCCGACGCCAGTATGTTAGTGGCACAGCGACGTAGTAGGAGTTTTCGAAATGTGACTGAGGTGGTTTCATTGCTACCTAATTTACCCTCGATTGATCCCTCCTTGATTTCAGTAACTACGCATTTTTTTCTCGTTAACGGCTACATCACTATTCAACATGCCTCGTTGCAGGTGCAAGGCTTAGTTGAGCGTAGCGGTACGGCGACATATCTTTTATGGATGCGTGAAGTGTAATCGCCATGAGTTATTTATCAAAAGCTATTTTGTATCTTCGTTTGCCAGCGCGAGCAGATGCTGCAACCAGCGAGTTTCGAACGCTATCAATACCATTTGCCATAGTCATGAATGGCCGTTTGCATCGTGAGGGTTATGCGCGCCTTGAGGCATTGTCATCACTAGTGACGCAAGTTCATCAGGTCGTGATGCTGCTATCTGCCAGCGACGTTACCGTGTTGAATATTACCCCACCTCCGTTATCAGCGTCGCGCTTAAAAACAGCATTGCCGGCATTGGTGGAAGAATCTATTCTTGGGGATACAGCGGATTGCCACATGGTGATAGGAACTGATCGCCAAGGTGATCGAACCGTCTGCATCATTGATCATGCCTGGTTGCGGCAATGGAGCAATCATTTACTCAGTCTGGGAGCACATAGACTTTCTGCCAAACCTTTTCAGCTGTGCTTGCCATTGTTTGGTAATTCGGTGACGGCAGCCCTAATCGACTTTACCTACGAAAAGACAGAGTCGCGTGAATTAGTCGTTCGATTTTCTGAGGGAGAAGGTACAGGATTCCCATTGGGTGAAAAAAAATCCGATGCAGTCTCGGCGTCGGAGGTGCTGTATTTGTTATCCACGTTGGCTACCGGCAGACCAGTAGAATTAGCATTACCTGAAGAAGAATTTGAGTGTTATCACCAGCTACTTTCGAGTGCTACCGCAACTCCAACTCCAACTCCAACTGGAGTAGTAATTGCAGGGGGCACTAATTTACGCATAGCCCGTTGGACAGATTGGATAGACCATATCGACGCATGCGACATTAATTTACTGTCTGATTTTGTGCGAAGCAAGACTTGGGTATTTGATGCGCGGCGCTGGCGCGCAGCGGCAGTATTTGCCATTGCAACAGGGGTGGTCAATGTCGCCGCATTAAATTGGGATTGGTGGCGACTTCATCGCGAGGGTCAACGATTACAGCAAGAGATGCAACGCGTATACAGCGTTGTTTTTCATGATGCAGGAAATGCAAAACTGATAGATCCGGCGATTGCATTGGCCGATATGAAAAAAAAACGTATGGCCTTGCGTCGCGCTGCAGGTGAGGCGTCGGCCGACGATTTTTTAGTATTGTCGGCCATGTTAGGTGAGGCCTGGCCATCATTACAGCAAGGTGCAAATATCAGTGCGCGTGCTATTGCATCGATTGAATACCGCAATGCTGCCTTAGAGCTACATCTCAAGCCAGAACTGCAAGTAGCGTTGGATACGGTTCGTAAGGTGCTGACTGAGCGAGGTTTGGAATTGGGTGCCGACAGCAGTGCGACCTTATGGAAAATACGGAGTATCCGATGACGATAGCTAATTCATTGGCCTCAGCATGGGGAGCACGCAATCAACGTGAAAAGCTGTTGCTAGCGATGATGGCGGTGTTGATTACTGGTTTGTTGGGATGGTTAGTACTCATTAATCCTGCGCTACATGGCCGGGCTTACTGGCAGCGTCAATTAGTGGTGATGCAAGACAATTTATCGCACATGCGTTATTTGATGACAGAAATTAGTAAGCTGCCCGTACGTACTAAAGCCTCGCTATCAACAGTCTCCCGACAACAATTAGAAAGTAATCTGAACGACAAAGGATTACAAGCCGATAATCTGGAGATTGCAGATAACCATGTGAAGGCGCGATTCATCGATATCTCGTTTGCTTCATTCACTGAACTTTTGCACCAATGGCAAACCACATCTCAATTAATCGTTGAGGACATCACAGTAACTGCGCGCGACCGTATAGACAGAGTCGATGCGCACGTCACATTAAAACAAGCTCAATGAAACGCGCCCTGCTTTGGGGCTTGGCAGCGATGGTTGCTGTAGTGTTGAGTTTGTTAGTTAGCTTTCCAGCCACCTGGCTGGCTCCGGTTGTGGAGCATCAAACAAAAGGTCGCTTTACTCTCAGTGACGCGCAAGGCACCGTGTGGTCCGGATCGGCACGTTTTACTGGCGTTAGCAGTGTAGGTGAACCACCGATGTTTACATTGCCCGGTCGTTTTGTATGGACCTTGTCACCTAGTCTGCTGTTGGGTGAGGTTGATGCCAGCATTACCAATACGCAGCTGTTAGAGCGTTCATTGACGGTATCAGGTGACTGGTATAACTGGCATCTAGGTCAATTCACGCTTAGCTTACCTGCGAGTCAATTGGTGGCGCTGGGTGCACCGCTCAATACCCTGAAACCCACGGGTCAGATGCGGGTATCTGCACACTCATTAAGTGTGCTGGCTCAGCCCGAGGGGTGGCAAATTCGAGGGGCGATGCAATTGCAATTGAATGACATTGCATCGGTTTTGTCACCCGTCAAACCCTTAGGCACCTATCGTATGGAATTCGACTGGCAGGGAATGGGCGCTCAGTTGACACTTTCAACGCTGTCTGGACCGTTGCAACTTCAGGGTAATGGTGCAATTAAAAATGGCCATCTGCAGTTTTCCGGGCAGGCCTGGGCATTGCCCGAGCACGAGCCTCAATTAGCTAATTTGCTTAATTTGTTGGGCCGACGACATCAGATAGAAAACCGTACTGTATTTGTAATTGAGTTCACATGATCGTTGAGAGAATTTTATTGTCGGTGTTGCCGGTCGTCGCTCGTTATCTTATTCATGCCCTGGTTTTCTTTCGTTCAGATGCATTGCACAATCGTCATATCGGAAGTGTACTGTTGCTCTTGCCCTTGCTTTTATTACGACCAGCAGGCGCACAAGATCCGGCCAGTAATCAGGCAAATTTAAATTTTGTAGGCGCAGATATAGAAGCGGTCGTACGTGCTATTGGACATTACACGGGAAATACCTTTGTCATAGATCCGCGCGTTAAAGGAACGATCAATTTAGTCTCTGAAAAGCCCGTATCAAAATCACAGGCTCTAGAGATGTTGAGTTCGGTACTACGCCTGCAAGGCTTTTCAGTAATCAGCACACCCGACTATGTCAAAGTCGTTCCAGAAGCCGAAGCAAAACAACAAGCAGGGCCGGTACAGGCAGAAAAAGAAAAATTACGTGGCGATCAAATTGTTACACGCGTTTTTCATCTCAATCATGAAAGTGCCAGTGGCTTAATTAACGTGCTGCGCCCTTTGATTGCACCTAACAATACGATAGCGGCCGACCCGACGAACAACACGCTCATCATTACTGATTATGCAGATAATCTAAAGCGACTCGCACGCATCATTGCGTCGATTGATACGCCTGCGATTGGTGAGCTTGATGTCATTAAGATTGAACATGCGATCGCTAGTGATATTACGGTAACGGCTAACCGACTTTTAGATTCGGGAGGTGGGCCAGGAACGATTGACCCTGCACGCGTTTTATTATTAGCTGATTCGCGCACGAATTCCGTCATTCTTCGGGCACCGACGCAAGCGCGCGCTAGTTTGGCGCGTACGCTTATCGCCAAGCTCGATCAACCCACCTTAGTACCCGGTAATGTGCATGTGGTTTATTTACGTAATGCCGAGGCGACTAAATTAGCGCAAGTGTTGCGAGCAGTGGTAGCGAGCGAAATGGGAGTAGCAGCTACTACCATGCCGAGTGCTGTTACGCAGCCAGTAGTTCAGGCAGCAGCGCAGGCATCGACGCAGCAAGGTGGCGCTATGCAAACCCCGCCGTCCTCGCCTGCGCCTATGCAAGGACCATTGCCCACAGGTGGTGCAACAGGTTTTATTCAAGCCGATCCCACTACTAATACGCTCATCATCACAGCTAATGAGCGTGTCTATCGCAACGTACGAGCCATCATTGATAAGCTCGATGCACGGCGTGCGCAGGTGTATGTTGAATCCCTTATTATTGAAGTCAGTGCTGACAAAGCGGCTGAATTTGGAATCCAATGGGCGGGTGTATCGAGTGATACCGGTAGTAATATTCGCGTAGGTGTGCTTACAGGATTTTCCAGCGAAGGGAATAATCTGGTGTCCCAGGCGGCATCGGTAGTTGGGACGGGTAAAGCTCCTCTACCACCCGGTAACGGATTGACTGCTTTATTATTTAAACAAAGTAATGGTGGTTTGCAGCTTGGCATGCTGGCTCGCGCGCTAGAAAAAAATGTTAAAGCCAACATACTCTCTATGCCTAATCTCATCACACTCGATAATGAAGAGGCACGCATTATTGTTGGACAAAATGTTCCTTTTATTACGGGTCAATTTACGACGGCTGCATCGGGGGGAACAGCGGGTGTGAATCCGTTTCAGACCATAGAGCGGCGCGATATAGGTTTATCGCTGCGCGTACGCCCCCAAATTTCGGAGGGCGGTACCGTCAGAATGGCTATTTATCAAGAGACGTCAAATATTCAGCAATCGACTGTTTCGGGACTTATTACTAGCAAGCGTTCTATCGATACCAATGTATTGGTTGATGATGGTCAGATCATCGTTCTGGGTGGCCTGATAGAAGATACTGTCAACGATACAGTAGAAAAAATTCCCTTGTTAGGTGACATTCCTTTTCTGGGGTATTTTTTTCGTTATCAGTCCAAGCAGCGTGGGAAAACGAATCTGATGGTTTTTCTGCGGCCCACTGTTATACGTAACGAAAATCAAAGTATTGCCGTTGCCAGTGATCGCTATGACTATATTCGTGGCGCTCAACTGGGAATACAACCCGAACAAAATGTTTTTTTACCGCGTACGGATACACCTGTGCTGCCGCCCTTGCATCATGGACGACCCCTAGACGGTAATTTATTGCGGCGAGATTTCAACGAGCCCGAGCGTGGTCCGCAACCGGTGTCTCCTTCACCATCCTCGGGTTCATCAACAGCGCCTATGCAACCAAATGCGCCGGCCGAGGTCTTTCCTGTAGAGCCACCTGTGATTGATTTGCGTTGAATAGCGATGTGATTGGCTCGCTATTCATGCATTAAGTTTTTATTGCGATGGCTACTATCCTTGGGTACTAATTCTCATCGCGCGTAATGAGAATCACGAAAGAGCATCTGCATTAATGACGACGATACATGACCCGCGTTTGCTGCCGTTTAGTTTTTCTCGTAATTTCGGCTTACTTGCTCAGGCCGCTGTTGCAGGTGGTGGCACCGATGTGTGGGTTTCACCTACAACACTATCCTCTGCTATTGCTGAAGTTGGACGCCGGTTTGGGCGGCTCCGACTGCATACTATGGAGCGCGATCAGCTAGAAGCAGCCATTGCGAAAGCCTATGCAGGCAGTGGCGATGATGCAGCACAGATTGTTGACGAAGTAGAGTCTGATCTGGACTTAACCCGGCTCATGCAGGAAATGCCTGCGGTAGAAGATCTGCTCGAAGCAGCTGACGATGCACCTGTCATACGCATGATTAATGCATTGCTCACGCAAGCTTTGCGTGAGGGGGCATCTGATATTCATATTGAACCATTTGAGCAGATATCAGTGGTTCGATTTCGAATTGATGGACGGTTGCGTGATGTTGCCCGACCTAAACGCGGCTTGCACGCAGCACTCATATCGCGCATAAAAATTATGTCGCAGCTCGATATTTCAGAAAAACGTTTGCCTCAAGATGGCCGGATTACGCTTCGTGTGGGTGGTAAGCCTGTCGATGTGCGTGTGTCTACGCTGCCGACAGGTCATGGTGAGCGCGCCGTTTTACGTTTGCTGGACAAAGAAGGTGGGCGATTAGATTTGCAGCAGTTGGGCATGAATGAAACAACGCGCGCACAATTCGATCATTTGATAGCACAGCCGCACGGCATAGTTTTAGTGACAGGCCCCACCGGCTCTGGAAAAACCACGACCCTCTATGCAGCGTTGTCGCGCTTAAATGCAACTACCACCAATATTCTTACTGTAGAAGATCCGATTGAGTATGAATTACCTGGTGTAGGTCAGACCCAGGTCAACGCGCGTATCGATATGACGTTTGCAAAAGCACTGCGCGCCATATTGCGGCAAGACCCTGATGTCATCATGATAGGTGAAATCCGCGATCTCGAAACAGCACAGATTGCTGTGCAAGCGTCGCTAACAGGTCATTTAGTACTGACAACACTGCACACCAATGATGCGGCTGCTGCGATTACCCGGCTGCTGGATATGGGTATCGAACCGTTTTTGTTGTCGTCCTCATTGTTAGGTGTTGTAGCTCAGCGCCTGGTTAGAAAGCTCTGTACACATTGCCGCAAATTTGATGGGCAACGCTGGGTAGAGCGCGGCTGCACGCAATGCGGACAGACGGGTTATCACGGTCGTGTGGGCGTGTATGAGCTGTTACTTACAACACCAGAGATTCGTACCCAGATACACAACCAAGTAGCTGAAGCAGATATACGCCTCAGTGCTCAGCGTAATGGCATGCAGACCTTGCGGGCAGATGGCGAGCGCTGGTTACAGCAAGGCGTGACCAGCGAGGCTGAATTATTACGCGTGACCAAGGACTAAGTACATGCCAGCTTACCGTTATGAGGCGGTAGATCCATTGGGTGCGACTAGTAAAGGCATATTGCACGCTGAAAGCCCGCGTGCTGCGCGTTCTGACTTACGTGCTCGTGGATTCCTTCCGTTAGCAGTCCATGCGACTGCCAACCAAGTAGATGCTCATGCCCATATTTTGGTTAGACTTTTCGGCGAGCGTTTGTCGACGAATGAGTTAGCTCTGTTTACGCGACAGTTAGCCTCCTTATTAGAAGCGGGACTGCCGTTAGAGCAGGCATTTTCAGCGTTACTTGAGCAGGCTGAGCGTCCGTATATGCGCGATTTGATCGCAGCCATACGAGCTGAAGTGATGGGTGGTGCATCGTTATCTGATGCACTATCCAGGCATCCCCGTGACTTCGCCGATATCTACCGTGGATTGGTAGCTTCTGGTGAGCACATAGGCCAGCTATCAGGCGTGCTGTCGCGGCTTGCTGATTTTGTTGAGCGTCGTAATGCACTAATTCAAAAAATAAGATTGGCGTTTACTTATCCGGCGATAGTGACAGCAGTGGCGTTTACGATAGTCATTTTTTTGCTCACCTATGTTGTGCCTCAGATTGTTTCGGTTTTCGAAAACACGAAACAGCAACTGCCATTTTTAACTATCGCTATGCTGTTTATCTCAGATTCATTTCGACACTGGGGTTGGTTGCTTGTTCTAATTATGGCCTCACTTTTTTTCGCCCTGCGTCATGCTTTGCAGGATCCTGTCATTCGTATGCGCTGGCACCGCTGGTTGCTTGGCGCCCCTTTTTATGGGCGCTTTGAGCGCAGTCTAAATACCTCGCGGTTTGCTAGTACGCTAGCTATTACGATCAGCTCAGGCGTCCCTATTCTTAGGGCGCTGAGAACGAGCCGCGACACGTTGTCTAATGCGGCTATGCGTGAACAAGTTGAAGATGCAACCGCTAGCGTACGTGAGGGCATGAGCTTGGCGCGGGCATTGGCAGTACATCCGTATTTTCCGCCTATGTTGATACACATGATACGTGCCGGTGAAGTCACGGGCGAGTTGCCAGTGATGTTAAATCGTGCAGCTCAAATGCAAGAACAAGATCTTGAACGGCGCGCATTGACAATCGCTAGCTTGCTAGAACCAATATTGATATTAACGATGGGCGTGCTTGTACTGCTCATAGTATTGGCCGTGCTGATGCCTATTATCGAGATAAACCAGTTGGTACGTTAGGCAATTGCGCATCGATAGCGTTTCGAGCATTTCGTTTTTATTTATTATTTACTTAACTGGCAATCAATAATGACTCGATTTAAATTTTTAAGAGAACGTCTACCTGATGCTGTTTCGTTTGTATTCTTTATTTGTGTTTGGGTTTCGCTGTCGTTCTGGTTGCGACTATGGTTGTTACCTGCATTGCCTCCAGAGCCTGCATTTACAGTTGCTGAGCAAAGTATTCCGCCGATATCTTCTGCCGCGAATTTGTTCGGTGGGAGTCAGCAAGCTTCTGCGTTGGCCAGTGTGCAGCTCAATGGCGTTATTCGTTCCGTGCGACCACAAGAAAGTATCGTGATCATTGCTGCCGAGGGCGGGCCTCCGCGTGCGCTGCGTCTGCACGCTGAAGTGATGCCGGGTATCGTGGTTAAGGAGATTAATTCACGCAGTGTGATCTTGTCAGGCAAGGGAGCAGAGCGAGAACTGGCATTGCCAGCCTTTGCATCGCAACTAGGCGTATCACCGACCACAGCGAGTTCCACGGGGCAGCAAAGCGCGACACTTTACACGCAACCGCCAGTGCAATCTCAGATGCCTGCCAACCCGCAGCCAGCAGCACCAGTGGCGAGTTCGAGTGCGAGTTCAGGTGCAAGTAGTTCGGCTGTAACTGCGTCGGGCACAACGAGTACAGGTGGCGCAGCGCAAAACACCGAAGCATCGTATCCACCGGCGGTCAGCATGCCAGTACAAGAACCGCAGATTGTTTTGCCGGGTAATACGTATAGACGCTAATAAAACTACGTAAATCAAATAGTAAAAATTACAGCACGTAGCGTGACAGGTCTTCGTTAATCGCTAATGCGCCTAGCTTATCGTCGACATAAGCGGCATCTATCATGACTGCTGTACTGCTTTCATGGTCTGCACCGAACGATATTTCTTCGAGCAGTTTTTCCATGACAGTATAAAGACGACGCGCACCTATGTTCTCCGTTTTTTCATTGACTGAAAAAGCGATTTCGGCCAGCCTGCGTATGCCCTCTGGTGCAAATTCTATGTGTACGTTTTCGGTTGCAAGTAGCGCCTGATACTGGCGAGTTAAGCAAGCATCTGTAGAAGTTAGGATGCGTTCAAAATCGGCGATAGCCAGCGATTCTAATTCCACGCGTATGGGGAATCGTCCTTGAAGCTCAGGTATAAGATCTGAGGGCTTGGCTAGATGAAAAGCGCCTGAAGCGATAAACAAAATATGGTCGGTCTTAACCATGCCGTATTTGGTGTTGACGGTGGTACCTTCGACTAATGGCAGTAAATCGCGTTGCACGCCAGCGCGTGATACATCAGCACCTTGAACGCTACCGCGCGCTGCTATTTTGTCGATTTCATCCAAAAATACTATGCCATTTTGTTCAACATTGGCTATTGCTTTTTGTTTGAGTTCTTCTTCATTGACTAAGCGAGAGGCTTCCTCATCAATGAGTAATTTCATTGCCTCGCCGATCTTGAGCTTGCGAGCTTTTTTTCGGCTGCTACCTAAGCCTGAAAACATGGATTTAATTTGCTCAGTCATTTCCTCCATGCCGGGAGGTGCCATGATTTCCATCTGAGGGCGGGCATCTGCTAACTCAATATCGATTTCGCGATCATCAAGCGCGCCTTCGCGCAGTCGTTTGCGAAAAGTTTGACGTGTGGCATTAGCGTTTTTTTCTTCGGCAGTTTGCGTGGCAGAGAAGCCAAAATCACGTGCTGGCGGAAGTAGTACGTCGAGTATGCGATCTTCTGCGGCATCTTCAGCGCCAGCACGGACTTTG
>Ga0315899_10006110_pt1 | contig 12963 bp, 8 predicted proteins | sample LakEriMetagenome_2_FD_203518 | JGI IMG/M metagenome (GOLD analysis project Ga0315899, IMG submission 203518) | Freshwater fungal communities from buoy surface, Lake Erie, Ohio, United States - Buoy 4 MA112 | ecosystem: Environmental > Aquatic > Freshwater > Lake | place: USA: Lake Erie, Ohio...
GCGCTGTTTTTCTTTTATATTTTTGTGTGTGTGTGTGTGTGTGTGTGTGTGTGTGTGTGTGTGTGTGTGTGTGTGTGTGTGTGTGTGTGTGTGTGTGTGTGTGTGTGTGTGTGTGTGTGTGTGTACATACATAATCGTATATATACGTACGTACTACATATATACACACACACATACACACACACATACATACATTCATACATACACACATACATACATACATACATACATACATTCATACATACATGCATACATGCATACATACATGCATACATACACATGAATACGTACGTACATACATACTTACATACTTACATACATACATACCTGCTTCTCAGGGTTGACAAAATCCGAGACATTGCTTGCGCGAGCAGCTTCTTCCAAGAATTCACCCGGGGTCAGCGCAACGTACTCATCTCCGAAAATCCGAACTCCTGCACCGCCTCCCCCGCCCTCCGTCCTCCCCCCCTCCTCCTCCCCAGCCTCTTGACCCTTGTCAGCGCTGCCCACACGGCGTCTTTTCTCTCGCTTCATGTCCTCGTGATCCCAAGCCAGGGCCGAATCCCTGGCAGCAGCCTCGCCCCCGTCGCCCGCCGCGGGCGAATGAGGCGGGGGCCGCGTGCCTGCGTGTTCGGCGTGCGACTCACCGCCGCCTATGCACTTGGGCCGTCAGGCACTCATATGGTGTGTGGTGTGTATGCGTGTGTGCACGCGCGAGCGTGCATGTTGTGTGTGTGTGTGTGCGTGCGTGCGCGCGCGCGTGCGTGTCAGTGTGGGCGTGTCTGTGTGCTCGTGCGCGTGGGTATCGGTGTAGCTCTCACCACGGAGGCTTTTGACTGGCGGTGCGCATGCGCGGCTGCGTGTCGCACTGCCCGCGGATCGCAGGCCGCTGGGCCCCTGCGCTGTGCTCCGTCTCCTAGCCGCTGCGTCTGCTCCCGTGGTTAGCGCACCGCACAGCGCGCACTTATATGCATATATAGCACACCCGCCGCTACGCGGTAAATACACCGCGCAGCGCGCACTCACATGTATGTATGAACTGCGCAAGCACACAAACGCCGCTGCCCTGCGCGCGCTTTAAGCATGCGTCTGCGCCACCTGCGTGCCCTCCTCCTGCGGGGAATGGTGCAAGTAGCGCAACCAGCATCGGCGCCAGAAACACACGCCCGGGGCCTCTCCGCCCCAAGCATGTGAGCCCCATCATCGACCGCATGATCCTACGGGCCACAAACTTTGAAGCACAAATCGGACGCATGAACCCAGTTCCGGCGAGCTGAAGACCGTGATCTGTACGGCGGTACGGAACTCGGCTCGGTGACCTTGAAGAGAATTGGTTGCACACAAACTTTTGTCACGGTTTTCCAATTAAAACACTCAACACACACCATGTGGAGTGGATTCCTGTCTCGACTCGGAGCCGCGGCTTACTAGTAAGAGCCTCGGACTCAGGCTCGGACCATCAGATACCTCTCACACAATATCCCCTTCCCCCGCGTTCACTAGTGCGTGGTGGTCAAGCAGACTAGTCACTAGTTCACACAAGCCACGCCTCACTTCGTACTGGCATAAGTGCTGCATAGTACACATTCCTCCACTGATATCAGTGGAGGAATGTGTAATATCAGTGGAGGAATGTGTACACTGATATCAGTGGAGGAATGTGTACACTGATATCAGTGGAGGAATGTGTACACTGATATCAGTGGAGGAATGGGTACTATCATAGTACGCATGTCCTCCACTATCCTCCTCCCCCCAGACAGGGCGCGTCACTCAATCCTGAGGAGAGTGAGGTAAGACCTCAGGCTACGGTACGATTGTCAAATGCTCTTGCACCAGCCCCTGTGACGTGGCCGCAGCACACGTGCCATCGCCATGGTAGCCATGGCGCAGCCCCGGCCGACTATGGCGCATCCCCGGCCGACCCTGGCGGTACCGTTAAAGAACCTCGTGCGCCTCCCGGGCTCGCGCCCTCCCAGCGCTGGGTGGGCGCGGGCCCGGGAGGCATACGAGACACGTGGGGGGGGATGGAAGAGACTCGAACGCAGAACAGGAGGGTGGGTAAGGGGAAAGGGAGGGAGGTACTGTGGGCAGGAGAAGTGGGGAAAGAGCGGAAGAGATATGAAGGCAATAGGGGGAAAGGGACAGCGCGTCGCAGGTGCAGCCAGAATTCTGCCGGCCGACCCCTGATCCCCGGCTGCCACCCTACGCAAGGCCGCAGCATGGTGCTGCAGATGAAGACGACGCTACGAGCACCAAGGACAAGAGTCCATGCCTTTACTCGCACTTAGTACTTGGCACAGTCAATCCATTTCTTCCAGCGCCGTACTTCCGCCTTTTTGCGCTTCCTGCGGGACAGCGCCGCCGGCGTTGAGGAGCGTGTTGCGCGCCAGATCACTGTCCTCCTCGCTATCCTCCTCTTCGTCCTCCTGCAAGGCCTGGTCACCTGGGAAGGGGGGCGGCAGATTAGTGCAGCACCCACTCTCTCTCTCTCTCTCTCTCTCTCTCTCTCTCGCTCTCTGTCTCTCTCTCTCTCTCTCACCCCCCTCTCTATCAACACCATCCTCCTCGTGCCATCCTGCCATTCAGTGCCGCTACCCGGCGTCTCGGCCTCAAGACGGCCTCTGCATCGGACTGCGCACTGACTTTTCGCGCCTGCCTTGACCGACCCCCTTGCCGCCCCTCCTCACTCTTAATTCAATCTCCCACTTCGTCTCCTTCCTCATTCAATGCGGCCTTTCCGCGCGCAATGGAGGAGGAAGGTGACGAGCAGAAGGATTGCGAGGTCCATGGGCAGGGGAGAGGAAACGCCAGGGGCGCAGGAGCGTGGCGATTTTGTGTTCTTTTTCGCAGCAGTCTCCTGTCTCTTCTGTCTCTTCTGTCTCTGTTTTGAGGTAGCCTCACCTGTCTCTTCTGTCTCTGTTTTGAGGTAGCCAATCAGACACTTTTCCATAATGAAGTCAATGTTCACCCAGCTGTGGTACTTGTCAAAGAGTTTGGTTCCGTCTTTTCCCGCCACCTAAATGCGGCGTCAGGCAGTCAGGGTTGACGGGGTCCGGGTTCGGGACTCGCATTTTTGAGTAATCTTGGTGATTCGGGGTCGGGGCGAAGATTTGGTAAACAGATTGAGAGATGATTGGATTGAGAGAGCCCTAACGCATGTTTGCAACGAGCAGAGGAGAGAGCACGCGAGAGTAAGAGATCGGCTGAAGAATTGCGATGATATGGGATAAAGTCAAGTGGCCGCGGCGGATGTGTGGGACAGCGATGGAGATTGCGCTCACCGCCAGCATGAACTTGGCCCCGCCAGGGTGATACTCGAAAAAGGGTGTGCAGTCGTAAACTTTGCCTCTGAACACTGTCCATGCGTCCTCTGCCGTGTTGTGCTGTGGCGTGTGGCGTGTTGAGTCAATGCAAGTAGGCCTATGGCCTTCAAAGTTCCCAGTCGGCCCCATGGGCCTTTTACAACCTGTTTGATCTCGTCCATCGTGACCCAGCGCTGTCGCTTAATCTTTGGCCGCACATTCATCCAGTGCATCATGCTGCGCCCCTCACCCACGGCCATCTTCCTGCGCACCTTGCCTGGCGCGAGGTCTGCCTCTCCTTGCGCGGCCGCGATCGACTGCGCGCAAGCGTTCAGCATGCCTCACGTCAAGGGGACGCACGGCCGGTCGGTGGCGGCAACACAAACGCGGAGGACGCGAGAAGCGACCGGACCATGAGCGGCTCGCTGGCAGTAAACTATGAGCGGGTACCTTTTCAGCATCACTCGCGCACTCTCCCATGCTTGCCTGCCCCTGTTCAGGCCGACCCGTCGCCGTCGTCGGAGCCGCGCTGCCGCCTGCACGGGTTCCGTGTGTTTGCGATCGTTGTTCAGTGCGGAGCGGGCATGGCGCCAGGCGCAGGGCAAAACGCCGGCGCCAAGGAGCAGGGACGCACGGGACGCGTGCCGCGCGCCTCTGCATGCAGGGGCGCGCATGCGGTCGCCCCGCTGGGACTGTACTCTCCCACCTCCTCGCAGCGCGCTGATCTTCCCGATTCCGCCCGTCACTCCGTGCGCACAGCGCGGCGCGCCACCAAGCGCCACTGCCACCAGGAGAACCCAGCAGAACCCAGAACCCAGCAGAAACGAGCTGGGGCGCGGCCAAATAACGCCGCACCGAGGAGCACCTAACTTGTCAGGAGAGCTCGTTTTCGTTTCTCCTCTTCGACTTCGCAGAGCGTGACACTACGGAGCCCTCCTCTATGTCAAATCGCAAACCTTCGCATCCAGGCTGAAGACACTGTCCACTGGTCGTCCACTGTCCTTTATCTCTCTGCTTTTTTAGTTCGTGACGATGAAATTCAGTTGGAACCTAGGCGAGGCCCACACGGCTCGCGAATGGACGGCGGCCGGGCCTGGTTGTACGCGCGCAAAAATTTCAAGGACAAGGTGGCACGTCCGAGTGCGCGGCGCCCTCCGTGTGCACGCGCCGCCTCCATTGCCATCCCGCGCTCGACGCCCGGTGCCTGACGGGCTGCTGCATGCAGGTGAAGCCATGGGAGCCCATCAACTTCCCGAGCAGGCCGATGCCTCCGCGCTGCGCGCTCGCCGTCCCCTTCCACCACAACACCGGGGTACTGTTGGGCGTCGCGGGCGCCGCTGCGCGCGTGCATGCATGCGCCCGTGGCAGCGAAAACAGTCGCAGGGCACATGCCAGCCCTGCGTCACTGCATGCCGCGAGCTTGTCCTTGGTTCCAAGTGGCATGCAGTGACGGACGCGGGCCGCACCGCCATATGCTGGCCCTGCGGGCGGGCTCACTGACTCCGTGCGTGCCTGCCCGCAAACCAGGTGCCGTCTCAGAAGCTCGCTCGCAGCTTCCAGAGAGCAAAGGAGGTGCACAACACGCAGCCCAGGTCGTCGCTAATGACAAGCGCGAAAAACGCTCGGTCAAAACTCCTTGCGCTGCGGCACTACACGCCGGTCGGCATGATGTGCAAGATTCTGGACATGGAGGCCCCTTGCGCGCGCTTGGAACTTTTTGACGAGGATATGCACGACGATCTCGGGATGCTCTTGGATGGCGACGACCAGGTTGGAGAGTTGGTAAAGGGAAGCGGTTGGAAGCAGTGGAGCGATCAACGCTCGGGAAAGAATCTGCTGGTCTTAGACGAAGAGGCGGAGGACGCGGTGGCGGTGCCATCACGCTCAAGCTCGGCTGCCTCATTTAATGGCTTGGCAGCGATGCGTCGGCGGCCTGCGTCTGCGGGTCCGGGTGGGCGTCCGGGGTCGGCTGCTGCCAATCGGCCGACCGAGGAACGGAGAAGGCCGGCGTCCGCGCACGGGCCTCATCGCGCGTCGGGCGCCGAACGGCACGCCCCTATTTTCAGGGACGCCGTGGCCTTTGAGCGGCTTCGCGCAACCCTCGACAACTGCCCGGAGAGCACGCGACTCTTCAAAATGCTGCAGCGATCCGAATCCAGAGGGGAGCATGTCAGGAAAAGCGCAGTCTTCCGACCATCTTCGGCACCGCCTTCAAACGCAACCCGCAGGCCGCTCTTTTCGGCATCTCCGTATGCCGAGTCGCCCGCGGCGCAGCTCCAATCGTTGGCGATGCCCCCAAAGCAACAGCTGCGACGACCAGCGTCTGCAACGCCTGCGAATCGCGCAGGCGCATCACTTGGCAACCCGTTTGGAGGCTTAAGCTATACCCGTCCGGCCAGCGTTACGGCACAGAGCGGACACGCCTCAACCTCAGCATCGTTCAGCAGGCGACTCACTTACATTCCGCCCCGCCCAGCATCCGCGGGACCTCGCATGAACGCGAGCCGCTGGACCAATGATCCGAGCTGCTCTGCAAACAGCGACCGTACCTGGACCATCCGTCCTGCGCCATCGGCTACACTTGTTACGGCTGCATCCGTGTCAATGACGCGCACAAGCAGCGCGGGTGCCCCAAGAATGGTGGCAGAGAAGTTGAGGGGTCGTAGCGCTGCGTCTGATCTGACACGGCACCTGTGCGCCGAGACCGGCAAGTGTCTTGCGGATGCGGGCGACGAATGGGAGACTGGTACCATGATCTGGCGTTGCCACCCGTCTGCCTACTTTCGCATTCCCAGATACTTAAGAGACGCAGGGGACTTGATGACCCTTGCCGATATGCTCACCGACGCACACTTTGTCACGCGCGGACTCATATGCAGCAGCGTCGAGGCGATGCTTGCTGCAATCAACTCTGCGGTGTCAGCCATGGCGGTAGCATATCAGCAACACACACAGGGAGGCCATGCCGAGTCGCGTCACGGGGGTCCTTGGCGCAGGTTGTCGCGCATGAGGCACTTCCAGTCATTTCTACGTCTGCATGCCCAGGCTCTTGACAAAGAGCCATATCGCTTTTTTGCACTGGCGATGCATGCCGGAGAGGGCGGGCATGAGCATAGACATGAGTATGAGCATAGACATGAGCTGCATCTGCAGCATCAGCACCTGGACCAGCATCCGCAACAGCAACCGTCATTTCATCAGTATCATGGGCGTGTTGGACATCAAGGCCATCCTGAGGGGTCAATTCACTTTGTCAAGTACCAGGTGTGTGCGCGCGTGCATGCGTGTAGCACGGGTGCATTTGTAATGCGAGCGCATAAGCAAAGGAGGTCGAGCTTCCCTTCTTTCGCAAATTGATTGCGTGCGCCCAACCCAAATGATTGCGAAATGTACAGGTGGAGCGTAGCCTGCAGGAGGCCAGTGAGACTATTGAGGTGATGGAGCGTAAGTATGTCGATGAGGAGGGTGAGCTCAAAACGTCCCTCCGCCGCGTGATGCTGCTGCAAGAGTATCTGGAGATGCTGCTGGGTCACGGCTGTCTCGAATGCCTCTCCGAATACCACAGCCAAAAAGCGCACGACCTCATGGGCTCGTTCTCGAAATTCATCGCGCTCCATGCCTCCAGCTCTGACGGCCCTTCCCCGCTCGGCAGCAACCATGTCGCTGACCGTGTCCGATGCACTCTGCTCAACCTCAAGGCTCGAGAGTCACCGTCGCTGTCCGATTCCCTGGCGCTAGCTCCTACCTTGTCCTCTCGCCAGGTGTATCTTAATCTCAACCTTTCGCGGGAAGCTTTGAGCACGATCGATGCTGTCAAAGAGATGAAAAATGTGTTGCAGCGCGACGCTGCGGCAGCACTTGGCGTGGATGCTGAGAATGTCACCATCGACCGAGTCACGAGCAGTAGTGCCAGGGTTGTTTGCGCTCATGATATCCCATCGATTTCGAAGTCATCACTTGGTATGGACCCTTCGTATACAGGCCCTATTGTGTGCTTTGACCCTCGCCCAAGCTCATGGGAGTATCTGACCATCTACCTCAGTTCGGACCCACTGGTTGGCGGAAAGCTTCCCAAATTGATATCTGTCACAGTACTTGCAGCATTAAGAGATATTTTCCGGCAACGTCTGGTAGAGTTGATGATCGTGGACCTGGACGATGGCCCTAGCAACACAAACAACCGACGGGCCCCTCGACAGGCTACTGACCAAACGTTGGGCGCAGTCGGGACCAGTGACTCGATTCTTATTGTCCTCCTGCCTCCGCGGAATGAGCCAACAGTGTCAAAGATGGGCAACATAGTCTTCGTACAGACAGAGCAAGGTGCGGAAGAGGACGCAGCGTTGGTCAACAGCTGTGTTGCAGTGTGCCAGGTGCTTTTCAGAGAGCTTGCCAGCAGATACCCTACCCCGAGCGGGGTTGGCAACACTCAGCACTACTCTGCTGAAGCATGTGCACAGCTCTCGGGAATGCAGTCGATGGCGCGGTCTTTTGTGCATTGGCCCTCGAGGTTTGGGGTTCTGGAGAGGATGAGCAGCTTCGTGACAGCCGAGTCTGGCCACTTGGGAAACGGGCGTGGCTTGCATGCTACGAGCCTTGAGCCAGAACCCGTTCTGGCGAGCCTTACAGGCGCACATGGAAGTGGCAAGAGCTGCATGCTTGCAGCCTTGGCTGAAAAGACCATGCTTACCATCCCGAAGTTCATGACAATCTACTATTCACACACTAACTCTCCAATCGATCTCCCCAACGCATTTGCGATTTATCTTTTCTGGTCGCTCACTGGTATCAAGGAGCAGCTGCCTGAGATGGAAAAGCTGGCAGATGCACTTCTCAAGGCAGCTCTGCGTCAGAGAGTGGTGATTATTGCCGATGGTCTGGACGAGGGCGATCAAGAAGTGCTGCGGTATTGTGTTTTGCAGCCTTCCATTCAGGCGCTGCGGGGCAATGTGCGCGCAATCTACTGCTCACGTGGCTCGAGACTCGATGCCACCTCGAAGAAGACGAAGTTCTCCAAGGCTACCTTCCGCCTGCAGCCTTTGTTAGATGCTGAGAGCGAAGATGAGTTTGGCAGACTATGTGATTTGCTGTGCATACCCTTGAGCTCGTCGATGAAGGCGACAGTAGCTGCAAAGAAGCATGCGGGTCTGCCACTGTATCTGCGCGTGGCAGCGCAGCACATTGCGCACTTCTGCGAGCTCCGATCGTTGCAAGAGGAAACGCGGCAGAAGAAGTATGATGTATTGGCGCGCGTGTGTCACCAGCTTCCAGGCGATATCGACTACTTGATCGAAGATCAGGTCATCACCTTGATGGAGTGCCAGTATGGACAGGAGCTTGTGCGGCGAGTCCTTGTCTATCTGCACTATGAAGAGAGCGGTCTGAGCGTGGAAGATCTGTCGACGATGCTGAACTTTCACGCTAAGTCTCAGGCTCATGTGTCTATATCAGCTGTCACTTCGTTATGCCACGATTTGATTCAAGCCATCTCATCACGTTCCGAGCTCTCGGCGTCGGGCCTCGTCTGCATGGATCTCAAAAGCGCGCGGCATGCTGTAGCGCGTCGCTATTTCGATGGCTACGTACTTGATGAGCGCGAGAAGCGCGCTGTCATTTCGCGATTCCAGCTCGCGCAGAAATGCTCCGACGAAGTTGATGCAACGCTCGTCGAGGCATCTCTGCTTGAAGACCGCGACTCTGACGCTTCTGGCGACACGTTGAGCATCGATGGCGAGGAAGATGACAGTGCACTCCAACAGATAGACATGGGCGCTGGATCGCGCGGTCCCGGGACCCCTACGAACCGTCAGTACAGTCTACTTTGTACAGGCCCTGGCTCGCCCATGTCGGTCGTGTCAGGCACCAGTAGCGTGGCTAGTTCGCCGATTCGTCGCCGTAAATCATATATGGGCGCCTCTGGACGGCAGAACAGTTTAAAAATTCAGGCCGAGGTGCGGGTTGAGGAGCGCCAGTATGTTGATTGCATCAAAGAGCCGGTTGTCGACATCAGAGGATGCCATAAAGGGGGCGTTCTTTGCATGGAGGAGGCGAGCAGCGCGTCTGGAGGTCCCTACATCTGCACAGGCGGCGCCGATAATGATGTCAAAATCTGGGATTTCCTATGCCCCCCGAAAACTGAGGAAGACAAGGTCGCACACCTTCGCGATGGGCGTGATTCTAATTTGCAGGACCTCAAAGATCTGTTCTGTTCAGGCGACCCCGGACTCAGGCTTCACCTGCGAAATTACTGTTTAGACGCACATGTTCGTGCGAAGTTAACAGGTCATCGTGGCTCGGTCTTTTCTTTGGCGACTGGTATGGGTTTGCTGATGAGTGGAAGCGCTGACCAGACTATTCGGCTGTGGAGTCTCGAAACCTTCAGGTGTGTTGGCACGCTGGTGGGTCATCGAAGCGTAGTTTCCACGTTGCAGTTCAACCATCCGAACCTGTATAGCGCTGGACACGACGGGAAAATTCGTGCTTGGAACGTGGAGACAAAATCTTGTTTTGCATCTATTGACTCCACGAAGCGTGCTGCCATCTACTCCATGTCGGCCCAGTCTGAGCGGCTGTTTGTCGGGCTTGAACGACGCTGGGACGAGATCATGAACCCTATCAAGGTGTGGGGATTAGATTTGAGGGAGTGTCTGAATGAGCTGCCCTCAAAGGAAATGCAGAAACTCAAGAGCGATGCGAAACTGAGCGAGAAAGCTCTGGCAGATCTGGAGCACCAAATCTCTCGGCTCACTGTCCAAAGCCGGAAACACAACTCGCCTCTCAGAACAACAGAGCTCCAGAACGAGCTTGAAGACGCAGGGAAGAGAAGACATGACAAGGAGTCAAAGCTTGCGGCATTGCAAGCAAAATTTCTGCAGCTCAAGGGCGACATCTATCCCGCTGACGACGTATTTTGCATGCACATTGAGAAGTGCACAAGCTCCAACTCACGCGAAAAACGCGATGTGCTGTTTGTGGGCGGAAACGCCAAGCCGATTTTGGCATGGGATATTGAAAATTTAATGTGCATTGAAGCCATGGATGGCATGAAGCATGAAGCCGACTACACGCGCTGCTTCGCAGCAGCAAATGGCTTCCTCTACAGTGGCGGTGGGAAGCTCAGTTACCAGGAGAAGATGGCAGCAAGCAGCGTTGCTGGCAAGCTCAAACTGGAGGCCAGACAGGCCGAATTGATTCAGAGTACATCGGCCAGTGAGCTCGCCGATGAGGGAAAATGTGGGCGAGTGACTGTGTGGTGCACCTCGACGTTGAAGGCGCTGGGAACAATTGCATTTGGCTCCATTGTAATGTCTCTGTCGGCTGTGGACAAGAAGCTATTCGTCGGAGACGTCGACGGCAACATTGCGATCTACGCGCACCATTCTAGCAAGAGCGACTTCCACGCACAGCTTCAAGCGCAAGTGATTCAATCGACGAACGCAAATGCGCTAATAGAATCCAAATTCTTAGCGCGCCGCACACAGCTCGAGGTATCGAAGGCGAATCTCCCACGCGTACTTGCCGCACTGGACGAAAATGTCGACGACCCCTCACTCATCACCGCGCTGCTCATGGAGTTAGGAAAATTGCTCACGCAGGGGTCAACCTTTGAATCGGAAGCGACGCAACACGCAACAATTGACTACTTATTCAACGTTGTCGGCCGATACCCTAAGCTGGCGCGGCTGCAAGTCCATGCACGCAATGTTTTGAGTTTTTGCGTCAGCGAGAAAGGTCTGAGTTTTGCTATCGGGCACAGCAAGTTGCCTTTGCTCAGTCAGGTCATGCGCAAGGACATGAAAGACAACCAGGTTCTGCTGCGTGCTGGGTGCCTGCTCTATCTGGAGATGTCATCCCCGCTGATGGTTGCCCTGGAACCGCCGGATAAGGACACTGACCCCGCCAGTGACGGGCTGCCGTGGAGCCCGTTGTCTTGCCAGGCAGCTAGCCAGCCAGACGACCCGCCGCGAGAAATTTCAGCGCCAAAGCCAGAACACTTAATGGCGCGAGACCAATCGTATAAAGACCAGCGAATGGCGCGCAAGCTGCAGCTTGAGGATGTCGCCGTGCTTCTCAAATCTGGCGCTCTTCTGGCGTTGCTCTCATCGATATCTGGGTACGCTCAGCCCGGCTGCGAGGTAGACGTCAAGGGGCAGGCTGACACGTCAGTAGTCGAACTTGCTGTAGCCCTGCTGCGCTTCATGGCGGTGCAGCAACCTGCGATGTGCCGCAGGATACTCGAAGAGGCGGGCACGCAGGCGCTTGATAAGCTTCAGAACAGCCTCATCGACGAGAAACTCAAGCTCGAGAAAGCTGCCCAGCTCCGTGACAACAACCCACTTCACACACTTCTGGCCGACCTTTCGGTCGCCCAGGCATGCATGGGCATCAAGATTCAGGGCCGCCCCCTTCCAAAGCCTGTCGGCAAACATGCGCCAGCGTCGGACCTACTGAGCGCGTATTTTCCAACAGAAGCTGGCGAGAAGCCGAACAGACGCCGCGCAAACAGTGAGGCGTGGACTGCCATTCTGAAGGCTTCTGGTTCCAACTGTTGAGCCAGCAGCAGCGCATCGCTGGTATGGCAGAGTTTGAGCGGGAGCGGGCGAGCTCTGTACCGAAGCTACTCGCTGAGCGCTCATATGGCGCAAAATTCAGCAGAGGATGGTGTCTATCAAGGTGGGTGTCACGAACTCGGAGCAGACAAAAGAGGCGGCGCATGGTGGAGGGGGGCTGTGCTCAACAGTCCCGCCTTAGCTCCACAGCTCAAAGGGCCTAAGACCTTTTCGGTAGAGGAAACAGGAGCAAGCATGCGAGCTTCTGGCAGCCAACCAGTTTTCAACAAATGTCTGCGGGGACAGGAAGCGGAAGGGCGGGAGAGCCAGCTCTAAGGGTCCGGAGCCAGCCGCCCATACTCTCCGGGACTGTTGATGATTGGAATGTAAACACAAGCCAGCCCTTCAGTGCCAGCGGTGGGCTAATAAAAGGGGGGCACGCATCTCCAAGCCTTAAACGCATATCAACATAGTGACAGAAAGGAAACAGCGAGAGAGTGAAGGGAGGAGGGAAACAACCAGTGACTATACTGTGAGGACACCCAACACAGACTGTATACACGAGTCGTAGTCAGAGAGAGCGAGGGGACGAAGAAGATTGAGCGCAAGCGCAAGCCGTTGATGCTGGCGCGCATGTTTTTTTAACCGTACGTGTTTATTCTTTTTCGAAGTGAATATTACAGAAGCATCCATTGTACTTTGGTTCCCTTTCGTCCTTCCCTCTATATTGGAGGAACAAAGCAAGTGCCCCCAACTGCGGCAAGACACTGTTGAGCGACAGATCTAACAAGACTGCTGAAATGTGCGGGAAGGGACTACGCCTCTCTAGCCAAATGCATCCCATTCAACTACATTTCATTTTTGTTTCCAGGAAGCATCCATTCGCAGATGCGGACGCGAAGCCATGATGATATTTTGCGTATATTTATTACAAACATACCAGTCTCGCTAGGAACGAGCAACAAGTGGTCATGCCAGCATGGCGACACATCCTCTCCTATTAAACTCTCCCGTCTCTGTTCACACACAGCTGGAGCTTAGGTGCTAACCGTAACGGCGTAAGGAGAGCCAGAGATCGTCTCAGAGAAGAAGAGATTCGACGAAGATAT
>Ga0315899_10006111_pt1 | contig 12963 bp, 13 predicted proteins | sample LakEriMetagenome_2_FD_203518 | JGI IMG/M metagenome (GOLD analysis project Ga0315899, IMG submission 203518) | Freshwater fungal communities from buoy surface, Lake Erie, Ohio, United States - Buoy 4 MA112 | ecosystem: Environmental > Aquatic > Freshwater > Lake | place: USA: Lake Erie, Ohio...
TTCTCGATAATCTTGAGCCTATGCCACTCGTCGTTCTGAAAATGGCAATCACGAAATTCTAGATTTTCACGGATTGCAAGACCGAGAAGAAGGCTCGCCTGTTCCGCTTCCTTTTGGCGATTTTCTTTGCTTCCCCTGCTTCCAAGCTCGCCAGCGGTAAGATCGATGATCCCTACCTTTTGTCCCTCTTCAATAGACTTAATGATTGTTGCAGCACAACTAATCTCTACATCGTCGGGATGAGCTCCAAAGGCCAGAATGTCTAATGTGATTTCACTCATATGTATGTGATGGACGGCAAAAGTAGAGGTTCAGAATCGCTTCAGTACATTGATGTTAATCAAGAGTTCCGTCAGTCGAATATGGGTAATTTGTCGAAATTAACGTTTCGTTTAGAACTTCAATGTGCTTTCTAGACATAATAGACATGGTCTGTTTCTATCTTCGCCGCACTTTGAAAAAATCAATTCAAATAGCCTGTATACTGTTCTTACTAATCGGCTTCGGTCGTGATTTATGCGCTCAGGAGTTCGATGAAGAGTTGTTTTCAGAGACAGAAATCTCGAAGAATGACTCCCTGTTACCTCATGCCGGTGGTGCAATAGAAGAAGAAATAAATACGATGGCCATCTACAACGACAGGGAGGCTGAACTTCAGCTTTTTACTCGTGTAGATTCGATTCAAATTATTCCTGCCTACGAAAAATATTACAGTTGGGACACAAAAAACTTGTTCGCTAATCGCGCAGACAGGACTTCAATTGGAAGTGGAATTCAATTCCAGCTCGCATATGGCGACTGTGACTTTCATTATCCTGCGGCGGGAATTATGACCTCGCCTTTCGGACCGCGATGGGGAAGAATGCACTACGGCCTCGATATAGATCTTGAGGTTGGAGATAATGTTTTCGCTGCTTTCGAGGGTATGGTTCGGATTTCACAATACCACTCTTCTTATGGAAACGTTGTGGTGGTGCGACACAATAATGGACTGGAAACTCTTTACGCCCATTTGTCCCAACGAAAGGTAATCCCCGGGGATCATGTTGAAGCTGGAGATGTTATTGGATTTGGAGGTAATACAGGAAGATCATATGGTGCTCATTTGCACTTTGAGTTTCGTTACAAAGGTCAGGCGTTCGATCCTTTGCTCATAGTCAATCCTTCGGCACAGGCGCTTTTAGCGTCCTCGTTTACATTGCTTCCCAAACATTTCGAAGAGTCTGGTGTTTCTCCACAAACGGTGGCTGCAAGAAAGGCTTCAAGTAGCGGAAGTAAATCAACCAAATCAAAATACCATGTCGTAAAAAGAGGTGATAGTCTCTACTCGATTGCTCGTAAGAACGGAACTTCCATTCGAGCTCTATGTAAACTAAACGGCATAAAAGAATCCAGTACGCTGCGGTTGGGCCAGCGCATCAAACTTAGATAGACGTTTCTGATTTTCTTCAGTAGAAAGAATGCTGTAATTTATTGAACCAATTAGGCCAGCGTTTGTTTATTGTATACCTTTCAACGCTAAACAAATGCAAGGTTCCCCTGCCAAAAAAATCGCCGTTATTGGTGCCGGATTCGCTGGTCTTGCATCCGCTTGTTCTTTAGCGCAGAAAGGTTTTGCAGTTACTCTCTTGGAAAAAAACGCCGAAACCGGCGGGCGAGGTAGAGTTTTTAAGCATCAAGGATATACTTTCGACATGGGGCCTTCGTGGTATTGGATGCCCGAGGTGTTCGAACAGTTTTTTAATCGATTCGGTAAAAAAGTTAGCGACTACTACACGCTGCAACGTCTTGATCCATCGTATCGAGTATTCTTTCGCGAGGGAGCTCCTCTCGACGTTCCTGCAGCCTATGAAGAGTTCAAGAAAATGCTGGAAGGCATTGAGTCGGGAGCGTCCGTAAAGATCGATCGGTTCATGGCAGAGGCGAAGATCAAGTATGATGTGAGTATGGCCGACTTCGTTTGGAAACCCTCACTCAGTATTCTTGAGTTTGCGCAACCTCGTTTATTGATCGAATCATTTAGACTTCATCTTTTTTCTGGCTTTACTGATCACGCAAAAAAGTTCTTTTCGAATCCTAAGATCATTCAATTACTGGAATTTCCAATTCTCTTTTTGGGAGCGAAACCGGAAAAAACACCTGCGATGTATAGCATGATGAATTATGCCGACATCATGCTCGGAACATGGTACCCCAAGGGAGGCATGCATAAAATTGCTGAGGCAATGACTCGTCTTGCTACCGAATTGGGTGTTCGGATTGTGACTTCGAGCCAGGTAAACTCAATTGACGTATCACAAAACGAGGCTCATGCAATTTCATTTGACGGACAAACAGAGCGCTTTGACGCGGTTGTTGCCGCCGCCGATTATCACCACGTAGAGTCTAAGTTGCTTGCAAAGGAACACAGAACATATAGCGACGATTATTGGCAACGTCGCGTAATGTCTCCTTCATCCTTATTGTTCTATGTTGGCGTGAATAGAAAAGTGAAAGGGATACTTCACCACAATCTATTTTTCGATGAGCCATTTGACCGACATGCAAGCGAGATTTACGATTCTCCGGCATGGCCCGAAAATCCCTTGTTTTATCTCTGTTGCACTTCGTCAACTGACCCGTCGGTTGCCCCTGAAGGAAAAGAAAATCTGTTCCTATTAATTCCTGTTGCAACCGGACTTACCAGCACCGAGGAAGATAGAATGCGTTACCTTAAGATGTGTTTGGAGCGCATCAAAAAACATACTGGAGAGGATATTGAAGCGGACATCGAATATGTTCGCACGTATGCTCATGAAGAGTTTATTCATGATTACAACGCCTTTAAGGGAAATGCGTATGGTCTTGCCAATACACTCATGCAAACCGCAATAATGAAACCTCGCATGAAAAGCAAAAAGGTAAAAAATCTCTTTTTTACTGGTCAGCTCACCGTGCCAGGTCCTGGAGTGCCTCCAAGTATTATCAGCGGCCAAATAGTGGCCGATGAAGTAGAGAAATATTTTCACAAACGATAATCACAGTCATGTCTCATAACCAGCGCGAAATATTCGACATTGTTTCATTCAAGGCCAGCAAGACGGCAACACAGGCCTATAGTACAAGCTTTAGTGCAGGAATTCGCTTATTGCATCAGCGCTTTCAAAATGCCATTTATGGTGTGTATGGTTTTGTGCGGTATGCCGATGAAATTGTCGACACGTTGCACGAGTTCAATAAGGAGGAGCTCATGAGTAATTTTCGCCGTGATACAGTCCATGCCATTGAACATAGAGTGTCGCTCAATCCCATTTTGCACGCATTCCAAATGGTGTATCATCAATACAATTTTGACTTCGAATTGGTTGATCGTTTTCTGATTAGCATGGAAATGGACCTTCAGCAGAAGGAATATGACCGCGCCGGATACGAGGCGTACATTCTGGGCTCGGCAGAAGTGGTTGGGCTCATGTGCTTGAAAGTTTTTACGGAGGGCAACGATGAGCAATACAAAAAACTGACGCCATTCGCTATGCGTTTAGGTGCGGCATTTCAAAAAATCAATTTCCTTCGTGACATGAAGGATGATTTCAATGGTCTCGGAAGAGCCTACTTCCCCGGCCTCGATTTCCAGCGCTTCGATGATGAAATGAAGGCCCGAATTGAAGATGAGATAGAAGAAGATTTCGATGTGGCATATAAAGGTATCTTGATGTTGCCCAAAGATGCGCGTTTAGGAGTGCTCATAGCCTATGTATACTACCGCAGACTTTTTGCTAAAATTCGATCTATTCCAAGTCATCGAATAATGGAAGAGCGCATTCGTATTCCCAACTCAAGTAAGTATGCTCTACTCATGTCTTGTTACATAAAGAATAATTTGAATCTTATTTAATTCGAGGATGGATATCAATCAGGTGGTGCTGGTCGATCAGGATGACGCTGAAATTGGTGTTATGGAAAAGATGGAGGCGCACGAAAAAGGTGCACTGCACCGGGCCTTCTCTATTTTTCTGTTCAACGATAAGGGCGAAATGTTGCTACAGCGCAGAGCACTGAGTAAATACCATAGTCCCGGTTTGTGGACAAACACGTGTTGTTCGCATCCAATGTTCGGAGAATCTCTTGAAGCCGCTGCCGACAGAAGATTGAGAGAGGAAATGGGAATGTCGTGCACGATGAAAAAGGAGTTCCATTTTATTTATAGAGCTGATCTCGACAATGACTTGATTGAACATGAATTTGATCATGTCTTTTTTGGTGTTACCAATCTATCGCCCACCATATGTCTGGAAGAAGTGTGTGACTGGAAATGGATGTCTGTTTATGACGTCTACGTCGACGTACAATTGAATCCCGCCAATTATACCGAATGGTTTAAAATTGCATTGCCGGAAGTAATGGCGCATGTAAAATCGAAAATGTCATGATGGGAGTCCTTGTAACTTTGTTCACTTACATTCTCATGGAGGGCATCACGTGGTGCACTCATAAATTCGTCATGCACGGTTGGATGTGGTATTTCCACGAAGATCACCACCAACCTCGAGGCGGCTTCTTCGAAAAGAATGATGCGTTTTTTCTGATTTTCGCAGTGCCTAGTTGTTTGCTGATTGTATTTGGTTCAATGGCTGCGTTCGATTGGAGATTTTATGTGGGAATAGGCATTTTACTCTACGGAGTGTCCTATTTTCTTATTCATGATGTCCTGATTCATCAACGATTCGATTGGTTTTCCCGTACAGACAATCTCTATTTCCGAGCGATTCGCAAGGCGCACAAAATTCACCATAAGCACCTCAATAAGGAGCATGGCGAATGCTTCGGAATGCTCTACGTTCCCAGAAAGTACTTCGCTGAAGCTGCAGCATATCGCAAGAATCTGAAAAAGGTATAATTACTTTTTAGACCGTGGCCATTGAATTGTGGCTGTCACTGCGTGATGATCACTTAGTTTTTCGGGGAGAGTAGAATACTCAATTGTTTCGAATGTTGGACTGTGAAGGATATAATCTATCCGGAAAGATGGGAAGGCGCCTATATACGTGTTACCAATGCCATTTCCGCATTCTTTGAAAGAGTCTTTCAAATCACGTGAAAGCGTGCAATAAGCATACGATACAGGGGGGTCATTAAAGTCACCGCAAAGGACTATTGGGTATCGACATTCTTTCATATGACGGGCAATTCGATCCACTTGCTCCTGGCGCTTTACAAAGGCATTTTTCAGTCGTCGTGCAATTCTTTTTCCGGCATCATCGATTTCGTGTTGTTCTGTTTTGCCGTTAGCTAAATCATAGTCTTCTTTTTTGAAGCGGATGGATTGCAGGTGTGCGTTGTATACACGAACGGTGTCTGAGTTTTTAATAATGTCGGTGTAAATGCAGAAATTATTTACATCTGTTGCAAATGGTACATGTCCACGTTCAGCAATTGGATATTTGGAAAGCGTTACGACACCAAAGTATTGTTGCCCGCTGATGGCATGTGTGTAGCGCTCGTGATAGTATTTAGATGGAAGAAATTTTATGAGCGTATCGCGAGTAGGGAAAGATTTTGATTTTTCAGATTGATAAAATTCTTGGAAGCAAATTACATCAGCCTGTTCACGTTTTAGTAAATCGTAAATGGCATCGCGAGTTTCGGATCCATTTTTTTTGTTGAATACGTCGAATACATGGACGTTATATGAAAGGACTTTCAAGTGATTGGCTTGCTCGTTTATTGAACCTTGCATGCTTACTTGAAAGAAAGATGTGAAGTGATTTAGTCCGAGTAGTATGCAGCAAGCTGAGATTAAAGCATAGCTTGGCTTCCGGAAGATCCATATTAAGATGAAAAGGCAATTGGCTAATATCGAAAAGGGATAAGCTAGTCCGAAGAGTGCAAGGTACCCCATGGCATTTGGGGAAAAGTTTGCTGCGGCATAGGCGAGAAGCAGCGGCACTAAAGCGGCTAAGTTAGCTGCCAGCAGAAACCGGTATGTTTTGTTTTTTTTCTCGATAGTGGCAGCAGACGCAGGCATGTGTCAAAAATAGGTCGTGCTTGTTGAACGAGTTCGAACGTACAATATGATTATTTCTGTGAATGTTTGAAGAGAAAGTCCTTCTCTGATTGACTTAAGCTCTCATAACCTGAACGCCCAATTTTATCCAATATGTTGTCTATCTTTTTTTGTCGCTCGGCGCGCTCAGCATTAAACTCATCGTCCGTTTTCGGCCTGGCTTGACGATGAACAGTACGCATGGAGCTACGTTTCATAAGTCCGGAAAAGAAGGAAGAGACGTCGCGCCAACGAGTAATACCGAACCTAACGCCTATGCCGTAAAGTAGTCCGAATAATGCACCGCCCAAATGACCGATATGACCGCCGCTGTTGATCCCATTTCGTATGCTGGCAAGATCGAGAACTACCAGGATAATGGCTAGCCATGCCAATTCAAGTCGAACCGCGTTGAACAAGTATACAATTCTACTGGGTTGGATAATCGCAGTGGCAGTTACAATTGCCATGGCAGAAGCGGAAGCTCCCAGAATGGAGTAGTCGCGCCCGGCATTTAAAATGGTGGAACCCGAAAAACTTAACAGGAAAAGCAAGTATCCACTTATACCTCCAAGAAAATAGATTAACCATAGTTTTCGTGGTGAAACCATGGTGGTAAAAAGCTTGCCCATACTATACAAGGCAATCATGTTGAACAGGAAATGCCCCGGTTGAATATGTGCGAAAAGATGGGTTATCAAACTCCAGGGCCGTTGCATCATTATTTGAACGGAAGAGTTGGCTGCGAGCATCAAATCTTCTCCCAAGGGTAAGCTGGCTTTTTCTCCCGCCAGGAATAGATTTAGCAAGTGGAGTTGAATCGCAACGAACACAACGAGATTGATGATGAGAATCATCATCAAGGGGTCTCTTTTGCGAATTCTTGAAAACAAGGATTGTTGCGGTTCCATGATTACGAATAAAGTCGGCCTTGCTTCTGCCAGTATTTCAAGATAACGTAGCCAATTAGCATTCCTCCGATGTGAGCATAATGCGCAACGTTGTCTCCTTGGCGGTCTGCTAACGCCAGTAAAAGTTCAATAGCGCCGTAGCCAATCACAAAATAGCGCGCCTTGATAGGGAAGGGAAGAAACAACAGCATCAATTCACTGTTCGGGAACAACATGCCATAGGCGATCAATAAACCAAAAAGACAACCTGAGGCACCGACTAGTCCAATGTTCATGGCGAGGTTAAGTTGTGCAGCATTATGGTCTACAAAGTTCTTGCTCTCCATGAGTGCTTGTCGACCATTCATCAAAACTTCATTGACTAATTCTGAGGGCATTTCTGCCATAAGATGATGAATTTCGAAGTAACTGATCGATTGGTGGAGTCCGAAAGCGCCCAGACCGCAGATGAGGTAATAGTTGAGAAATTTTCTGGGCCCCCAGTAACTTTCGAGTAATGCTCCAAACATGTATACACCAAACATATTCATGAATAAATGGCCTACGCCACCATGCATGAACATGTGAGTAATGATTTGCCAAATTCGAAATGAGTCACTTTCAAAGTAATAACCGGTAAGAGGATCTTTGAGCATAGGAATAGCTTCGCACCCAAGAAACATCAAAATATTGATGATTAAAATATTCTTCGTTACAACAGGAAGTTGGTTGAACATGATTAGTTGAAATATTCGTTCAGTTGTTGTGCATCAAATTGAATGATGATAGCTTTTTTATTTTTCCAATAATACGGCTGAGCGCATTCCATCAGTTGTTGAAATAGCGATTGCATTTCAGGTGTTGTGAGCATTTGTCCGTATCGGATGCTGCCTGAGCACGCAAGTTTCCAGCAAAGAGTTTCTCGTAAAGGACTACTACCTCCTATCTCTTCTTCCAGGTCCGAAAGGGCTTCTAAAAAAGCAGCTTCGCCATTACCCGATGCAAATTCTGTTGGTACTCCTGTGAGTTCAATTTGCCTCAATTCCTTTTTGGTAAATCGGAATCCAATCGCTTCCAATTCGGTCGTCAAACTATCCAACAGCGAGGCTTGCACAGGGTTTAATTCAAGTATAACAGGAAATAGAATCTGCTGCACTTGTACTTTTCCGGATGAAACGTTCTCTTTGAAGCGTTCATACCGAATGCGCTGATGGGCGCGCTGCTGATCGATTATTAGGATGCGTTCTCCCGATGAACATACTACGTATTTGCGATTATGCTGAGTGAAGAAAATCTCGTCTTGAACTTCTACGTCCAACGAAGTATTTGTTTCTTTTTCGCGATCAATATGAGCTGCAACTTCCATCAAATCCTGCCAGCCGGAAGCGCTATTTTCTTTTCTGTCGAACCAGCCACGCAAGTTCAGCGATCTGTTCGATGGCTCTGTGCTTTTTCCAAAGGGATTGAAGTCGGGGTTTACGTCAATTTTGGGAGGATGAATTGCCGCGTTCTGGCGAACAGGCGAAATGGGTATTGAGTTCTCCTGTTCGAAATCAATGCTGGGAGCAATACTGAATTTGCCCAAAGCTCTTCGCACCGCTGCATGCACGATGGCATAAATGGCGCGATCATCCTGAAACTTTATTTCGGTTTTTGTTGGATGAATATTGATATCGATTTGTGCCGGATCAATTTCCAAATAGAGCAGATACATCGGAAAAGTACCTTGTGGCAGCAAGTCCTGAAACGCATTCGTTACAGCGTGATTGAGATAGGTGTTCTTGATGAATCTTCTATTGATAAAGAAGAATTGCTCGCCGCGCGTCTTCTTCGCCATTTCCGGTTTGCTGATGAAGCCGCTAACCGATACAATATCGGTGTGTTCCTCGACCGGAACCAGTTTCTCGTTGTATTTCGAGCCGAATACATGGACAATGCGCTGCCGCATTGTTCCAACCGGAAGCATAAAAACCTCTGCACCGTTGTGAGTAAACTGAAACTCGATTTCCGGATGAGCTAACGCGACACGCTGAAAATCGTCAATCATATGCTTCAATTCGATGGCGTCGCTCTTCAAAAAATACCTCCGTGCGGGCACATTATAGAATAAATTCTTGACAAGGAATGTAGTGCCTTTTTGACATTGAACCGGCTCCTGGCTTTGCACTTTCGATGACTCAATGATAACCTGTGTGCCTACATCTTCCTGTTCCTGTCGTGTTCTCAATTCCACTTGAGCAACTGAGGCAATGCTAGAGAGCGCCTCACCCCGAAACCCTTTTGTCTGAATATGGAATAGGTCTTCAGAACGCGATATTTTGGAAGTTGCATGTCGTTCGAAACATAGTCGTGCATCGGTTACGCTCATACCCTTTCCATTATCTGTTATCTGAATGAGTGTTTTTCCGGCGTCTTTAGCAAACAGCTTGATGGAGTTAGCACCAGCATCTATAGCGTTTTCCAGCAACTCCTTGACTACCGATGCCGGACGTTGCACTACTTCGCCCGCAGCAATTTGATTGGCTACGTTTTCGGGAAGAAGGCGAATAATGTCGGACATGCAGATGAATAATAGGTCTGCACAAAACTAACGCGAATAAGGGTTGTATGAAAGCACTTGTTATGCCTATCAGGCCATAAAAAGAGTGAGTGCTTCTTCAGGTGATATGAGCGAAGGACGCAATTCCAGGATGCGATGAATCACTTCCTCCATGACCGTATCCGGGCAGGATGCACCACTGGTAATTAGAACCCGCAAATGTTCTTTTGCCGGAAGCCATTGTGTTGTTTCGCTGTGAATATGATTACCGTAGTGAAAATGTCGAATATTGGATTCGCTTATGATTTCCCCAGCGTCTTGAATAAAATAGGTAGGGAATTTCGATTCCAGAATGGTTACAATCTGCGAAGTGTTCGAGCTGTTATAGCCGCCGATTACCAAAGCCAAATCGGCATTGCACTCCAACGCGGCTGTAGTAGATTGTTGATTATCGTTGGTTGCATAGCACAACGTATCGCGTGTGTCTGCAAAGAAATCTTTTGAGTCCACGCCATGTTTCTTCACCATTATCTCTTTGAAATAATCGGCAATTTCTTGGGTCTCCGAAGCGAGCATGGTAGTTTGATTCACTACTCCAACTCGTTGAAGATCGCGCTCCGGATTGAAACCTTCGGATACTTTCGATCCGAAATTTTCGAGCAGAGTATCGCTAGTAATTTTTCCCATCATAAAGCTTCCAATAAGCTCAGCCTCCTTGAGATCACGAACAATGATGGAAGGTGCATTCTGGTAGCTGTGTGAAAAAGTAGCACGCGTTTCCTCATGCTTGTATTTGCCATGTATGATGATCGTAAAACCGTTCTGACCGATTTCAGCAGAGCGCTTCCATACTTTTTCTACGAAGGGACAGGTGGTGTTGTATCGAGCCAATTGAACTCCTTTCGCTTCGAGCAGTCGTTCTGTTTCGATCGTGGTTCCAAAGGCAGGGATGATAACAACGTCATCTGCCTGAATATCTTCCCAAGGATGCAATTGACGTCCTTCCGTGTCAAGGATGAACTTTAACCCGTGCCCTTCCAAATCCTCATTTACCGCAGGGTTATGAATCATCTGGCTTAGCAGAAAAAGACGCTTGCCCGGATTCTCGCGTATGGCTTTATAGGAACGCTCAATGGCATTCTCAACGCCGTAGCAAAACCCGAAGTGTCGCGGAAAAATGAACGTGATATTCCCAAGATTCAGTTCTCCCGCAGAAAAGTCTTGTTTACGCGGGTCGTTGTTTTTTCGACGATTTTTGATTTCACCGATGATGGAAGAACGATAGTGTTCCGGTATGTCGAATTTTTTCACCTGTCAGAGTTTTTATTCATGAGCGACGCAACGTACTCCTCCATTTTCCCTTTTTTGTAGGCCTTAATGAGTGGTTGAAGCGGCTTGGATTTTTTTAAAGTCTCATCGCTGCGAATCATGAATGCTACAGTATTAAAACCATTGATTATCGCTTTCTGTTCATTGCATCCTGCGTTTTTTGTGAGTCTGCATTGCACTATTCCATGGATGTAGGGAAAAATCAAATCGGGATACAACTCATAAAATGGAAGTGCTGATGTTTCAATTGAAATATTGACGGAAGGGCTGCCGCAAATCCACTCCATCACAAACAAGTTTGCATTGCTGCGCGTCAATAATTGCTCGTTTAGAGGGGTTTTATTGAGCCATTGAAGCGTCCTGAGAACAAGCTCTTCATCACGCTTATAATCGCGCGCCGTTTTCCATTCATGTTTTTCCGGAAGACGCGGACAGCTTGAGGATTGTGAGTTTCCATGAGCATAACACAGAGTCAATGCGAAGGTTATTATGCTGATGAGACGCATGGTTAAAGAAGCGTTTCTGTTTCTGAAAAGTCTACGCCTAGGTTTGAAAGCTCCTGTAAGACAGGTTCGTAAATGGACGGATTTGTAGGCAATTGGACCCCACTCAATTTCCACTTGCCAAGTAGTATATGTTTTGCTGCAATAGCGATAGGTAGTCCAACTGTTTTGGACATGGCCGTATGGATTGGGTCGTCGCCATAAGTTATCAGTTTAGATTGTATTTCAGCGTTGGTTCCATTCTTCTTGTATTTGAAACGATGCCACATTACAATCATATCCTTGTCGTTTTCTTCCAGCACCCAGCGCTGCTCCACAAGTCGCTGCAAAACTTGGGCAGGGCTTCCCGATGAAATCCCTATCGGATTGTTTTCGAAAATCCCAAGCCATTGAAGCATTTCCATACTCTTGGTTGAAACATCCAAATAGTTCTTTAGTCGTTTTTGAACATCGCCATCGCCAGAGGGAAGAAAAGAGGAGGTGAGCGATTCCCACGTCATATCGGTCGGAAAGTCCAACACAAAAGAATCATCGGTTAGGCCTAATTGTACCAGCACATTCCATGCTTCACAGAAGTCGGCTCCTCTAAGCGTTCCTCGAATAAGAGTCGGTATATCTTCTAATTCATAAAGCTTGAGGTATTTCAAAGAGTCGCGGTTGCCATAACCTGTGAATGTTCCATCGGCACCTAAATCAATGTAAGTGAGTCGCTCGAATAGGCGGTGGTAGGGAATGAATTTGATTGTTCCGTTTTCTTTGAAACGTGCCGTTCCGCCGTATCCGGCGAGAACTACGTTTCGCGGATTCCATGTGATTTTATAGTGCCACGGATTGGTGTCGCTTTCCGGCGCGATTAGTCCACCCGTGAATGATTCGAATGAAGTTAGTTCTGCGCCTTCAGCTTTCAGGCGATGAATAATTTTCATGGCCGACATGTGATCAATGCCTGGATCAACGCCCATCTCGTTCAAAATGACGATTCCTTTCTTCTTGGCAGATTCATCAAGATCCCACATCTCATCAGGTATATAACTGGGAGTAATGACGTTTTTGCCGAAATGAATGCAATCATGGGCTACTTTCATGTGCATGGAAGCAGGCAACATGGAGATTACCAGGTCAGCTTTCTCAATTTCGCATCGACGTTGCTCATCATTCGATGCATCGAGCTTGAATGCGGTAGCAAAAGATGTCGACCCTATTTTACTTTCGGCAAATGAAACATCCATGTCGCCAACCCGAATATGCCAATCGTATTGACTTGCATGCTTGAGTAGATAGTTGATGAGATTGCCACTGCTGCGGCCTGCACCAATAATGAGTATGTTTTTCATAACGAGAATGCGTCAAAAATAGCGGTCTTTTCATTAGTAACTAGGACAGGATTACGTATTTTTGGCACAACCTTCGCCTAGCGCGAAAATCAAATCTCCTTTCAAAAAATTCAAATTATGAAATTTTTTTTTACACTTCTGCTAGCCTCATTCTTTAGCGCTCAATTGTTCTCTCAAGCTTCAGCGGTTGTATTCTCTGAAGCAGGTGAAAATTTCACCATTTATCTCAATGGAGAGAAGAAAAACAGTACGCCGCAACCCAATGTGAAAATTCAAGGTTTGACATCAGAATTTTATCAAGCACGTGTTGATTTTGAAGATCCAACGCTCAAGGATTTTGCTGAGG
>Ga0315899_10006112_pt1 | contig 12962 bp, 35 predicted proteins | sample LakEriMetagenome_2_FD_203518 | JGI IMG/M metagenome (GOLD analysis project Ga0315899, IMG submission 203518) | Freshwater fungal communities from buoy surface, Lake Erie, Ohio, United States - Buoy 4 MA112 | ecosystem: Environmental > Aquatic > Freshwater > Lake | place: USA: Lake Erie, Ohio...
CAGACTCAACTAAAAAGACACTTGCTAAAACATTAAGCTGGGAAACATTTCATTTAATTGGTGTTGCTGGCATTATTGCAATTGTTACATATATCATGACTGGTGAAGTCGAGTATGAATATGCAACACTAGGAGCTCTAGGATATATCCTATGGGAAGCTTTGGGATACTTTCTTCATGAAAGAGTCTGGGCAAAATTTGGGAATAAGGTGAAGTAATGGCAGATCAAGGAACAGCAGCACGTCTTATCGAAGTTGCTACAGCAGAAGTAGGAACTATTGAAGGTCCTAAAGATAACGAAACTAAGTACGGTGCTTTTATGAAAGCTAACTTCCAGCCATGGTGCGGAAGTTTTGTTAACTGGTGTGCAAACGAAGCTGGAGTAAAGATTCCTAATACTGTCTATACACCAAGTGGTGCACAAGCATTTAAGAAAGCTGGACAATGGATTGATGGAGACATCGCAGATCCAGAACCAGGAGATATCGCCTATTTTGATTTCCCCTCAGATGGCGTCGATAGGATTTCTCACGTCGGAATTGTTGTTAAAGACAATGAAGATGGAACTGTTTGGTGTATTGAAGGCAACACTTCTTCAAAGAAAAAGGGAAGCCAACGAAATGGCGGAGAGACTTGCAAACAACTTCGTGCTTTCAAGAAAAACAAAGCAGGCGTAATGATTTCAATTGTAGGATTTGGTCGTCCAAAGTTTAAGGCTGCGGGTGCTGCACCTACAACAAAGACTAAAGCAGAAAAAACATCTAATACAAAGTGCCCTACTTGCGGTAAGTAAATGAACACATACAAGGTCAAGATAGAGATTGATGCAGAAGTAGAGGCATTCTCTTCAGAAGACGCTGTAGATTATGCTAACGATATATTTGGTATAGATGATGAAGTTAAAAATGTTAAAGTTGTTAGCGTAAAGGAGAAGTAGCATGGCAAAAGAAGGATACAAGCCAACATCTGGAATGCAGTCAGCAGCACGTCGTGCTATAAAGTTGAAAGAGCAAGGAAAAGCTAAAGGTGCAGGAACTGCAGTAGGTTGGACTCGTGCAGGACAATTAGCACGAGGTGAAACTCTTAGTCTTTCAACTGTAAAGCGTATGTATTCATATTTTTCTCGCCATGAAGTAGACAAAAAAGGTAAAGACTGGGACAACTCAGAAAACCCTTCAAATGGAAAAATTATGTGGCTAGCTTGGGGTGGGGATGCAGGATTTTCTTGGTCTCGTAAAATAGTTAATAGGGAGAAAAATATGAAAAAGTCATTAGAAGTACAAGAAGTAATAGAAGAAATTAAAGATATGTTAGAAGATGCAATTAATCCAATAGATACAGTTATTGAAATTCCAGAAAATACTTTGGTAAAATCTGTAGATCCTAAGCCAGAAGATGAAGAAGATGAAGAGGACGAGGATTATGAGTCAGATAATGAAGAAGAAGATAAATGGAATAACATGGAAAAGGCTTGTTGGTCAGGATATACCCAAAGAGGTATGAAAGAGAAGAACGGCAGAATGGTTCCAAATTGTGTACCTGTTGAAAAGGCTTATGACGTAGAAGATAAAGAAGAAGAGCCTAAAATTAAAAAGTCCATATGGGATGGAACTTTTCTTAAATAAGTATTGACATAGCCGCAGATTTTACTGTATAATATATATCAGTGGGATGCTGCGGTTTATGTTTAAGGAATAATGTTAAATCTAACAGAACTAGGTGTCGAAGTCTTTATTAAAAAGGCCAAGAATATCACTCCTTTTTGGGACAATTACGATCTAGTAATTTGGAAAAAAGATATTAACGGATTTACAAATGTAAAGGGCATGTTCAAAGAGAACACATGGGGGACAGCAGAAAGAATTTCTGTTGATAGTAACGGAATATGGAAGTTGCCCACAAAGCATGTCAAGCATTTTAAATGATTTAGGCATAGATGAAGATGATCTAGATTGGTTCCACCTTGCAATATGCAGAGGTATGGATACAAATTTATTTTATGAAAAATACGAGTCTGATGCTAATATAGCAAGAAATATAGACGAGATGTGTTTTAGTTGTCCAGTAATGAAAATGTGTTATGAATCTGGTACAGACAATAATGAATATGGAGTATGGGGCGGAGTATATTTAAGTTCAGGTTCAATAGATAGATCCAAGAATTTACACAAAACAGCAGAAGACTGGAAGAGGTTAAAGAAAAAAAATGTTTATTAATAAAAAAGATATAAATGAGCATTTTAAATACGGAGTAAATGAATGGACTGGCGAACCAAACAAACCTGTTTTTTATACTGAAGAAATGAAGAAGGCAGTCCATCAAGTAAAGAAGCCACCGATGCTTCTTATGGACATAGTAATGTATCCACAGTTTTTAGCGTTAAGACTGTATGAAGATAATTTTTTACAATTCGAAGGAGCCAAAAAAGAAATGGTTATTGATTATGTAGGAAAGGTCAAGCGACTGCTTGAGTCATACGGAGTAAGATGCGAGCTGGAGGGCAAGCCTAGTGAAAGAATACTATGATGTGGTTCATGTTGTATACATCCATTCAGAGCAATGTCACGGTACTGTTGAAAAACTTGGTGCGTTTGCATCAACGGTTAACTACAATAAGAATGGCACGGAGTACAGCGAATTAATGGAAAATGAAGAGTTTAGTATCATTGATGAGATAATCTTTAAACATATTGAGGAATCAGAATAATGGAAAAAATATTATGCTATAGCTGCAATAAGTCTAAAAACAAGCTAGAAGTAAAGAAGTCAGTCCTTTTGCCAATTAATTTACTTATTTGTGAAACATGTTTTTCTTCTAAATTTGAGCCACGTTGGGTAATTATATTGGCTGGAAGATCTTCTGGTCCAGATCACGTAAAAGAATACATTGTAAAAAGACGTTATGTTGGTAACGAAATTACCGCTTCGGAGCTTTTAATTTAGTCAACTATTTTAAATTATAATTTTAAGTCGAGTATAATTAGTTTATTATGAGTATTCTTGAATGGATTGTGCTTGCCGCCGCCGCCGCTTCTGGCCTAGGATACTTTGGCAATAAATTTTTTAAGCTTTTTAAGACCTGGTTTCAATTTATTCAAGACTGGAATGGAACGGAAGATCGTCCAGGAGTTGTAGAAAGATTAGAACTCGGACACCTTAGATTTGAACATTTAGACGAAGAAATAAGAATTATTAAAGCTGAACTATTTAATAATCATGGCACCTCATTGAGGGATGCAATTGATAGAATTGAAAAAAATACCTCTAAATAACCTACTTGCACATCGAATTTTAAAATAGTATACTAGGTTATATGACCTGCATAGTAGCTCTAATCCATGAAAATAAAGTCCTCTTGGGGGGCGATGCTGCTGCATCAGATGATAAGTCTGGATTAATTTTTCAGCGCACAGACCCAAAAGTTTTTAAAGTAGGTCAGTTCGGAATAGGATTTGTTGATAGTTTTAGAATGGGACAGATTTTGCAATACGACTGGACACCACCAGTTTACAAACCAACTGCTGGATTCAGAAACTTAGATAAATTTATAAGAACAAAATTTGTAGAGTCGATTAAAGATTCATTTAAAGAACACGGTTACGGAAACTTTGGATCTGGAACTGAAGACGGCGATGAAGGCGGAATATTTTTAATAGCAGTTCAAGGCGCTGGAAGAATTTTTACAATGGATTCAGACTTTCATATAGGAGAAGCAGATGTTCAATACATGGCTGAAGGTGCTGGACAGGAACTAGCACTTGGTTCATTGTTTTCAACTGGATTAATAAAGACTCCACGCAAGCGTGTTAGAATGGCTTTAGAAGCTGCAGCAAAGTTTAATATGAGCGTAAGGCCTCCCTTTACAATTATAGAAGTCTAGAGTATAATAGATTTATGAAATGGGTTAATCGTTTAGCAGCTACCCTAATTGGATTAATTGGTATTGGGGTCATAAGAGAGTTTTTTAGCAGATACGACGTTTTGGTATTTGATAAAAATGATATAGAAGAGGCTAGGCAAGAGCAGGAGAACCCTGTCTCTAATCCAGTAGACTTGCGTGGAACTCCTACCCATGCTTGTGTTTGTGGATCAATTCATTTTTATGTAAGGGCTATCTTTGACGATTATGAGATTGCAACTTATTTTTTAGATATGCAGTGCGTTGAGTGTGGAGCTTTATTGACAGCCCCTACTCCATTAGACAGAGAGATAACAGAGTGAGAAAATCAGACAGAATTAGACTGCTTGAAATGGAAATGCTAAGAATGCAATTTCAGATAGAATATTTAAACACAGCAGTTAGACTTTTATTAGATGAAAATAAGGTCACAGGTCCAGAAATGGACGCTGGTAAGTGGTATAACGCTAAATTAAATAAAGATAAATAGGCTATTGACAATCCTTTTTGTATTTAGTATTATATAGTCTATGAATAAAAAAATACTAGTGGGCCTAATTGCCCTTACACTATCTATACCATCAATATCGCATGCAAACGTAAAGAACAGGACCGTATCGGCTCCGACCCTTGCAATTCTTGATACTGCGTTAGACACTTCTATCCCAGCTATTAAAGAAAAACTTGTATATGAGGTTTGTATACTAGAGTGGACAACTTGTCCTAACGGAAAATCTTTTATGGAAGGTCCAGGAGCAGCTTTCTTGCCTTTAGCATCTATTACAAAAAATGGATTTGATCATGGAACTCAAATGGCTTCTGCAGCAATTTCTGCAAATCCAAACATGAACATAGTTTTTGTTAGAATTATCGGGCAGAATGTTAATGGTGACAGACAAATTACAACAGAAAAAACAGTTTATTCTGCTTTAGACTGGGTGTATGCCAATAAAGATAAATTTAATATTAAGGCAGTGTCTATGTCTATGGGAGACTCTACTAGAGCATCAGGACAAAACTACTGTCCGTCTACCCCAACTACACAGCAATCAATTAAGAACCTATTGTCTGTTGATATTCCAACCTTTTTCCCTACAGGAAATGGTCGTGACTATTCAAGAGTTGACTGGCCATCTTGCATACCAGAATCCTTTGCTATTGGATCTGGTTCTAGAAACGGAATTGATCTAATTAGTAATTCTGACCAATCTTTAACAGATTTCTATTCTGTCGGCAACGCAAGAGTTACAGTGCCAGGAAACATTGTTAGAAATGCTGCTGGAACCTCTGTCTCTGCTCAAATTGCAGCAGCACAATGGCTTACATTAAAGCAAACTTATCCACAGTATACGGTTAAGCAAATTTCTGACTTAATCCACAAGACTTCTGTTAAAATTAACAGGGGCAAGAAGTTCCCAAACTCGTTTGGCAACCTATTTGACCTAAGTAAGGCAATCAATGGATAAGCAAATGACAGTGCTTGAGTCTATTGTACAAGATGTAGCAAAGGCCCTTTTTCAAAAATGGGCCAATGCTCTTCCTGAGGACCAGCAATCAGAAGAAACTATCTCTAATTTAAATAAGAATGCTACAGAGTCTACATATTTTGTAGTTAAAATGTTTATGGATAAGTTTAATGAAGCAGCAGATGATCTTAAGGACAAAAATTGATAGTAACGGATCAAAGTTTTGCTCAAGTTATTAAATCTCATAGTTTAGTTCTTATTGATTTTTGGGCAGAGTGGTGCGGCCCTTGTCAAAAAATTTCTCCTATTTTAGATGAGATCTCTGAAGAAAATGGGTTATGGGTTGGTAAGTTAAATATTGATGAGAATCCTGAAAAAACACAGGAATACTCTGTACAATCAATACCAACTATGGTATTATTTAAGGATGGAAAGCCAGTTCATAGAGTGCAAGGCGCAATGCCCAAGCATAAAATTTTAAAGGAGCTCGAAGAGTGGCTGAACTAGAATTTGAAGAATGGATGTCTTACGGGGTTAATAAAGGTTGGTGCGGACCTCCCGTATGCACTACACACGATGGACTACCAATGTCAGAGCAAGAGGATACAGAGTTTGGCGAAGGCCAAGATCCATGTATCCACGTTGTTCGAATGTATGATGGCATTGAAATGAAAAAAGAAATAGAAGAATATCACTCTCCGTCGCAATGGCGGAACTCATACATGAACTAGAATTCCACGCTCATCTAGAGGTGGATAAATTAAGGAGAAAAAAATAAATGAAGTCATTTAAGAAAGTATCGCTAATCATCGCTGCAGCCCTGACTAGCACAATGCTTGTATCGCCAGCAGCTCAGGCTAATGCTGGAACTGTTACCCTAACGGTAGCGGGATCTGCAGCAACAGGTGGGACAGTAGTAACAACTCCTGTTTCATTACCAGTGCCAGCAGATAACAGTGTAGATGCAGCAGATGCATTGAAGATTGCCGTAACAGGCGTAGACACTGGAACAGTAGTTACAGCAGTTGCGGTAAATGCAACAATTGTTCCTGCTTTATCAGCAACTGGTGCAGCAGTAACAGCATCATCTGGATCCTCAACGCTATCAATTGCAACAGGAACTGGAACATCAGCAGACTTTTATGTATATACTAAAAGTACAGCAGTAGGATCAGTATCGATTACTCGTGCTGGAACTACAACAGTTTATTATGTGCAAGGTACCGCAGGTGCTTTGAACTCAATTACACTAACCGCTCCTGCATCAGCAGCAGCAGGTACATCACAGGTGCTTAAGGTATCTGGATTTGACGTGTTTGGTAATCCAAAGGGTGGAGCCACAATTAATACTTTGGTTTCAAGCTCTGGAGTAGCACTAGCGACAGCGCTAACAACTGACACAGTAACAGCAACACTAGGAACAAAAGAGCAGACAGTAACAATTCCTGCAACTGGTTCAGTAACAGTAGTTGCATATGCAACAGTAGCAACAGCCGTAACAGGCTTGGCAGCACCAGTAGGTTCTGTAAGCGCTACAATTGTAGTTCGTGATATTGCAGCAGAACTCGCAGCAAAGAATGCCGAATTAGCAACAGCTAATGCAGCACTCAAGGCAGCCCAAGATGCTCTAGCAGCAGAAAAGGCTGGACGTGCAGCAGATTCAGCAACAGCAACTGCAGCAGCAGTAACAGCCAAGGCAGCAGCAGATCTTGCTAAGGCCACATACATTGCAGAGTATAATGCTCTAGCAAAGAAGTGGAATGCAAAGAATCCAAAGGCTAAGGTCAAGCTAAAGAAGTAATTCTTTATATTAAAGGGGCAGGACCCAGGTCTTGCCCCTTTAATACATAAATGCTAAAATATACTTATGGAATACATTGAAGATGCTATAAGAAAAAAAATAGCAGATGAAATTAGATATTTAGAATTACCATATGAATGGAAAGCTAACGAAGTTATTAGATACATCGTTAGAAAAATAGAAAGGCAGTAAATGTTTAAAAGATTAAGATTGTGGTTGCTAGAGCAACAGGTAAAGGCAATAGTTGCAGATCAGCCAGTAAATAAAGTAGTGGCTAAAAAAGCTCCATCTAAAAAGAAGGTGGCCAAGAAAACTCCAGCCAAGAAAACTGCTTCTAAGAAGACTAACAAAAAGAAGTAATGTCTAAAGAAGAAGTTTGTGAGATAACAGGATGTAATAATTCTGTATCTAGAATGACTAGCACAGAAAGTAAGTATATTATGATATGCGAAAATTGTTGGCACGAAAAGTATAAAAAATGATAAACGTATTAGAAAATTTTGTATCTGATCAAGAGTGTGATGATCTATTAAACCACTATAATAAGAAAATTTGGGACGCAAAAGATCCTTTTCTTAAAACAGGATTTGGTATATCTGAAGATGGCGTTGCTGATTTATATAAAGAAGAAAGTTTAATTTCTGATATTGTTAAAAGAATCGGGGCACACCTAACTTCTTATTATAAAGAGGACATGGAGCTTAAAACATTATTCCATAGTGTTATGACTCCTGGGGCAGTAAACCCACTACACTGGGACAACTATATTGAAAATGGTCAGGAAGATGTGTCGACACTGTTTTATTTAAATGACGACTACGAAGGTGGAGAACTTAGCTTTCCAGATCAAGACATCTTTATAAAGCCTAAAAAAGGAAGTTTTATATTTTTCAGAGGCGAAGAGTCCTTGATGCATGAAGTAAAAATGGTTAAATCTGGAAATAGAACTGCTTTTGTAGGATTTTTCTGGCCTACTAGGGTAAGGATTGCTTCTACAAAATCTTAGTTCTAGTCTATTAAAAAAGAAATGCTATAATATACTTATAGATGGATTTCTAGACCCATCTAAATACAAACCTATAGGAGTAATAAAATGACAGACGGTATCAACTTGGATGGCTTTACAGCAAATCGCAAGCCAGCAGGAACAAATGACATCAATGCAACTGGAGATTATTCACCAGCGACTGGATCATTCCCAGCAGCTAAGGATGTTTCATCTCAGGATGGCGCAGGACTCGGAAACAACGGTAAGTAACATGTGCGTAGAGTGCGGATGTGAATCACTCGGAAGCGAGACTGGTATTGCAAATATCCCAGGAGGCATATTAGATGTTTCTAGGGACGGAGAAGCAGGATTAACATTAAACATGACTGCAACCCCAGAACAAAGAGAAAACTTTATTAATGAGTAATAATGGCACTGGAATGGATACTCCGCCAAATAATCAACCATCTGGCGCAGTAACTTCACAAGAAGCAACAAGAAAAAATCCTTCACAAGGAAAGTTTAAATCTGGTTTTTCTGGCCCAAAGCCACCAACTAAGATTGACAGAAACAAACATGGTATCCGTAGAGAAACCATAATCGGTCAAAAGAAAACAAAACCAAAGAAGGTTTAATTAAATATTCCCCACTAAGCCCTACTATTAGGGCTGGTGGGGATCTTTATTGGAGAATTATGTGCAAAGAATGTGGATCATGCTCTAAAGAACATACCAACACAATAGACGATGCTATTGACAAAACCCTAGACTCTCCTATATAATTAGGTGATAGAGAAAGAGGCGGATATGTGGGATATTCTATTAAATTTAGGTTTCTTTTTAGTTGGTATGACTATTGGGAGATCTTCTCCAGAATCAGAAAATAAGCTTTCTGATATTTATAATAAATTAAACGAATCTCAAGATTCAGAACAGCTGTTACATTCTAAATGGAGAGATGCAGAATTAAGAGCAGAAACATGGGAAAGAAGATACAAGAATCTTCTTCCAACTACACAGACATCATTTGAGGAATAGCAATGGCGTGGTCATGGATACTAGCAATAATTGGAGTAGCTGGCATATACTTTGTTGGGCGGAAAACAATATGGGGATGGCTAGTCCTTCTATTTAATGAAGCATTGTGGATAGCATATGCTTTGATAACTGATCAATATGGATTTATCTTTAGCGCATTAGCGTATGCTATTGTATACATTAGATCTTATATACACTGGTCTAAAGAAAAGGTAAACGAAATACCACTATGAACAAGAAAACTATAACATTTATTGGGCTAATTGTAGCCCTTGCAGCAGTTGCTTTTGCAGCATATAACAGCCTTAGTCAATTAAAAGATATAGACTATGACCTATTTGATACGGAAGAAGATGAAGATGATTAAGCCAATTGGTGGAATGCTATTAGTAACAAAAGAAACAGATAAAGAAAAGACTACTCAGTCTGGCTTAGTCATATCTGCAGTATTTAATGACTCTGGGCCTAAGATTGGTACTATCGTAGACATGGGAGCAGGAGAGGTTAATTACAGAGGTGACCTTATGCCTATCCCAGAGCTTGATATTGGAGACTTGGTATACTTCCCAGATCATACAGGGACAGAGATTGAGGACGATCAATCTAATAAGTATCTTCTAATTAATCATAAACATATTATGGCTAAATTAGAACGCAATTAGTGAAGCGAAAAGTGCGGCGAAAAGTAGAGAGATGAATTCCACAGAGTTTGACGAAGAGTATGATCTTGACAGATCATTGCGTCTAAAGCGTGTAATAGAGCAGGTATTTGAAGAGAATGCTGAATTGTTTGAAAGGTTGAAAAATGATGATTAATAAGATTAAATGCAAAATAAAAGGACACGCTTTGGTACAGGCAGGAACCTGCCCGTTTACAGGATCGACTTATGAATATTGTGAAAGGTGTGAAGTTATGATTCCAATTCAGGTGGCAGTATGATTGATTGGCTAATAAACAAATTGTTTTGGTGGACTCCAGTAAGAGAAGCTATCTTTGCTGAGGTTAATTTCTATAACTCAATTACTAGAACTATGAATGATCCAGAATCTATGAAGATTGTCTCATCATTTTGGGATGAGGAAGACGGCTGGCGAGGATGGGCTATCAAAGATGACGGAACTTACTATTTCCACGATACTCCAGAAAAAACACTAGGGGAAGTAATGGATATACTTTCAGAAACGGAAGTCGGTGTATGATGGGATTCCTGGACAACCTAGAAGAGTGGCTAGACTTTGGCGAAGATGTTGATAAAGATCTAGAATTAGAGACTAAGTCAGAGGCAGGCTACAGCACAGGCAAGTGGTCAGATGATGATGACTATAAAGGTAATATAACTCCATTCTTTGGTAGAAATAGATAAGATTAATAGGACCTATATAGTGCGAAAAAGTGCGGCGAGAAGAGCAGACATTTGCGAAAATTACTAAACATATACGGAACTGAGGTAGAAGAGCTAAATGCTCCTACTGATCTCATAGTCCATACTAAGGCTCCAGGTAAATGGAAGCTGATCGATATGGAGACGGGGCAGGAATATATAGGCTCCCCAACTCCTACTAAATACGGGCATTGGATAAGAACTAAAGACTCTTCTTCATAAAAGATATGCTAGAATTGGTATATAAGAGAAAGAGTAGATTACTAAATGTCTAACGAAAATACCGAAAAAGAGATTTGCCATTACTGTGCAAATAAGGCTAAATATACAGATGTAGCAGAGATTGAGAAACAACGCTATGCTGTAATTGGTGTTTGCCAATGTCATTTTATTAATGAGACTCCTTGACAGATTACCTATATAGTTTCTACTGTAAATGTGGTTCAGTCCTTGATCTTGATTTATCTCATGAGATATCATATGATCCCAAATGTTTGAAATGTAATTCTAGTCGACTACAATTAAGATATAGCATTATACAGGGGGAACTCTGGATGAATGACGAGATACTTAGAAATTAGGTAGGTATATGAGATGTAAATGCGATGGGTCAAGTCTATTCCCAAGATGTGATCGAAATGGTCAAGGCAAATGCTCAATAGAACTAATAGACATTTGTGATCACGAATTTATACCAATATTGTATGGATGTCCACCAGAGATATATGCTCCAGAGGTAAAGGCTGGAACAGCTTTTGCGGGAGGAAATAGGATGCCTAATTCTCCTGATTATAGATGCAAGAAATGTGGGGCGGGGAAGCAAAATGACCTGTAACGTATGTAATCTCAATAAGGACCTATATCTATATACTAAGAACAATCTGATATATTCACTCTGTAACTCTTGCTTATACACCCAGAATCAGATAGATATATTCTACGCATGGGGTAGAGAGCAGCTACGTATAGCCAAGGAGTCTGGAGAAACTCCATTCTAATGGCTAAAATCTGCTCCATATCCTAGGTTCCCCCCGCCATATAACATGTCTCTAATAGCCTCCTATGGCTTATTTTGACCTATTTTAGAGATGATCTACCATAAAATATACTACTAATTCTTGAGTAAATACTACTGATATATATGTAGTTAGATATACATGTAATGGGACTCTCCCTTTTACTCCACCGTAATCCATTTTGCTCCACATACGTGGCATATTTGAGGGATTTTGTCAATACCCTCGTAAATAGCATATTCGGCCCATATTGTCAAGGCTTCTGGGGCATAAAAATGTCTCCCGTAAACGGGAAAATTTGCCCCCAATTCTGACAGATTTAGATCACATTCTGTTATATTCTATATATGTTTAATAAGATTAATATACATTTATATCTCATTATCTGAGATTTTCAGGGATTTTTTATATGTGGTCGTAAACGGACAAATTGGCCCACATTTTTTCCACAAAAAATCCACAGGCTGTGGATAACCTGTGGATAATTTGGGCTAGATATATTTAATTAGTTCTACATGAATGGATGATCTATAGTTACTCTATTAGTGTTATTTGTTTCATGGAGCCAAGAGTATTTATAGTCCCCCGTTTTTTCTTTTGGTAGACGGTCTATAATTGCTTTCCGCTCCTGGTTAGTTATAGGTAGTTTAACATTGTTAAATGTATTCTTATCTTTAATCTTATCTATAACTTGGTCTAACTTATATGCTATGGCAAGACCTTCTGATACCATACCGCCGTTTTCGATTTCTCGTTCATAGCGCCTTGCTTGCTTCTCTATCACCCACGCTACAACCTCCATAATACGGTCTAGAGTATAGGTAGGCTGGTCGGCTAGGAAGCCTCCCAGAGAAGCAGGATTGAAGAAATGGTCTTCTGAATAGTTACACAGAAGTTCTGCTATTTGTTGTTCCTTGGTTTTCATACTCCGCCTTTCGTCTTAAGATTATATCACGAGGGGCTGACACTTGGCCAGCCCCCCGATTGTCCACCTACTGGACAGCTTACTTCTTTGCCTGTGGCTTTTCTGCTTCGAATGTCATCCCACTTGTCTGAGCATCCGCAATTGCCTTTACAGCGGCAGCTGAGAAGCGGCCACGCTTACCCACAGTAATTCCTTGTGACTTTAGATATTCACGCTTTGTTGCCATTTGTTTATCCCCTTTCAAGAGATGTTTTATTTATTATATCGGATATCGACGAATTTGTAAATACCCCCGTAAGAGCTTTGATCAGCCCCTACGTCCCGCCTTATATATTAAGTTGTAGATCTAATGATGTATCTTCGTTTAGATACACATCTGTAGCTTCGATCACATCATCTGTTGGAATGGAATCCCATTCTGTCTCAGGTAATGCATTGGCTAAATCAA
>Ga0315899_10006114_pt1 | contig 12959 bp, 11 predicted proteins | sample LakEriMetagenome_2_FD_203518 | JGI IMG/M metagenome (GOLD analysis project Ga0315899, IMG submission 203518) | Freshwater fungal communities from buoy surface, Lake Erie, Ohio, United States - Buoy 4 MA112 | ecosystem: Environmental > Aquatic > Freshwater > Lake | place: USA: Lake Erie, Ohio...
TTACTTAAAGGTATTTGCTGAGGTCACCATTACTGAAGTTTTAAAGGAAAGCGGCAAGGTTGTTGGTGCCTATGGTTACAGGCGAGAGAATGGCAATGAGCTGTTATTTGAATCTCCTGCAGTAATTCTTGCAACAGGTGGGGTTGGAAAGACTTTTAAGATCACCTCAAACTCCTGGGAGGGCACAGGAGATGGTCATGCGCTCGCTTTAAAAGCTGGCGGCAACTTAGTTGATATGGAGTTTTTACAATTTCATCCAACTGGAATGGTTTGGCCACCATCTGTTCGTGGAATTTTAGTAACTGAATCAGTCCGTGGTGAGGGTGGTGTTTTAACCAATACAAATGGTGAGCGATTTATGTTCAAATACATTCCAGATGTGTTTAAGGATAAGTACGCAGATAATGAGGCAGAGGCAGATCGTTGGTATCTAGATCAAGATAATAATCGCCGTCCTCCTGAGTTGTTACCACGTGATGAGGTAGCAAGAGCTATTAATGCGGAAGTTAAGGCAGGACGAGGATCTCCTCATGGTGGAGTTTTCTTAGATGTTTCAAAGCGAATTCCAGCAGATGTTATAAAGAAGCGATTGCCATCGATGTGGCATCAATTTTATGAGTTAGCAGGAGTTGATATTACAAAGGAGCCAATGGAGGTTGGACCAACCTGTCACTATGTAATGGGCGGAGTTGAGGTTGATCCAGATACCGCGGCCGCTGTTGGAGTACCTGGCTTATATGCAGCAGGTGAGGTTGCAGGCGGCATGCATGGTTCAAATCGTTTGGGTGGTAATTCTCTTTCTGATCTTTTAGTTTTTGGTCGTCGCGCTGGAGCAGGTGCTGCTGAGTATGTGAAAGCTTCACAATCTGTGAAGGTGTCGGATGCGTCAATTAAAGATGCAGCAATGAGAATTGCAGCTCCCTTTAAACGCACAGGCGGAGAAAATCCATACACTCTTCACCAAGAGTTACAGGAGATCACCCACAATCTAGTTGGAATTATTAGAACAAGAAGTGAATTACAAGATGCCATTGAAAAGATTGCTGCAATCAGAAAACGTATTGAAAATGTTGCAGTAAGTGGGGATCGTCTATTTAATCCTGGTTTTCACCTCTCCTTTGATCTAGACAATATGTTGTTGGTGGCTGAGAGCACTGCAAAATCTGCAATTGTCAGGGAGGAATCTCGCGGAGGGCATACAAGAGATGATTTCCCAGCGATGGATCCAAAGTGGAGATCACAAAATAATATTTCCTCCTTTAATGGCAAAGAGGTAGTTGTGAAACAACAAAAACTTCCAAATATGCCAAATGAGTTATTTGATCTCTTTGATATCCATGAGCTTGAGAAGTATTTAAGTAAGGATGAGCTGCCAAATAATGCGGGGGTTAGATCATGAGCAAAATGATAAAACTTAGGATCTGGCGCGGAGATGCAAAGCATGGTGCGTTAAAAGATGTTGAGGTTGAGGCAAATGAGGGCGAAGTAGTCCTTGATGTAATTCACCGGGTGCAAGCAACCCAGATGGGTGATTTAGCTGTTCGTTGGAATTGCAAAGCTGGTAAGTGTGGATCATGTTCAATGGAGATTAATGGCAAGCCACGTCTTGCTTGCATGACACAGGTTGCAAACTTTGAAGAGGGTGAGACCATCACCGTTACCCCACTCAGGGCCTTCCCAGTGATTAAAGATTTAGTAACTGATGTTTCATTTAATTACAAGAAGGCGATGGAGGTTGACTCCTTCACCCCACCTGTTGGCTTAAAGGCAGGGGAAGTTCGTATGGCACAGGTTGATGTTGAAAGAAGCCAGGAGTTTAGAAAGTGTATTGAGTGCTTCCTATGCCAAGACACCTGCCATGTAATAAGGGACCATGAAGAGAATAAGAAATCATTTGCTGGCCCAAGATTTTTCATTCGCTTAGCTGAGCTTGATATGCACCCACTTGATATCTTAAAAAACCGCAAACAAAAGGCACAAGCTGAGCATGGCCTTGGGATGTGTAACATCACTAAATGTTGCACAGAGGTTTGCCCTGAGCATATAAAGATTACTGATAACGCAATTATCCCAATGAAGGAGCGGGTAGTTGATGTTAAGTATGACCCAGTTAGATGGCTTGGATCAAAAATTCGCAAACGTGAGGGTATTGTTTAAATATCTAGGTATAGTTCTAGTGTGCGCCCTACTCTATTAGAGATACTAAAAATAAGATCTAGTTTATTTCTATATGGAGACAAGAATGGTGTTAGTTTAAATCATTTAGCAAAAACCACAAACGGCATTTTTTTAAATATTGAGTCCCTAATTGCAGCTGATAAAGAGTTACCAAAACAGATGTTGAGTTATTTAACTGCATCCAAAACTTTATTCAAAAAAACTATCGCTAATCAAAAACAGATCACAAATGCTAGGTGGAATGCGGAGCAACATTTATTCTCATTGTTATATTCGTTAATTTGTGCTAAAAATCCTAATTTGGTTGTTGAAACTGGCGTTGCGAACGGCATTTCAACAAATGCAATCATGAATGCGCTCGAGAATTCTGAAAATTCCGGAACCTTACACTCATTTGATGTGCTTTCTGAAACCAACAAGGCGTACAAAGGTAATGGGAATTGGCAATTTCATTTGTTAAATGTCGCTAAAGCACACACCCAGTTAGAGAATGAAGTTCAACGTTTAGCCAAACCCGGCGTCTGGTTACATGATTCAAATCATGGCTACAGGTGGCAGAAATTTGAGTACTTATTGGCGATGAAATCTCTAAAAAAAGGTGGAATTTTAATAAGTGATGATATTGATGCTTCACCTGCATGGGCAGAGCTAGCAGTTTCTACATTTCGTAAGTCATATATCATTTTTGATTCACGGAAATTTATCGGAATTGCATTTAAATAGTCACCTAGAAGGAAATTCAGATTTTTTGAAATAGTATAAGGTCATGTTTATAGTCATTCGTATCACATCTGGCGCTATCGCTTTTTGGGCAGCAACCTCACTCCTTGATGGCATCACTGTTAATGGTGGTGCGTGGAGTTATTTATGGGTAGCGCTTTTATTTGGTCTAATAAACGGAGTTATTGGCTCATTAGTTAAGTTATCAATACTGCCCGCCATTTTGTTATCTTTAGGATTATTTGCCTTTGTAGTAAATGCTGCAATGTTGATGTTAACAGCCAGATGGAGTGAGCGATTAGATGTAGTTGATTTTAAATCAGCACTCTTTGCATCTTTAATAATCTCAATTGTGACTACAGTAATTAACCAGGCATTTAAGAGCAAAAAGAGTTAATTGCAAATGGGTGCTAATAACCAAATGCCTTGTGATTTCTGCAGTGTTCCTTATGATCCAGTCGCAACTAGATGGTTATGCCCAAATTGTCATATGAAGACCAATTGCTGTGATGGTGCGCCTTGTGAGATTGTGGAGGTTAAAACTACAAGTAGTAATTGATCATTACTTAAGTAGTTTTGCCATATAAGCCTCAACCTCATCTGGGTGACGAGGAAGTGCGTTACTTAATATTTTCGCACCTGACTCTGTAACCAAAATATCATCCTCAATTCGAACACCAATTCCCCGATACTCCTCAGGGAATAATGTGTCATCTGGTTGAATATAAAAACCTGGCTCAACAGTTAAAATCATGCCAGCCTCTAATACAGCATCTGCATACTGCTCTTTTCTAGCGTGGGCACAATCATGAACATCAATACCTAAGTGATGGCCTGAGCCATGAAACTGCCATCTTCTATGCAAGCCATTTTCTTCCCGTAAAGACTCTTCCGCTGTCATCGGCAATACTCCAAGCTCTTCAGCACCCTTTGCAATCTCAACCATGCAGGCAGAATGAAAATCTTTGAACCTTGTCCCAGGTTTCACAGCTGCAATTCCTGCCTGCTGAGCCTTATAAACAATCATATAAACCTTACGTTGTGCCTCAGTGAACTTTCCATTTACCGGAAAGGTTCTAGTTATATCTGCGGTGTAGTGGGATTCAACCTCAACACCAGCATCAATTAAAATCAAGTCCCCCGGCAAGACATCTCCATCATTTTTAATCCAGTGCAATACACAAGCATGAGCGCCAGAGGCGACAATGCTTGGATACCCATTGTCATTTCCTTCTAGCCTTGCTCTGCCATAAAAGGCAGCCTCAATTACTCGCTCACCTCTTGCTACTGATGTTGCTGCTGGAAAAACACGGACCATATCGGCAAAACCACGCACTGATGCATCAATTGCCTTTTGCATCTCATCAATCTCATACCTATCTTTAACAGCTCGCATAACTGAGATGTAATTTAAGAACTCTTTTTCATCTTCCGTATTTTCTTCAACCAACTTGTCAATTTCAGAATCTTCACCACGGACAAGTAAGCTCTCTTTTTTGTCCTTTAAAAACTCTTCAATTGACTCAATTTGTCTTACCGTAATCCCATACTTAGTTTCAGTCTCCTCCAGCGCCATTCTCCTACCAACCCAAAACTCGCCATATCTTGTGTTCCTATAAAACTCATTGTTATTTCGAGGTGACCTTGGGTGAATAAATAAAAGTGCTTCATGTCCTGAAGTAGTTGGCTCCATTACAAATAAAGAGTCCGGAACACAATCTGATGCAACAATTCCAGTAAACCAACTAAAGGCAGAATGAGCTCTAAATTGGTAATCAGAGTCATTGCTTCTTACCTTTAATGAACCTGAAGGAAAGATTAATCTTTTGCCAACATATTGTTTTGATAACTTATCTCTGCGTACTTTTGTGTATGGAATTGAAAGGTGTGGCGTGATGCCAGTAAGCGGAGATTCAGCCCAACCTTGCTTCATAAACTCACTCATTGCATCAGCTGCTGGAATGTCATGGGTTCTCACTTCAACACCCTTTTCATTATTTTTGCTACTACCAGAATTCATTTGATAAGCCTACCTAAGAGGCTTAAATTGGCTAGAGATGAGTAAACAGCGGTAATCTTTAGGTGTTGGAGACGTCGCATAGCCCGGTCTAGTGCGCCTCACTGCTAATGAGGTTAACCCCTAAAGGGTTTCGGAGGTTCAAATCCTCTCGTCTCCGCTGAAATGCTTTCAATTTTTCGTAACTAAACTTAGTTTATTGGGAGAGGCTAATTTGAAGAGCAAAAGATTCTATTTTCTAACCATTGGAGAAGCAGGGTACTCAAGAAGCTGGAATTATTACAAAGGGTTGCTCGACCTTGGAGAACCTGCAGAATTTATACAGATAGATGCAAAAAAGCTAATTAAAACTTTTAGAACTATAAGAAAAAAAACTTCAAAAAAAGATTATTTTGTTATTATGTCTCCAAGCCACTATTTAGTTCCATTCGCTAGGCTTTTCTTGGGCAAAAATGTTTATCTCGATGCTGGGTGGTCCTTGTTTGAAGGCTCAATTATTTCAAGACGCCAAATTAGATTTATTGGCATCAGTGTCCTTAAAGTATATTTCATCGACTTTACTGCATCATTTTTGGCCAAAAGAATTATTCTAGAAAGTAATGCCCAAAAAGCTTTTTACTGTAAAATTTTTTTAGTTAGAAAAAGTAAATGTTCGGTGATTTATACCGGAATTGATGAGGCGCAATTCAAATTGAACTCAGAATTTCAAGTACCTATTGATATTTTTAAAAATTCAAAAATTGTTTTATTTAGAGGGAAATATACAGCGGAAGCTGGTCTAGAAGTATTAGCTAAAGCATCAAAATTACTCAGCAACGAAGAGATAACTTTCTGGATATACTCTCCAGGAATTCCTAAGAACCTTGAATTTAGTAGCAATACCATTGTGATTGATAGTTTCGTAGATTCAAAACAGAATTTTGCAAAAGTTTACTCCGAAGCAAGTTTAACTCTAGGTCAGTTATCAAATCATTCAAGACTCAGAAGAACTATTCCACACAAAGCCTTCGAATCTGCTTTTCTATCTAAGCCTTACTTATCTGCAAGGACAAAGGGAATTTCGGAGTTGTTTACCGAAAACGAGGATATTTTTTGTTTTAAGGCGGGAGATGAAAATGATTTAGCAAAAAAAATAAGAATGTTTTTCACGAATATTAACTCTTATGAAAGAATTGGTGAAAACATGAGGAAAAAATATGATTCAGAGCTATCGCAATGTGAGTTAGCGAGCAGGTTTCTTAAAATGGCTGAAGGTGTCATATGAGTTTGAACGGAAAGAACTACAAAATTGTGATTATTGGAGCAGGTCCTGCTGGTTACTTCACTGCGCAAGCTTTTCAAAAGGCCCAAAGGGTTGATCTCTCATTTGCAATTGACATGATTGAACGGCTGCCAACACCTTGGGGTCTAGTTAGAAGCGGTGTTGCACCCGATCATCCGAAGATAAAAACAGTTTCAAAAGTATTTGAAAAGATCGCTAAGGAGCCAAACTTTAGATTGTTTGCAAATGTTGAGTTAGGTAAAGATGTATCACTTAAAGATTTAAGGGATCAATATGATGTTGTAGTTCTAGCAACTGGTGCTTCAAAGGGACGAAAACTAGGAATTCCAGGAGAGGATTTAAAAAACTCACTATCTGCTGCTGAGTTTGTTCCTTGGTACAACGCGCACCCTGATTTTGTTGGTGTTGAGGTTGATCTATCTAGTGACACAGCTGTTGTAATTGGTGCTGGAAATGTAGCGATGGATGTGGCACGGATTCTAGCGATTGATCCAACTGAGCTTGATCCGACAGATGTGGCAGAGCATGCACTTGCAAAATTAAAGCAAAGCAAAATTCGCACAGTTGTTATCTGTGGAAGACGGGGCCCAGAACACGCTGCTTTTACCGCTCCCGAACTTCGAGATCTTCCAAAACTTGAAAATACAGATGTCTATATTGATTTAAAACAAATTGGAGAGGCAATTAAGCATATTGAAGAGATGGATGAAATCGAGAAAGACTTAAGGAGCAATATTGAGGCAATGAAAGCTATAGCAGAGCATGAGAAAAAAGGAGTTGCAAGAAAACTTGAGATAAAGTTTTTATCCACCCCAGCTGAAATTAAGGGTAGTGGTAAAGTTGAAGAGATTGTGTTTCAGAAGAATAAAGTTGAAAGCGGTAAAGTGGTTGCAACTAGTGAGACTTTTTCAATTAAAACAGGAATAGTTATTACGGCAATTGGTTATGACTCAGTTGAATATCCTGGAATAACTATTGAAAGTGGTCGGGTAACCAATATTGCAGGGCATGTGGAACATAATGTTTATGCAGTAGGTTGGGCAAAGCGTGGGTCAATTGGTGTGATTGGCACAAACAAGAGTGATTCAACTGATGTAGTTGATCTGATTATTGAAAATTTGAAAGAACCAAAGACTAGTGAAGGAATCACCGCATTATTAAAATCAGGGCATGAGGTAATTGATCAAACAGCATGGGAAAAAATAAATGCCTCTGAGGTCATTTCTGGTGAAATCGCAGGAAAACCTCGAGTAAAAGAGGTGGATTGGAAGCAGTTAATAAGTTTGGGCAGGTCTTAATAAATCGCTAGACTTCCGATCGCTTAATACTTTGCGCCCGTAGCTCAACGGATAGAGCATCTGACTACGGATCAGAAGGTTCGGGGTTCGAATCCCTGCGGGCGCACAACCATAAACCTATAATTCACTCATATAAAATCATAGCTTGTTAAAGTACGTTTTTAGTTAAAGCTAAACCAATATTGATTTAGAAATCTCTTGCATCACAGTTTATTTCAATAAATTCAAATAATGGAAGTTGTTTACTCCTCTATCTAATCTTGAGTCTTATTCTCAACAGACTTAACTCTTGTGGTTGTCCTAAAAAATTTTATACTATTTGACTATAAAACTAGCCAAAACATTCTTAGACGCAAGACTTAAAAGTATCTTATCAATATTTGATTCTGCCATCCAAGGCGAGATAGGAAGGCTTAAGGTTTTTTCTGCAAGCTGTGTAGCCATCTTTGGCCGCGATGTCGGGTCTTTTTTAACAATTTGTCCGTAACTTATTTCAGCACATTCAGGGTAATGGATTTCTGTATTTACGCCAATATTTTTGAGTAGTGCTCTTGATTCATCACGGTTTTCGGAAAGAACTATGAAATGGTGATAAACTGAGTTTTCGTCGTTTGGTAAAAAACTAATTCCTAACTTTTCTAAACTTAATTTATAATGTGATGCAATTTCCTGTCTTTTTAAATTCCAAAGATCTAGGTACTGCAAGTTAACACTTAGAATGGCTGCCTGAATAGAATCTAATCTTGAATTCAATCCATGGAATTGATAGGAGTACTTATGTCCAATCTTCGAACCATAATTACTGTAACTCCTGGCAATGTGCGCTAACCCTTCATCGTTTGTTACCAATGAACCAGCATCACCTAATGCACCAATATTTTTGGTTGGATAAAATGAAAACGCACCAAAATCCCCCCAGGTACCTGCCAATTTCCCATTAATCCTAGCTCCGTGAGATTGCGCGCAATCTTCAATCACGCGCACCTTGTTTTTTGATGCCCATTTGCATAGTCGCGGCATATCGACCATTTGCCCGTGCATATGAACAGCAATTACGGCGGCAATTAAGTGATGGCTAGCTTCTAGTAGATTCAAGTCCATTAACCCATTCTCATCGCAGTCGATTCCAATGGGTTCAGCACCCACTGCACCTACCGCTAGCCATGGCGCCACAAAAGTATGACTGGGAACTGCGACTTTATCCCCATGTCCGATTCCCAGTGCCTTGAGTGCAATTAATATTGCGTCGTATCCATTCCCTACTCCAACTGCATGTTTCACCCCAAGATATTCCGACCACTCAGACTCAAAACTATCTACTGCAGGGCCTCCAACGAATACTCCTGAGTCAATAATCTTGTTTGTTGCATCCTTCCACTCCTGTCTAAGAAATTTTGGAGCATCAAGGAATGAGAAAAAATCAATTACGCTCAATTTTTCTCCAATCCAAATATTCATCGAACGAATAGATATAGTCAGAAGAGTCATAGCTTTCAGAGGCTAACACCAAGCATATTCCGTCATTTGAAAAGTTATTCAATTCACGCCAGTATCCTGCAGGCAGCAGGTAGCCCGATCCATGCGCACTCAAAACTACAGAGTCAGAAACCTCACCGTCTGTAGCATTTAATGTAAATTCACCGGAGAGCGCAAAAAATATCTGCTTAAGTTTCTTGTGGCCATGCAAGCCTCGAGATTTTCCATTAGGAACATTTGAAATATAATAAAATCTTTTTACTAGAAATTGTTGATTTTCTAGGTCACAGACATTAAGAATCCCTCGATTACTTTTAAAATTTAAATTAGGGATTTCATGTAAAATTTGCATTGATGTTACTATCTTTACCTGTTCGTCATTGTAGTAATTACTGGATTTCTGAGTTTATTCATAATTGATTATAACCTCTTTACTGAGCGTAGCATCCTCTTGACATTTTTTGGAATAAGTAGGCTTAGAGTGTAATAAGGGTGGTCCATAAATCTGATTACTGGGTTGCAAACAGTATTGATACAAAGTAAAAGTATATAAAAGTGAAATCCGTTTTTTTTGAATTGTTGATATATTTGAGAGAGAGTTTCAGGCTTGACCCTAATAATTGTTATAAAGATACTAAGCGCACCCTTGTATGCCCGTGTTTTTAAGAAGTGGATTAGAAGATGATAATATGGAAAAAAAACACCTAATGTCCAGAGTTTAAGCCACTCATCACTTTTACTATAAGAATTTTCTGGATTCCCACGCACCGAAACGATCTCATTTGAGATTAAAACCGAACCTTTCTCCGATAGTAGAGCGATAGACACAAATGCTTCATCAGGAGTTATTTCATAAAAATTTGCTTCATGTTCAGAGATAAGAAGATTAGCGTAGTTAAGTTTTTTTAACTGCTCAAAGTTCATCAAAACGCCGCTATACGCTGGGTGCAATTTTTTAAAAAGATATTTCTTTAGATAGGTCTTACCATCTAATTCAAATGGATCAGTTGTGAACTTATGCCGAAACATTCTTGAATTACTATTTTCTATTTTAGAATTTCCAATTACCACCAGACAATGCGGGAATCTTGCCATATAATCGAGAGATGTTTTTATGAAAGAATTGTCAACAAACCAATCATCATGCGGCATGATTATCAGGTATTTTCCTGATATTCTCTTAAAACCTGACCTCAAGTTAAAAAATGGATTGAGATTCTTCTCATTTCTGAAGAATTTAGCTGAAATTAATTCATCCTTGTTTTCAAGAAACTCATCAAATACAGGTTTTAGACTAATAGGTGAATTGTCATCAATTAAAACTACCTCAATAGGACGATAAGATTGCAAAAGTATTGAACTTAGGGTTTTTTTTGTGTATTCGGGGTTATTGTAAGCTGGGATCAAAATTGACACCAAATTTTCACTGCACATCTGGAAACGGTATCATGATATTTAAATAAATTTCTCTTATAACTTCGAGTGAGGGTTTCAAACAGGTATCTCGCCGTGTATGCTTTTAAGGTGGATGAAAAATTTGTATTAACATGGACATAAAACTGGATCGGAAACTTTTTTTCAAGATTTATATTATCGTACTCGCAACACTGTCTGTATTGTTGCATTTGAGAGATAACTCTGGTGAGGACATTGCGCGATCTAGATCTAGCTATCAATCTGGTCAAGGTAGCGATTTTCTTGGTGGCTTTGCATCGGTCTTTTACGCCTCAATACCAAATCTTTTTTTTGAATGGTGGCAATACTTAATAGCTATTCAAGCGGGTTTAGCAGGTTTTGGAATTTATCTCTTGCTTATGAATACAATTGAGAATACAGATATAAAACATTTTATTGTAACAATGATATTTTCTTACCTAGTTTTGAATTTAGCTGTGGCGCAAACTCGAGATGGCATAATGATAGCTATAACTTTTTTAACTTTAGGTATTATGAATCAACGTAAGCAAAACAAATTTCTTTTTATCGCCTGGGCCACATCTTTCGTAATTGCATTTACTTTTCGACCCTGGCTGGCTTTTGCTATTTTTCCATTACTTTTTTTTTACCTGCGACGCAGGACACTTCTCAAACTTCCTACAACAATAATTTGTTGCATATTGTTGGTCACGGCACCAAGTATTGTAGAACTATTTGTTACTAGAGAATTCTCTATCAAGCCAGGATACCCACAACAAACCGTTATGATCCATGACCTAGCCTCAACCTTGTGTTTATCTCCAATACCAAAAACTCGTGAAATGGCTTATAAGGGCCTGGTTAAATTAGCAAACGATGAAGATTCATTTAAAAAACTATGCAATCATTATAAACCGAATACTTGGCAGTCGTCTATAACTCCGAATCCGTTAGATCCAATGATGCCAAGTTTAGTGCCACCGTTAGTAACTATAAGACCAGGAGATGAAGTTAGTTACCAAATCTTAAAGTCAAATTGGGTTAAAATGATAATTTCTGATCCTAAGAGCTACCTTCAAAATCATCTATTTTTTTTAACTCAAGTATTGCTTAGCGGAGAGAGCCCCAGTTTCACTTTAAAAAGTAGTTTTACTGATTTAAGTGCAAATTCTAGACCTATAGATTTTTTATATGTAGGACGTGATCTGTATGACTTACCCTGGAAAATTTCTATACAACTCCATTTCTTATCACCTGTTTTTACGTATGCTTTTTTAGTAATACTTTATACGCGTAGATCTAGCGTAATTACTAGGCCTATTTTATTTTATCTATTTTGTGTACTAACTATTTGGATTAGTATTATAACCTTAGGCTATGTCAGCGATAATGGCAGATATACATATTTACCCAGTTTGGTAATTTATGGGCAAATTCTTATAGAGTTAAATCGCGCCAAAAGGTCAGTTGTATAGCGTGAAAATAACTTGTTTAGTGCCAGCTAGAAATGAGCAGGGACATCTAGCTCATGTGCTCAGAAGTATAATTTCAATTGAAAATATTTCAGAAGTATTGATAATTGAAGGCGGCTCAGAGGATGATACTTACAAGGAGGCCATAAAACTAGCAAAAACCTATTCAGGTAGAGTTAGGGTTCTAAAGCAGCCCGGAAAAGGTAAGTTTGATGCAGTCAAATGGGGTGCAAAATATGCAAAAGAAGAGTTTTTAATTATTTGGGATGCTGATGGCACAGTTCCGCTGAATTGTACACTGGCACTAATAAACCATGCGGCAACTACAAAACGTGTAACCATAGGAAATAGGCTAGCAGGAGAAATGGAACACGGGTCTATGCAATTTTTTAATCTAATTGGTAACTGGTTTTTTGCATTTGCTTGGTTTCCAATTTTAGTTTCTAAACCAGTTGATTTGCTTTGTGGTACTAAGATAGTCCCAACTAAGATTTTTTCTCAAATTCCAACTTTTGTTGAGAAATTTGACCCATACGGTGACTTTTCTTTGCTAGCAACAGTCAAAGCGTGCGGTTACGACATAGATTTTATCCCAGTAGATTATCAGATACGACGTTACGGTAGCACTAATATTCGCCGTTGGGTTGGAGGAATTCAATTATTGGCAACAACTTTGGCAGTGTATTGGTGGTTTTTATGTAAACGAGTAAGACGTGGATGAGTCGACGTATATGCAATTTCTTTTAAATCAATCTAATAACTCTCAAAAACCGGGTATAAATTGTTATCTTAAATACCTGTATTCAAAAATTGAAAATTCTCTAGTCGGTAAAGAAATTATTGAAATTGGATCAGGTGCTGGATTGAGTGTCAAATTTATAAAAAAACACAAGATAATCTTAACTGATATTTTATCTTGGCCGAATGGAAAAATTCAAGGATCAATTGATGCAATCAAGCTGCCATATGCTGACAATAGTTTTGATACTTTATTTTCTTTGGACGCGATTCATCATATGGAGTTTCCAGTAAAAGCAATTGCAGAAGCTTGTAGAGTGGTGCGCCCTGGAGGTAGAGTAATAATAATTGAACCCTATATA
>Ga0315899_10006115_pt1 | contig 12958 bp, 22 predicted proteins | sample LakEriMetagenome_2_FD_203518 | JGI IMG/M metagenome (GOLD analysis project Ga0315899, IMG submission 203518) | Freshwater fungal communities from buoy surface, Lake Erie, Ohio, United States - Buoy 4 MA112 | ecosystem: Environmental > Aquatic > Freshwater > Lake | place: USA: Lake Erie, Ohio...
CCTGGACTTTTAACACGGGTCAGGCCCAGTAAAAACTTATTGCGCTGGCGTATGTGATTGAAGTCTAGTCTAAAACGAATTTTAGGCTCACCAGTGACTAGATCTGGCACTGCAACCCACCCTGGCTCTCCAGTAAGCAAACAGGTCAACTGTCGAGTTGGATCACCCATGTATATGTGCTGCAACACAGATAGGTTTAGATTTTTATAGTAGGCCTTTTTGATTTCGCCCGCTTTGTCACAAGTGGGTTGAAATAGGGCATCTACTGGTATGTAAATTTTTTTTGTCATTATGGTTACGGTGTCTTAACAGTGGTCGTCCACTAAATTAATTATCTGCGTAGATTATTCCACAGTTTAGATATGAGTTAAATATATGACTATGGCAAATCCTTTAGATCAATTAACTACCTATACTCAAGAAAATCCCAACAGTCTTACTGCTGCTGTGGAAAGACGCAGCACTGTCAATCCTTTGGCACGTAGATTGAACACAGTAATCGCAGCCAGTGCCAATCAAACAGTGTCCACAATCACAACAGACACCACTGAAATAATCGGTGATGTTGAGATAGGCACAGCCGATGCAGTTGTGACTGTACCAGCAGAAAGCATTGAAGCATTAAAACAAGAACTATTAAATGATTACATCAGCCCGTTAACTGATGTAATTGCCAACCTAGAAAGTTTCAGTGGTGACCTAGAAGGCACCCCACCTAATGCACAGATCAGAGAAAATGCTGTGGGCATCAGAGAATTAAATGTAATAGACGGTACCAACGGACAGGTATTGGCCACTGATGGTGCCGGTAATCTCAGCTTTGTCACTGCTTCGTTAGGTGGGGGTGGGGGTGGCGGAACTTTTATTCTACCCACTGCCACAGCCAGTGTGTTAGGTGGCGTAAAGATTGGTTCAAATATTACCATTACTAACGGTGTGATCAGTGTAGCAGCTCCCTTTAGTGCTAGCTACAACGATTTAAGTAATAGACCCACGCTGACCACGGGTAATGTTAAATCTGTAGCAGTTGCAGGACAGACCACTGTTACCTTGGCACAGGATGATACCCTTACTTTAGTAGCAGGAGTTGCTATAGGTATTACAACAAACAGTACCAATAAGTCTGTGACCATAAGCAGTGCTAGAACAGTGAGAGCAGATACTGTGGGAGCCGCATCCTACGGTCTGGATTGTACTTTATACAATGCATGGAACCTTACACTAACTGCCAGTGCTGCAACCACTGTACAGATTGCCACAGGTAAGGCCCCTCCAAACGGTGTAGAATACGAGATGCGAATTTTTATAACCTATAAGGCCAATTCTTCTGTAACGTTTAACCTTCCTGGTTTGAAATGGCCCGGAAACATAGTTCCAACACAAACGGGTACGGCCGATAAAATAGATATCTTTGCTTTTACTACAATAGATGGCGGCAGTATCTGGTATGGCTCAGTATTAGGACAGAACTTCTAATGTGGAGTCATAGCCCTACAGTAAGCTTTGCCAGAGCCGGTAGTGTAATTTGGCAAAATATTCCAGCTAGTACTGGTAATTTGGATGTTGAAATATCTCAGTTTGGTATTTTACCAGGTCAAAGTGTTTTATATCATTGGGCCACTAATCGTGCCAATGGTGCTACCACAGTGGCCCATGCTGGCCTAACTCCAACAACTACTCTAGGAGTAGCAAATACTGGTAATACCGTATCTCAAGGGTTTGTATTAGTTCACTACCCCCTTGGACTCAGTGTTAATACTTTTGTTACATTCAGTAAGGCAAACTTCTGGGGTCCATGGTGTACACTCAGTGCTTGGCGTTTTACCAACGTTTTATATATTGCTAATGCACTGGCTCTTAACGGTAATGTAGTTGCCAACACCCCTGTTGGATCTGGATTTGGTTTTACTTCAGGCAATGTGTTTAGACCAGGGTATAAAAAATCAATAGCAGTGTTTGCAACCTCAGTGGCCACAGGCACAGCACTGACTTTAACTGGGATTGGAAATGGATATACCGCACTGGCTCAGTATTCCAACACCAATCTCAGTGTTACCTGGCAGGCCAGACATTGGCCAATATCTTTACCAGAAACTAAAGACATAGTAGCATGGGCATTCAATGCCAGTCAAACTGACACAAATTTTGCTATTGTACGTCTTGTAATCTAGGAGAATTTATGAATAAAATTGTAATGGTTAACGGCGCTACCGTTAAAGTTGTGAATGAAACAGAAGTTGACAGTTTAGTAGAAAACTTAAAACTTGTTCTGCCCGATGCACAAATTAACATAATAGATTATGTTGATGCTAATTCTATAATTGATATGAAAGACGCAAGCTTTACTGTTGTAAACCTTGAAGATCCTACAGTTTGATTAAATAGTTATATGAAATTGATTTTAACTTTGCTTTTAGCTGTGTCTTTATCTGGTTGTGCAGTAGTAGATAAAGTAAAACAAATGTGGCCTAGAGCGCATGATCCTGTTTTAGTTGATCGCTGGGTTACAGTTAGTCTAGCTATTGAGCGTGTAGATTGCGCAGCAACACCCACAGGGTGGACAGATGTTGTTGTTCCAGCAGAACATCTAGCAAGACTCACAGAGTTTCGCAATGATCCACAGGCTAAGAACATGAGAGGGCTTGCTGATCATGCGGTGCGTATGAGCAAAGGTGGTAGCAAGACATTTTGTGAATTAGGTAAAAAGACCGCTGACCAAAGATTGGCGGCAGCTAAATCTGCTTGGGAGGGTAGATGATGCATCCATTAGAACAAGAAGTACAGGCAATTGTAGAACAGTGTCAATTAGGTAATATTTCTCTAGAAGAACAAAATTATCTATTGCAAGAAATTCGTGATATCCGTGCTGCTCAAGAATGTGCTGGTGATGAACAGATGTTTAGATACATAGTACAGGCTTGTAACATAGCAATGAAAATTGTTTAATTAAATAATATTATGAGAATAGCAGAAGTAGTTGAGAGACCAGTAGATGAAGCACCTGCAAGTCGCGCCTTATGCACTTCAGGTAAACCAGATTCTGCCTTAGGTGCTAGCCAGTTGGCTTCATGTAAGAGCCAAGGTTACAGATCCAGAGACGGTGGCAAAAGTCATAAGATCGGCCAAGAACGTGTAAAAGTTCGCGGCAAGAAAATCAAAGGTAAGAAATATGGAGGTCCTCTTCCGGACTGGAGCTGATGGATATTAAAAATCATTATGAAGTAAATGTAGGGGATATGTTGGTTGCACCCCCTAACATGAAAGACCCAAGATTCAACAAATCCGTAGTTTTAATTACCCGTGTTAGTGAACATGGAAGTCAAGGATTTGTTATCAATAAACAAACTAGTCATGGTATTAACAGTCTAATTGATGATACCGGACTAACTCTAGATCAAAACTATCCTTTATATTGGGGCGGCCCAGTAAATCAAAATACTGTATGGATGCTACACGATTCTAATTGGGGTTTAGAACAAACATTATCTATTAACGATCAATGGAGCATGACCAGTCATCGTAATATGTTTGAAGCACTAAAGGTTGGACACATGCCTGCTAGATTTAAAATTCTTTATGGATTTGCAGGTTGGGGTGCTGATCAATTAGAAAATGAAATCCGTGGAGAATATCCTTGGAACCAAAACTCCAGTTGGCTTATTCTCCACGAACCCGATCCAAATTGGATCGTAGAAAGAGATGCAGAAGATCTGTGGACTGACGCTATAACTTTTACAGCTAATCAAACAGTTTCTACTTGGTTGTGAGTTTATCGCTATTCTTGATTGTATCAAGCAACTCCTGCTTCTCCTTTTGATACTTGCGCCACTGTTCTTGAGAACCATCCCACACAACCCATTTAAGCATAGATCCTAGAATCACTATCATGGGAACTAGACTTAGATAGAAAACATAAGGTGGTTCAGACACCATTGCTGCTCCAAAGAATGCAGCACTAACTATCCAGCATTTCTGCCAGAATTCAAACTTTTTCCATTGCCACGATACAAAATTCCAAACGTCTTTCATTTAGACCTCCTCAAAAAGTTGACTAAACATAGGATTAACATACGAATAAGTTTTCTTATGATCTCCAAACAGCTTAGTTTTTTTGTTATGACAATTAGCACATAAGATTTTTAAATTATCTTTAGAAGTATTGAGTTTATCTCCGTCGTGATGATCAATAGTTAAACTGTCATTATAAGGATCTCTACAGAACCATCCTAGATATCCAGATCGATTTTCACATCCAACACTTTGTTTCCACTCGTCAACTTCAAATTTTAATGCGTTTCTATGAGCTGCACAAAATGTAGTCCACTTCCATACAGGACTACCATCTAATTTGTTATTTCTTTTGTGATATCCTACTTGATTTAAACAACTAGGTAAACTGCATTTTGGTGCATGTTGTTTAGATAGAGATACCATTGTCTATTCCTTTAGGTAAATTAATTTGCCTGTTATACTGACTGTTAATACTGTTGTCTGCTTCTGGACCGGGATACTTTACATTGCTTTCTACTCCGAGTCCAAACGCTGCACGAATGTTCTTTTTATCTGCTTGACTACCACAGATTTGCGCACACTCTTCTGCTACTAGCTCTGCTAACATTTCCATGCGATGTTGACAGTCTTCTGTAATGTATTTGTGAAGACCGTGATCTAACATTAATTGTTTAAGTCGTTGGTTCATTCTTCAACTCCATATAAGGTGCTATGTCGTTGTCAAAGATCTGTGCCATTACTGACCATATCCATTGACGCTCTTGTTCAGTAGTTCCAGAAGAAATAACATCTGCAAATCCTGTGCCTACTTGTTTTTCAAGCCCGTAGTCGTGTCTATATGTATAACACATTGAAGTGATTATTTCTTCACGTGTTTTCATTCTTCAACTCCAAAATGTTTCTTAATCTGTCTAGCAATAATAGCACCCATATCATCATCACGATGACTACTGTTTAATGATACCTGAACACATTCCTTTACAATCATCTCAGCAAATCTATGAGCAGTGGGTTTCCACATTGGACTGTGATAGATATTAAAATGAGCTTTATCGGCTATCTCTTTAAATGGATCTTCCAGTTCGGCTAAAGACTGATTACGTTTTTTTACAAACTCATCATACTCTTCTTGTGTTCCTAACTGATATCCACCATCGCCTGCGTGAATGTCTGCGCCTGCTTTAATATTTTCATTCATTATTATCCCTTTAATTCTTTCAAGACCTGCTCTTTAGCACGACGATCAAGATCAACTTCATTGGCCTCAATAATTTTGTAAGACATCAAATCAATAAATTCCATAACTGCTTCTTTGCCACTATCAGTAAGATGACTATAACCAGCACCTACAGATGAATGATAGTAGTATCTATTATTGTTTAGAATCTCTTCTAATCCACCGTAAACTAGATCTTTGATAGCACCTTTTTGCATCTTAGATTTTTTCACCTTTCGTAAAGCCACGGAATCGGAGGAATCTTGGGAAGCGTAAGGACCAAACATCTTCGCTGTCCTGGCTCCTAGTTGCCGCATCCGCCCTGACTTCCACAACTTGACCAATAAGGGTATCACGGACATCCCAGTAATCAGTGCGTTGGTCATCGGTAAAGCCGGACCCAACATTGACTTTAATAAACTTACCGTCATCTTCACCCTCGCAGATGAGAGCTCCAAGTCGTCCTTCATTTCTACCAGTTCCTTCCTCATAGGCTGTTACAGTTAGGCTCACTTCAATAAAAGGTTTCATTTTGAGCCAACTAGCAGAACGTTTGCACTCATATGGTGCATCCACATCCTTAATCATAATTCCTTCGTATCCATCTTCAATCATTTGTTTGTTGAAGTCCTGGAATTCAATTTTTCCAACCAGTGTTTCTAAATCAACTTCGACCCACGGTACGATGGTAATGCACCCACTGTCTCCAAATAGGTTAGTAAAGTTAGACTTGAGAAAGTTAAGTCTGCGACGCTGACCCAATGCACTTTCACCTTGTTTAAATTCTACAAGTGGAATGATATCAAAAATGTTAAGCACAGCATCGCCTGCAGATACGTTGTCTTTGCGATGTACTTGTTTCATTAAATCTTGAAATGAGTTACTCATGATCTCGCCATCGATTACATAGCTGCGACTAATTTCATCTAAGTGATCTTCAAGGTACTTTGTGATATGTGCAAAGTTTTCTAACACTTTGCCATTGCGTGTATATTGGGTAACAGTACGTGCTTCGTAATTAACTACAGTAAGACAGCGAACGCCATCTAGTTTCTTCTGCAGAATCTTAGTACCTGTGATTTTACTTTCATGATTCTGACTATCATGACTTAGCATACATTCAAACACAGGAACGGCGTACTGTGTCTTTTTTTGTTTTTTAGCAACTGTGTTAACAGTTTTCTCTGATACACCGCAACGTAAATCTTTAATAAGAATACGACGGTAGTAGTCGTTCCATTGCGCCTGTGTGGCCACACCCATTGCTAATAATACGGCATCACGAGCAGCATGACCGGTGAGTTCACGACGATATAGACTTTCGGCCAGTTGCTTAAAGTTTTCCCAACTTAGGCCTTGACCGTTGTTCTCTTCTTTAATAGGAACTTGTTTGACACCAAAAGTGTAAAGATTGTCAAGCGCCATACGAACGCCTTCAAAGAACTCGTCAAGTCCTTCATTCATAGCGTCTGCTAGAATAGCTTCTTTGGCTAAACGACTGTTATCTGCTTCAAGTTTTTGAATGATAACTTCTGGTTGTGTGCGCATCTGTGCCTCGCTCTGTTAACTACAATAACCATATTGTAGCATCAGTGCGAGGCATTGTCAACTTATTCTTCTGAGAATAGTTCGTTGGCTATGTTGGATTGTTTTTTCTTTTTACCAAACCCGCGATTGCCCATACCTGGGTGATTGGTTTTGTTATCAACAATGATGTTACCTGCACGTTCATTTGGAACAAAGAAATAGTCCATGATGCCTTTGACTTTGGCCCAAGTATCTGGAAGTTTGTCGCCCTTGAATGTGTAGATACTGTAGTTTCCAATTTGATTAATAAAGAAATCTGCAATATCTTGCGGAGTATAACTAAACTTTTTAGCCTGTGCTTCAACCATTTCTAGTTGAACTATTGGACGACATCTGCGTATAGTCTGTTCGCCGCCCTTAAGAACAGGAAACTCATATCCCTCAACGTCAACTTTTATAATGTCAACATTTTCAAAATTATATGAGTCTAGTGTATTAACTGTGACTGTATGCAATGTATAATTAGTCTTGTCTTTACGTCCTTCTGTAAGGATACAATTGTGCCCAGCATTATTCGGATGATGTTCCATTTGAAATGATCCAGGAACTTCGCCTAGTCCTACATTGTGTGTATGAATATTTCCTGTAATGGAAAGACTAGCAAATTGTCCATTAGATAGTTTGTACCAACCATCTGCATGATTAGGATCGTGAACTGTATTAACTGTCTTTGTATCCCAATAACGACCTTTTAGTTCTACATGTTTATTGAGATTGATATTTTCTAACGCCATTTGATAGGTATCGGGAAATGGTTCAAACCCGTGAACGTCCTGCGCCCATGTAGCATATTCCATTGTATTGTTTGCAACGTTCATGCCTACATCAATAATTGTGCGAGCGTTAGGAATTACATTTCTTAAGAATTTAAGATTGCGTCCCTGATAAGGACCGTTTTCTCTAGCAAAACGCTGCACATAAAGGGCATCTCCTTTGGTTACCCAATAGAGTCTGCCCATACGATTATGTATTAATTCTTTAGTTGGATCGTTTGTTAAGTTGCCTAATGTTCTAAAATGATTGATGTCCCATTCATGCCATTGATAGTTTTTCATTATTTTTATTTCCTGTATATTTTGCCTTAGATGGTTTGTGAGTGTAATGCAATCGTTCGAGCTCGTGAAAGTCGTTGCTCACAAACACAGACAAGTCTTTAGGAATTTGGTGATAACTTTCTACTTTGTTGTAAAGAAAGTCAGTTGCCTCATTCATTAACTTGTTATGATAGTTATCATCTATTGTATCTAGATGGTTTAGAATCCGGCTAATAAAAGGATCTTCGCGTGTTTGAATCATAGCAATTTCAGCCATGGTCATGTTGTTGGCAGGAACAAAGCCTTTGTCATTTCGCCAACACAATACACTGGTATCCATTTTAGCATAACGCCAAAACGGACGATGATTAGTATTTTCGTGAGAGCCACTGTCATTACGTTCTTCATTCATAATAGTAGCAACAACAGTGTTGGCAAGGATCCATTTAGCAACATCAGTTGCCTTATTCATATTTTCGCTTAGGATAGCCTCTACTAGTTCTTCACGACGTTGACGATTTTGTACTGTATGTTCGCAGTGATAAAACTCGCTGAATCGTCCTTGTGGTTGACCGTTGATCATCATGTGGCTGAGAGCACGAGCACTGATAAAAATAGAACCCCAATTGCCTTCTGTAGATTTAAGACCGTAGGTATCTGCTGCTTGTCGCAGAGCATAATCTACGCTAGATGTATTTTGATTAGATACACCGTGCCAACCTTGGCCACTGATGTGTTCACGGTAGTAGGCATTGTCTCGTGCCTTATCCATATCGCCATTTAAAAGATTAATGACTTCTTTATAGCCATTAGTCATAACTAGAATACGGGCACAGATTCCCAGCAGTTTTTCTGCAACAAGTTTTGGATCTGCTTTAAGACGTTTTTCTAAGTTCATTTAGAATCTCATTAGTTACTATAAAATACATTATAGCATCTAATGAGATTTTTGTCAAACACCCAAATAATCAGCCCAACTTGGATGACGTAAATTGAATCCTTTGACTCTACGTTTCTCAGCCAATTCCCAGTAATCTGGTTTATAGGGTGTAGTTTTTGGTTTGTGCTTGCCTACATGAGCAGCCTTGCGATAGTTGCAGGATTTACATGCTGTAGTTAGATTTAACCAAGAGCTTGTACCACCATGACTAATTGGATGCACGTGATCTAATGTGGCTGTTTGTTCATTCACATCAGTTCCGCAGTATTGACAAGTATAACGATCTCGTAAGAATACGTTTCGTTTGGTTAAACGAACGATATGCTTTTTCTTGTAGTACTCGTTTAATAGTAGTACAGCAGGCACACGAGTTTCCCAACGTGCAGATCTTACGATCCAATCGTCGTGCCAATCTAATACTCTGGCTTTTTCCAAAACCATGTAGCGGATAGCTTCTTGCCAATCGCAGGTAGACAACGGTAAAAGACTTACCGGCTGAGCATCTGCGTTTAATATTAATGTATCTGACATGTTGTTTTGAATGGTTACAAACGTTATTTAAGTCTTAAAATATACATTCTTTTTGCTTGACTTGCAAGATGATTTTGCATAAAATAAACAAATGAAGCGTATCTTAATTACAGGGGCGGCCGGGTTCTTGGGTAGAAATTTAACCCATTATCTCAAAGACAAGTACGAATTAGTTTTAGTAGACCAAGACCCAGAACACTGGACTAACTTTCAGTTAGAACCGCATGACTCAAATATTAGAATTGAAGTAGCAGATCTTCACGAAGACCTGTTTATATATGTTGCTCTGTTGCAGGATGTAGACGCTGTTATTCATTGTGCCAATAGAGCAAGAATTGATCCTAGCTGGTTAGAGTATCAACAATATTATCAAACTAACATTGGCGACACTCAAAAGTTTTTTCAATTGTGTCAAGAACACAATATTAAAAAGTTTATCTATATCAGTTCTAGTTCAGTCTATGGTAACAATGGACAAGAAATACAAACAGAAGATGGTCAGTTAAATCCCAGCAGTCCATACGCAGTCAGCAAATTGGCAGCAGAATGGGCACTTCGTGTTCAAAGTCAAAAGGCATGGATAACTGAATTAATTATTGCAAGACCATTTACCATGTATGGTGCATATATGGATTACAGTGACCGTGCTTTAATGATACCAAGATACATGAAGTCTTTGGTAGATGGACATCCTTTATTTTTACACGGTGATGGTGCCCAACGTAGAGACTTTGTTCATGCATCTGATGCAGTTCAAGCTATAGAACTGTTAATAGAAAAAGGACAGCGCGATGAGATTTATAATATTGGATCAGGAACATCGACAAGTGTTAAAGAAATAGCAGATGTTGTAAGCATGAAACAGATTAAGGTTCCTGATAGATTAGGACAGGTCAAGTCTACTCTAGCAGATATATCAAAGTTACAGCAGTTAGGTTATGTACCAAAAGTAAATGTAATTAATTGGATTACCAATCAAGTTGAACAATTTAACAAAAGGAAACAAAATGAGTCTAGTACCAGTAGTAGTTGAGTCTACCAGCAAAGGTGAGCGTGCCTATGATATCTATAGTCGTTTGCTCAAAGAGCGTATTGTCATGCTCAACGGCCCAGTTGAAGACATGATGAGTAATTTAATTGTAGCTCAAATATTATTCTTAGAATCGGAAGATCCTAAGAAAGAAATCAATCTTTTTATTAACAGTCCCGGAGGAGTTGTAACAGCAGGCATGGCTATCTACGATGTTATGCAATTTGTTAAATGCGATATTGCTACCTATGTTATGGGACAGGCCTGTTCAATGGGTAGTTTGTTAGCACAGTCAGGAGCACCGGGTAAACGTTTTATGTTACCTAATGCTCGTCATATGATTCATCAACCTTCGGGAGGTGCAAGAGGTCAAGCCACTGACATGCAGATTCAAGTTGAAGAAATCTTAAAGATGAAAAAAGAACTTACTGGAATCTATGTTAAACATAACAGCAAAGGCAAAACATTTGAACAGCTAACAGCTGACATGGAACGTGATAAGTTTATGTCAGCACAAGAAGCTCTTGACTACGGATTAATTGATAAGATTATTGATAAACGTCCTTAAGAGCAGTTATCAAATTACTCATCATTGAGTCATCATGAAACGGAGTAGGTGCGAAACGTAACCGCTCCGTTCCCACATCAACCGTAGGATAGTTAATGGCCTGCACATAAATGTTAAATTCATCTAACAATTTATCACTCATTTTTTTAGCACGTTTAGCATCACCAACTAACAACGGAACAATATGAGTAGTAGAGCAGGTCATTAAGGGCAGTTCATTTTCTTTAAACAGTTGTTTGAGTTTACCAGCTCTTTCTTGATGTTTAACACGAACTTCGTTATGATCCTTAAGCCATTTAACTGCTGCCAGTGCACCTGCACAGGCCACTGGCGACATTGAAGTTGTAAAGATAAATCCTGCTGCCACTGAACGAATAGCATCAACGACATCAGCATCGGCAGCAATATAACCACCTTGGACTCCAAACGCCTTGCCTAGGGTTCCATTGATTATATCAATCCTAGACTCTAGTCCGAGTTCTTCTACTTTTCCACCTCCGTGGGTTCCGTAGAGTCCTACCGCATGTACTTCGTCGATGTAAGTGATAGCATTGTATTTGTCTGCTAGGTCACAAATCTCTTTAATCAGTCCAACGTCGCCATCCATTGAGTAAACTGATTCAAACACAATACAGGGTATCTGTCCTGATATGGTTACATTGGCTAACTTATCTTCTAGGTCTTGTAGATCATTGTGTTTGAAAATACTCTTGCTGGCTTTGCTGTGACTAATACCTACAATTAAACTGTTATGATTATTAGCATCACTGATAAAATGTATGTTAGGAATAATCTTTGATAATGCTATCAAAGTCCATTCGTTGGCCACATAAGCTGAGCTGAACAATAACGCTTTACTCTTATTATGCAGCATGGCTAGTTCATGTTCCAAGGCCACATGATAGTGACTGTGTCCGCCAATATTGCGTGTACCTCCTGAACCTGCTCCTGTTTGATCTAAGGCTGTGTGCATAGCATCCAGAACTACTTTGTGTTGACCCATACCTAGATAATCGTTTGAGCACCAATTTACTATGGTTTTGATATTATACGGGCCGTACCAAATTGCTCGTGGAAATTGCCCTCGTTCACGCACAATGTCGTTAAACACACGATATTTGCCCGTGTCCTTGAGATCTAGGATAAGTTTTTTAAAAGGTTCTTTGTTAATCATAGTCCCATATTTACCGCTAAATATTTGATCGGAGATTTGGAATGGATATTGTAAAATTAGACGTGCCTTTGTTTATAAGGCTTTTAGAACTAGCCCGTGAAGATGTAAAACAAGATGCAGATCTGCATGATATAGCAGAAGCAGTTATTAAACTAAGTCAGGACGGACCTGTTACAATGGCAGATTACGATACTATTGTATCCTTTATGAAAGGGCAGGGAGATCCAGCTCCGGAAAAACCTGCAGAATCTTTTGATGAATTAAACAGAATTAGAAAACTTGGAGGTCTATAATGGCCAATATTACTATTTCTGTTCAGAGTTTTTTAAATTCAGCTAACAATCTAAGTATTACTATTGACGATGGTCAAACTGTGGCTCAATTAAAAACTGCTGTCAATGCAGCAGAAGGTACCCCAGTAGACATAATGGATTTATTTTTAAGTGGAACAAAATTAACTGACGCCACAACACTAGTGGCTAGTGGAATGATTGCAGGATCTTACATAAAGACTTCTAATAATCTAACTCAGACCGGTCTTTGGACCAAACAACAAAGACAGGATTACAAATTGCAAATTGCTGCTTTAAGAAGAGCAGCAACTAGTCGTCGTTCAACATACGATATTAATGAATTACCGAATCCATATAACGGAAATGATACAGCTCCAGATGACGGAGCATCAACGCTGACCCTTGGTCGCCCTTGGAGTTAATTAATGGGCGTTCGTAATAAAAATTCAACAAACTACGTCCACGCAGACGAGCCCAATATTTTAAATCTCCATAAGGCTATGGAGTACAATGCTATTGGGCAACCTGTACTACGTGCCAACGTTAACCTAGTAGGCTCAGGCGAAGGTTCTGG
>Ga0315899_10006116_pt1 | contig 12955 bp, 12 predicted proteins | sample LakEriMetagenome_2_FD_203518 | JGI IMG/M metagenome (GOLD analysis project Ga0315899, IMG submission 203518) | Freshwater fungal communities from buoy surface, Lake Erie, Ohio, United States - Buoy 4 MA112 | ecosystem: Environmental > Aquatic > Freshwater > Lake | place: USA: Lake Erie, Ohio...
CAGGCTGAAATTATTTCTGCGCCTTACATTGATAGAGGCAATACACCCAATACATTCATTAAAAAAGTTAACATCAATTCGAGTGGATTTATTTCTAGCAATCTTTCAACTGTATCTCCTTTTGGACTAACATTTGGTTGCTATAAAATTATGGGATTAAAAAACCCAAAAGATGCTAATAAAACACATTTGTTTTATTTTGTTGAAGCTGGCCCTGGTCAACAAAAAATATTTAGATCAAGAACGGATAATTCAAATGTAGTAGATGAAATTTCGACACTTCAACCTACATTTAATTCCGGTGGTACAAGAGATTATCTAATTGCTGATTTAAATTTTGACGGATTTCAAGATGTATTTTTCTTTGTGAATATTGGGCAAAATTTAAACTCTAGGGTTTGGTTAAATAATGGCGATAATACTTTTGTAAATCCTAGTTGGGAAATTGACAATACATTCACCAACCACTTTATTCCTCTAACCATAAACCCTAATAGTGGAAGGGTCAAGTTTTTATATTATACCGACAGACCAACACCAAATACGAGAGTCATTGATGTTTATACAAAGAAAAGGTAAACCTACGCAGCTAAAAATTGATTCAAAGATTTTTGAATGATCGCAATGCTTTCTAAAATTTGATCAGGCGTAATGATGAGTGGTGGTGCAAATCTTATTTTATTGCCGTGTGTAGGTTTAGCAAGCAGTCCATTTTCTTTTAAGACCAAACAAAAATCCCAAGCTGCATTTGGATTTTGATGCGTAACTTCTATAGCATTTAAAAGACCTTTACCTCTAACAATGCTTATAAAAGGTGACTTTATTTTTTCTAATTCTGATCTAAACAAAATACCCATTTCATAAGCATTCGCTGCTAAATTTTGATCGCTTAAAACTTTAAGTGCGGCTACTGCTACCACACAAGCAAGTGGATTGCCACCAAATGTGCTGCCATGTTCGCCGGGCTTTATGGTTTCCATGATATAGTCATCGCATAAAACAGCGCTGATGGGCATAACACCTCCACTCAATGCTTTTCCTAACATTAAAATATCTGGTCGCACATCATCATAATCGGATGCTAATAATTTGCCCGTTCTACAAAGGCCTGTTTGAATTTCATCCGCTATAAAAAGTACGTTGTGTTGTTTACACAAATCATAGGCTGCTTTTAAATAACCGTTGTCCGGAACAATAACACCTGCTTCTCCCTGAATGGGTTCTACCATAAATGCAGCAACATTTTTATTTTGAAGTACAGCTTCTAATGCTTCAATATTGTTGTAGGGTATTTGTAAAAACCCCGGAACAAAAGGACCAAAATTTTGATAACTACTTGGATCTGATGAACTAGAAATTGCTGCAATGGTTCTACCCCAAAAATTACCTTCAGGAAATACAATAACTGCTTGGTTTGGTGCAACTCCTTTTTTCTCATAAGCCCACCGCCTAGCAAGCTTTACAGCTGTTTCTCCAGCTTCCACACCGGTATTCATGGGTAACACTTTTTGATAACCAAAATACTGCGTGATAAACTGTTCGTATTCTCCTAATTGATTATTATAAAAAGCCCTAGAGGTAAGCGTAAGCTTTGATGCCTGCTCCACCATGGCATTTATAATATCCGGATGACAATGCCCTTGATTAACCGCCGAATAACCACTCAAAAAATCAAAATACTGCTTTCCTTCTACATCATATAAGTATACACCTTGTCCTCTTTTGATAACAACAGGTAAAGGATGGTAGTTATGTGCACCATACTTTTCTTCTAATCCGGTATAATATGACGAGTTTTTTAAATCCTGTGTTTGCATTATAAAAGCGTTAATTGTTGTTCAATATTGGAAAGAATTTGAAAAGCGGTTTCTGCCATTTTATTTCCTTTGTTATCTAATAAAGGATTTATTTCAGCAATTTCTAAACAAACGACTTTTTTTGTAGATAGTAATTGTTCAAGGATTTGATTTATTTCATCAGGTAAAAAGCCAGATTTTACGGGCGTGCCAGTACCATAAGATATTTGGTCGCAATCCATAGAATCCACATCAAATGAAATGTATATTTCATCTACGTCTTCAAACTTTTTAATAATAGTAGAAAGCGTGCTTCGCAATCCGTTTTCACGAAGCTGTTCCACTGTATAATTTGAAATAGACGCCGCTTCAATAACTTGCTTTTCTGCTGCTTCAAAATCCCTTAATCCTAAATACACCAAATGATCAGGCGTTAATTTAGGACCGTCAATACCTGTGTTTTTTAAATCGGTCCAATGAATAATCGTATCATCAGAAATTTCATTTATTTGAATGTGGGCATGGTCTAAACCCAGTGCTGCAGCTAATGGCATACCATGAATATTTCCAGAAGGTGAGGTATACGGCGAATGAATATCTGCATGTGCATCTATCCAAATTACACCGAGTGTTTTGTTTGGATGCGCGTTTTTGATACCACTTATAGTTCCAAGTGCAGATGAGTGATCGCCAGACAAAACGATTGGAAAATAATTTTGCAAAAGCGCTGTTGATACAGCATCACAAACACGGTTACACTGCTCTGCAACGTGTTCGATTCGTTTTGCAAAACTGTTGGTATTTTTTTGATAGATCGTTTCGTTATGGGTTTTTACATCTACAAATAAATGTCGATGAAAGAAATCATCATTCTGGTTAATCGCCGCTATTTCTAATGCATCAATGCCCAAATCTGAACCCCTGGTTCCTGCACCAATATCAGATCTATTTTTAAGTAATTTAATATTCACAAAATGTTGAATTTGCATTCAAGGTAACAAAAAGCAGGCAATTGTACAGACAGATATAATACAGGGTATGTTAACAATTAGGAAACAATAAATTTATATTAAGTTAACACCAACTATATAATTTTATGTCAAACTAAACGATATGCGAAAACCGTATCAAAAAAATCAAAGTAAGCTTGTAGCCGTTATTGAGCCACAAAAAATTGGCGATACCGCTGAACTGTTGATGCCAAAGTTTGGAGTAAAAAACATAGATGAGGAAGACATCTCTCATCATTCTGAACATGAATTATCAATAGAAGAAGTTTATTTAGGTGTTCTGAATCAATTAAAGTCGAATAAACAATTTTCTATTTGAATTAAAGTGATTGTAAACTTTTTTGTACTTTGAGTGGGTTACAAAAAATGTTTATGAGAATTTTACTGTGTTTATTTGCTTCATGCTGTTCATTTTTTTTATCTGCACAATCTTTTCAATACACGGTTTCAAAAGACAAATCTTCAAAATACCATAGCATACAGGAGGTATTAAATGCCATTCCATCCGGTAATACAAAGCCAGTTAAAATATTTGTGAAGGCAGGGGTATATAATGAGGTAGTGGTAGTGGATGCCAGTAAATCAAATATTACACTGATTGGCGAAGATGTAAATACTACCATTATCAATTATAATAACCATGCCGGTGTTAAAACCCCCGATGGTGACACCCTAAACACATGGACCTGTGCTACTGTTTTTATTTATGGAAACGATTTTCAAGCACAAAACATAAGTTTTAGCAATCAGGCTGGTTTTACCGCTGGACAGGCCGTAGCAGTAAGGGTAGAGGGCAATAGGGCCAGTTTTTTTAATTGCAAAATGACGGGTTTTCAGGATGTGTTGTTTTTAAGTGGCAATGGCGTGAAGCAGTATTTTAAAGACTGTTACATAGAAGGCACTACCGATTTTATTTTTGGAGCGGCTACCGCGGTGTTTGAAGATTGTCATATTCATAGCAAGAAAAACTCACACGTTACGGCAGCCTCTACCAATTCAATTATTCCTTTTGGATTTGTATTTAAACGCTGCAAACTAACTGCAGATAGTGCCATTAATAAAGTATCTCTTGGAAGACCCTGGTCACCTACTGCAAGTGTAACGTATTTAGACTGCTGGATGGGTCAGCACATCATTGAAGAGGGTTGGAATAATTGGAAAAATCCAGCCAACGAGTTAACTGCAAGATATAAAGAGTACAATAGTTCAGGACCTGGCGCTAATCCTCAAAAAAGGGTTTTATGGTCTAAACAATTAACGAGTCAAGAAGCGCTAGGGTATAGTAATGATAAAATACTAGGCGCTTGGGCGCCCGTAAAAAAATAAATTATTTTTTGTTTTTTGCGCTCGTTCCTTTTTTCCAGAAACCAAAAAAAGATGGGTAATAACCTTCGGTGTTTGGAAACATCCAGTCTCTACTATCTTTTATGCCCGGGTAATATTCAAATGCAGGATGTTCTTTTGAGATAAATGCATTTAAAATTGTTAGGCCCTCATATTGCTTGATGAGTGCATCCACTTCTCCAACATAGATTACAATACCTTCTATATTTTTTGAAAGTGCAATAATAAATGCAAGCACTTTTTCACTTACAGGATATTTATTAAAATGAGAAGGTTCTAATAATAGTACCCTATTTACATTTTCTGTGGCGCGCCAAAGTGGATCTAAATTGTAGCTATTGTAAAGCAGCGTTGGTTTAGAAGTATCTAGTAAAGGAACATCTGTATTAGGCAAATTGGTTTTTAAATCTAGCGAGGTTATAGCTTCTAATGCATTAGGGATGGGCATTGTAGCAATACGCTCATAACTTTCATCTAAAAATGTTTGCACTTGATTTGTACTTGTATACTTATTGATGTTTTCCTGGTTACAGTAATATTTTTTTGATGAAAAACTACCTGCCACCCACTGCCAACTACAACTATTACTTGCAAGGTCGCCATCTAGTAAATGATAATACATCCACTTTGCAGGTGTGAGCCAGTGTGATTTTGCATTGTTACAAACCATGGCTGCCACATACATTCTGATATGATTGTGTAAATATCCGGTGCTATAAAAAGCATTGATTTGGTCATCAATGACTTTTATACCAGTTGACGCATCTACGATAGCAGCCGGAATTTGATGATGTAAAAAATCTGTTTGTGGTTGTTTTAAATCAGCAAACAGTTCTTCTTTTTTTACCTGCCAGACACGCTGATAATATTCGCGCCAAGCAAGTTCTTGCAAAAACTTTTCAATCTCGTAGGGCTTGTATCCTTTTTGCAAAACAGCTTTCTTAATTTGCTGCACACTAATTACGCCCCTTGATATATAGGGCGACAAATAACTAACATCGCCATTAATAAAATTTCTTGTTTTAGCATACTTAATAGGACTTATAGCATTGATGCGCTCAACAATCAAATCATAACTAGTAGGAAATAGTGTTAGTGGATCATTATTAAGGCTTAGCATATTCGAGTCGTTTAAGAACCTGAGTAGTATGATAGCTGTCTAAACCAGCGCTGGTAATGCTGCCAGCCTTTTCGATATCTATAAATCCATCGTCTAGTAAGCAGTTGGTAGGATAGTGCACAAATTTTATTTCGCCAATAATCATACTCGTTTTATTGATGCTAATATCTAATCGCTCCTTAAATTCCATGCCTATTTGAATGTGACTTTCAGCAACAAATGGTGCCACAAAATCATTTTTAAACAATGGCGTTAGCCCAGTTGCTTCAAATTCAGATACGTTTTTAGGATAACGGGCCGATGTTTGATGCGCCTTTTCATAGATACCGGCATTGATATGGTTAATGGTATAAAAACCAGTTTCCAAAATATTGGTAAGTGTATGCCGCTCCACAGAATCGGGACGCATAATAAAACTTAACAAGGGTGGATTGGAGCCAATATGTACAATAGAACTAAATATGGCCAAATTGGTTTGTCCGTTTGTATCTGTAGTGCCAATAAGTGCAACACTTCTAAATCCACTAATGCTATTGATGAACTGCGCTCTTTTTCGCTGCTCCATTTCCATTAACTGAACCAAATCTAAAGTGGTGTTCATATTTTATTACTTGTCTAATGATTGTAAATAATTTTCAGCTATTTGTAAATGCGCGTCTCTTTTTTGATCTGTCATTTTATCAAATGTTTTTACGAGCATGCCTATGCGTGGGTTTTGTAAAAAGAAACTGCGGTGTACATGCATGAAGCGCCAAAACAATCCATCCCAAATAGGTTGCCAGGTTCCCTTTTCATAATCACTCATTTTCATAAGATAATTACTACCACTGATATAGGGCTTGGTGGTCATGAGGCCACCATCGGCAAATTGAGTCATACCATATACATTGGGCACCATCACCCAGTCGTAAGCATCAATAAACATTTCCATAAACCACTTGTGCACTTCGTCCGGATCAAATTCGCATAGGAGCATAAAATTTCCGAGTACCATGAGTCTTTCTATATGGTGAGCATAGCCTGTTTTTAAAATCTTTTTAATGGTACTATCAATAGGTGCTATACAAGTATCGCCGGTCCAAAATGTTTTAGGAATTTTCCTTTTAAATTTCCAGTAATTGGTAGTGCGCTGTTTTGTTCCTTCGCGCTCATACACAAGTCTAATAAATTCACGCCAGCCTACAATTTGTCTAATTAATCCTTCTAATGAATTAAGTGGAATATTTTTTGTGGCACTTACGCGTATTGTTTCATCAATAATTTGCTGCGGTGTGAGAAGGCCAATATTTAACATGGGTGATAGGACAGAATGGTATAATACCGATTCTTTTTCTACAATAGCGTCTTCATATATTCCAAACTTTTCAAAACGTTCTGCTAAAAAATTGTCAAGCCATTTTTGGGCATCCTTAAAATTGGTAGCAAACAAATGATTTGTATAAATAGAGCCATAATTATTTGGAAAATTTTTTTGAACATACGTCTCTGCTTCTTCTAATTCACTATTTGTAACACTTACAGGAAGCTCAGGCACAATTTCTTTTTTAGGAAATTTGGAGCGGTTTTCTGCATCAAATGTCCATTTACCTCCTTCTGGTTTACCGTCCGGGGTTAGCAGCAGATTACGCTGCTTTCTTTGCGCAGTATAAAAATCGGTTTGGAAATATTTTTTTTTGGAATCAAAATAATTTTGTGTCCCTGAAAGTGTATTTAAAAAGCTTGGGGTTTCTAATACCTGCAAGTTTATATTATTAGAAGCACAAGACCTTTTTATTCGCCTCATTAATAAATAATCTACCGGATCTATCATTGAAATATCCGCACATTTTTGCTTGGCTAAATAACGAATGAGCAGGCGGCAATCATGAAGCTCGTTAGTGCTGTCTATATACTCGACCTGATATCCATTTTGTAAAAGGTGCTGCTCATAGGCTTTCATAGATGCCCTATGGAGCACAAGCTTTTCTTTATGAAAGGGATATTGTGTAAAAAACAGATGCTCTTCCACTAAATAGTGGCGCTTGTTTATATCCAGCACTGCTGATTTTTTAAAAAGCTGATGCGGAAAAATGATGGCGGCTTGCACTGACATACCTGTTTAACAAGCAGGTAGGGATAATGTTGAAGGTTAGGCTAACTATTTGTCTTTAAAAACCAGTACAAACTTAATTTTCATGAGATCGTCTGCTTTTACAAAGAGTAAACTAGGCCTTTTAACATTGTAGGATTCCAAGAGCACTGGAAATTCACCTTCATAGAGCCACTGGTTATTTTCTTTTTTAGGCTTTACTACAAATTGAACTTCTTTGGTAACACCATGAAATTGTAATTTTCCTGTTGCGAGTATTTCGGCTCCATTGTATTTAATATTTGTACTACTAAACGTAATATTAGGAAGGGTAAGTGCATCGAGTACTTCAATCATATGACTATCTCTACTTGATAGTCCGCTATTAAAGCTACTCACTTTTGCGAGCACAGAAATTTGTTCTAGTTTATCGCCGTTCCATTTGCTTGCTACATTTACCTGCTTGCTTGTACCATCCCAGGCATGTAATTTATGTTTCATCGTGTAGGTAATACTAGAACTTGAAACATCGTAAGTGGGTGCCTGAAAAAATACAGACATCAAAAGATTTAAAAGAATATACTGTAGCATAACTTAAAATTTTATGACAATGAGTGCTGTTGCCAGGCTTGCAAAACTTACGTATGCTGCTGCGCGGTGGATTGGTTTTAAAGACGCGTTGTCTTCTATTTGTGTAGCGAGTATATTGGTTGCAATCATACCCGAAAGATGCAGCACGGCAAGCCATTTATGCAAACGAATAGAAGTGATTTTTTTATCGCGGCTAAACGCTGAAGGAGGTGCAAAAAGACCGTTAAATGCAGTAAAACCATAGGTTAAGTTTACGGCCATACCCATGTTTTCGTGTAGATCTTTTACTTTATAATCCCCTTTATATAACTGACCTCCAATAATACCCTGCGCAACCATGCCACCAAGTGTAACAAAGCCACCAATCTGGTGCAGTTGTAACATGGTTCTGCGGATTTTTAGGTCTTTTTGTTTGTTGGCCACCAGATCATTACCACTATACCTGTTTTTTAAGAGACCGTTGGTTCCCCACAAAGCACGTTGCGTAAAAAGCATTTTGGCAGGCGGCTGTATTAAACTTGAGTCTACTTTATTTTCACTGATTAATTGTTGTAACAATGAATCGGACTGTGCTGTGGTAGGTTGTGCGCAAAACATACAAGCCACCAAAAAACCTAATAGATACGTTTTATACAATGGAGTGCGCTTATGCATACTTAAAAATTATGATGTGAAAACTGCTTCTTGATTCAATTTACGCATAATCATTGAAAGCGTCATCATCCATGCCCATATCGCCTAGGTTAATCATGCTTCCCATCATATCATTAAATTCAATTTTACGATCAATCATTTTTTTGCTGATGATTGAATAAGATGAAAGGCCATGTAAAACAAATTCCATGAGTAATGCAGCTTGCTTTTCACCAGCCTGCGGAAAATGTTTTTTTACGATACCAAACAAACCATCTACTTTATAGAGTTCTATAATTTTATCTTCATCTTTCATGTCTAAAAACAAATCAAGATGATTGCCCGCATCAAACCATTTTGCAATCGATGCATATGGGTTTTCAGGTTGTTTTTGTTCTGGTGCATTGGCGGCTGATTTTTTTGGCGCCTTGCGTTTTTTTACATCATCCGGATTTGGGAAATACGTAACAAATACAGTACGAATTGATTTGTTTAATAAGTTAAGTGCCACTTCGTAAGGGCCTTCTTGTTCACCTTCATATACCAGTTCAATTTTTCCAGTGATAGCTGGTATTATCCCTGACAAATCACTAATCCAAACCTGCGTGTTAGCTTGGTTATGAATAATTGCTCTACGCTCTGCACTACTTACTGCTGCTTCATACGCAGCGATTGTTAAACGCGCACTCACACCACTTTTTTTATCTACAAACTCGTTGGTTCTTGCTTCAAAAGAAACTTGTTCGATGAGTCTTTTTATTAAATCACTCACTTCTACTTTATCTTTTTGTGCGGGTAAAATATTGGCTTCTTGCTCGGTAATAGCAAGTGATGTTTCAATCGTTTTTGGATAGTGTGTAAGTATCTGACTTTCTATTCTATCTTTTAATGGCGTTACAATACTTCCTCTGTTGGTATAGTCTTCGGGGTTTGCTGTAAACACAAATAAAATATCAAGTGGCATACGAAGTTTAAAACCTCTAATTTGTATATCACCTTCTTGTAAAATATTAAATAAAGAAACCTGAATTCTTGCCTGCAAATCGGGAAGCTCGTTGATTACAAATATGCAACGGTTGCTTCTAGGGATAATGCCGTAATGAATGACTTTTTCATCTGCAAAACTAAGTTTTAAATTAGCTGCTTTAATAGGATCAATATCTCCAATTAAATCGGATACACTCACATCTGGTGTAGCTAGTTTTTCGCCATAACGGGCGCTTTTATGTACCCAGTGAATAGGCGTTTCATCGCCATGCTCTGCTATTAGATCTACGGCAAAGCGACTTAGGGGCTGTAAAGGGTCGTCATTTACCTCAGAACCGGCAATGGTAGGTATATACTCATCGAGTAAGTCCACCATTTGACGCGCCATCCTAGTTTTTGCCTGGCCACGAAGTCCTAAAAACAAAATATTATGACGGCTTAAAAGGGCACGTTCTACATCTGGAATAACAGTGTCTTCATAACCCAAAATGCCTTCAAATGCATTTTCTTTATTTTGAATACTGGCAATTAAATTATCGCGCACTTCATCCTTAATAGATTTAGGCTTATATCCTGATTTTTTAAGATCACCAAGTGTTACAATTTTTTTAATATCGATTTGCTTGCTCATAATTAATACAATGTTTTTCTTTTGCCACTTTCAAAATCATTAAAAATAAAACTGCCCAAATTGTCAAGTGACGCAAAATAGGCTTTACCATTATTCATTTCTGTAAACTCTTCTACAAACTTTTGTAAATACGGATCCGATGCAATCATAAATGTTGTAATCGGAATTTTTAATTTCTTACACTGTGCCGCAAGGTTAATACAACGGTTCACCACTTTACGGTCTAGTCCAAAACTGTTTTTATAATAGCGGCCGCCAATTTTTAAACATGTTGGTTTGCCATCCGTAATCATAAATATTTGCTTGTTAGACGTTTTACGTTTGCGTAGTATATCCATCGCCAACTCAAGCCCAGCAACGGTATTGGTATGGTAGGGCCCTACTTGTAAATAGGGAAGGTCTTTAATTTCTACCTGCCATGCATCGTTACCAAATACTACAATATCGATCGTGTCTTTTGGATATTTTTTGGTGATAAGTTCGCAAAGCGCCATCGCTACTTTTTTTGCTGGCGTAATTCTATCCTCACCATATAAAATCATGGAGTGCGAAATATCAATCATGAGCACCGTAGACGTTTGCGTTTTAAAATCCGCTTCTCTAATTACTAAATCATCTTCGTGCATCGAAAAAGAATCGACACCTCTATTAATTTGTGCGTTTTTAATGCTCTCCGTAAAATCTATTTGTTCCATCAAATCACCAAACTGAAAAGAGCGGGTGTCTGAATTGATATCACCGGTAGGTCCAGCCTTGGTGGTGCTATGGTTTCCTTGTTTGCCCTTTTTTAACTTCCCAAAAATTTCCTCTAGGCTTTTTTGACGAATGGTTTGTTCTGTTTTTGCGGTGATGGCAAACTTACCGTCTTGTGGGTTTTCTTTTAAATAGCTGTTTTGCTTGAGGTCTTCAATAAAATCACCTACACCATACTCGTCATCAGTAAATTTATGGGTGCGGTCTAGTTGATTGAGCCAGTTTAACGCCTCTGTAGCATCACCACTGGTGTAATTTAATAGCTGGGTAAAGATGTCAAGCATCTGCTCAAATTTGGATTTTGAGTTTTCGCCAGGTACAAAATTGATAAAACGATGTCCAATCATAAGTATCTAAAGTAACAAATAGTAGGCACTAAAGTTCGTTTTTGTGCATACCAAAGGCTTTATACATTCTAGACCGGTCAAACATTTTTTCGTTATTGGAAATGAAAATAGCAGCAACACCGTTGCCGATAAAGTTGGTGATAGCTCTTGCTTCAGACATAAAGCGGTCTACGCCTAGCAGCAAAGCCAGCCCTTCTATTGGAATTACTTTGGTGGCAGTTAAAGTAGAAGCTAAAATAATAAATCCACTGCCTGTTACACCCGCAGCACCTTTAGAGGTTACCATTAAAATACCAATGATGGTAATGATTTGTTCCAAATCAAGTTGGATATGAAAAACCTGGGCCAAAAATATAATGGCCATCGATAAATAAATAGAAGTGCCGTCCAAATTAAATGAATAGCCAGCCGGGACCACAAGACCTACCACAGATTTATGGCATCCCATATGTTCTAACTTTTCCATCAGTGATGGTAGTGCCGCTTCTGAAGAAGAAGTGCCTAAAACAATGAGTAGTTCATTTTTAATAAAGCCTAAATATTTCCAAATGCTTATTTTATAATAACGCAAAACAGCGCCGAGCATTAGAAAAATAAACAGCGCCATTGTAATGTATACACATGCCATGAGCTTTCCTAAGGGTACTAATGTTGCTACGCCATATTTACCAATCGTATACGCCATACCGCCAAAAGCCCCAATGGGCGCTAGTTTCATAACAAGGTGAAGTCCTCTAAATACATATTTAGACATCCAGTACACCTTCGTCAAAATAGTTTCTTTGCTTTTTAATTTACTAACTACAATACCAGCGGTGATTGCAAAAAGTAAAACCTGAATGGTCAAATTGTCTTTAAAAAACTGAACCCAAGAAATAGAAACATTGCCGCCACTGTATTTTGAAATATCTCCTTTAGCAACAATACTGGTATTTACAGAAGCGCCAGGTTCTAATAAATAACCAACGCCAATACCAATCAATAATGCTATCGTGGTTACAATTTCAAAATACAAAAGTGCCTTGCCGCCCACTTTTCCTACTTTTTTTAAATCCCCCATTCCACAAATACCTGTAACAATAGTTAGTAAAATAATAGGATTGATAAATAATTTAATAACGTCAATAAAATATTTACCTAAGGGTTGCATTGCTACGCCTGTTGTAGGAAAAAAATGGCCTACAAGTATCCCAGATGTGATAGCAAATAATACCCAAAAGGTTAAATTGGTTACAATTTTTTTAATCATGATCACGCGGTTAAGGATTCTACTGAATCACACTGTTTACAGTACTTACACAAGACTGAATTTCTGCATCCGTTAATTGCATGATTCTAAAAGTCTCTCCATCTTTGTCGAAATAATTATATACCGTGGCATATTTTTTAGGTAATGTGCCTGTAATTTTTTTAATAAAATTTAATGCGATTAAAAAAGTTCCTACTGCAGAAGGATGTGATCCATCGGAATGAAATAAATTCATACCAGGGACTGTTTTTCTTGCCAAATCAAAGCTAGTTCCAACGGGTACATTAACCGCATTTTCCGCTGCCGCTAATGCATTATACACTTCATTAATTTTTGATTGGGTTTCTGGTGTCTTTTCCCTTGCCCATGTATTATATAGGTAAGGCTTTGCTCCATTTGCTCGTATATAATTACAAAATAGCTGAC